>Ga0131853_10005217_pt1 | contig 23434 bp, 7 predicted proteins | sample TergutLab28metaG_FD_92764 | JGI IMG/M metagenome (GOLD analysis project Ga0131853, IMG submission 92764) | Labiotermes labralis P1 segment gut microbial communities from Petit-Saut dam, French Guiana - Lab288 P1 (version 2) (version 2) | ecosystem: Host-associated > Arthropoda: Insects >...
TGTGTGTGTATGTGTGTGTGTGTGTGTGTGTGTGGGTGCATGTGTGTGTGTTTGTGTATCTATGTGTGTGTGTGTGAGTGTGTATGTGTGTGTGTGTGGGTGTGTGGGTGGGAGGGTGGGTGGGTTTATGTGTGTATGTTGTGTGTGGGTGGGTGAATGTATGTATGTGTGTGTGTGTGTGTGTGTGTGGGTGGGTGGATGTATGTTTGTGTGTGTATGTTTGTGTGTGGGTGTGGTTGTGTGTGTGTTTGTGGTTACGTGTGTGTGTGGGTGGGTGTATGTGTGTGTGTGTGTTTGTGGGTTGTTTTCTGTGTGTGGATGTGTGTGTGTGTGTGTGTGGGTGTGTGTGTGTGTGTGTGTGTGTGTTTGTGTACGCGCGCACGTAAAACACTGTACTCTAAAAGATAATATAACTTAAACTGCGATAAGCTCTCTTCTGGAATTTGCGCAGCGTATAAAGTTAGTATGTTAACGACGTTTCGAGAATACCTGTCTGTCCCATCTTCACAGGTCAGGCAATATTCTTGGATTGCGTGACCCTTGGGACGGATCGTTTGCCCCAAACTTCGGTAACAAATTATCACTGCGCGTTACATTAAACCCCGTAAGAGCTCAGATTTCCCTTCCACTGCCGCTGAAGCCTGAAATCACTAATAACGTGATACTGTTTCTGATTCTTCACACTCTCTGATTTTATTGTCATTGGGTGACTGAGAAGCTCAGAGCTGATTGTATAGGTCCCTGTAGTAGCTACTAAGTGACCTACTCTGTGTATTTTTACCTGAGTAACGAGTTCGCCCCAAATCTGCTTCACATTGCTCCCAAGATGAACACAGCTAAACTTCATCCCTCCTTCTCTGCTTGGATATCTGACGTTGCATACATCATGCCAGTTTATGAGGTCAAAACTTCAAGAGATTAAATTGTTGTTCGGGGAACTCAAATTTCCATCGGACTAATGCTGTATATATACCCGTAAGTAATAGAATTTCTCAGCTCAGAACTTCGTAACAGGTTACGTAAGCAATCCCTCGCTGTGCTTGCTTTGTCCAGTATGTGTCAGGCCGCAGTGTGCCTGACTTTTGGAAGAGATTGTTTTAACAGCGCCACAAAGCATAAAGAGATAATGTTGACCGATCAAGGACATAACAGACCGCATTGTACAACACCAACTTGTACACATTCATGTTTCGAATCAGGTCCTTTTTAATCTTGTTCTGAACGTCAAATGACAGATTAGCATTGTTATGAGAAAGTTTCGTAACCTGTTTACTTTTACGGTTTCCTGAAGAGACATTACTTTTTCGTACAAGTGTAAGCTCTCTCTCCTGAAAGTAAAAGCATGAAGTTCCTTCGAAACTTTGGTAAATATCTAATAAACTACACGACGTCACTTTACATAAGACATCGACTTTCTTAGTCTGTCGAAGTGTCTGCATTTCCGGAAGTTTATCCACTCTCCAAATTATATTTCTCAGGACTTGATTTGCCAAAATGATTTTAAAATATGCTTTATTTTGCCTACCCCATACATGTGACGAGAATCTGAAAGAAATTACAGGTTATTAGGTATAGAGTTTAATGTTACTATTCCTTGAATATATAAGACTTAGCTCACAATATATAAGACTTAGCTCACAATATATGCCTGATATTGAATGAACGTTTTGCTCGCTGCTAATTTCTGTAACATTTAGGCTAAATCTGTTTATAGGAAATACATTTCGAGTTCGTAACTGCATTATTCCCATAGTTACTGCGTGAAAATCTGCGGTAATTGTAAGTGTTGTGTGGAAAATACGTATGGTCTCCCTGAAGATGGTGTAACAAACACCGAAACATGTAAGAGGCAACTGGTGATAAATATACGTATTTAACTTATGTGCATTTGGTTGGAATAAAAAGAAGTGATTGAAGGATTTTAGTACAGGTTTACGGGTTTCGCTTAATGTTACCTGACAAACGTACTCGTTTCGGCAGAGGGTATCCGCTGTATGTTAATAAACGTTATCTGCCTCACAGCATTGCAAGGGTTAAAAGTGAGCGTTACGCTTTGCTCCTTACAGTACAGGATTACGTAGGATGAACTTACCTTAGTTTTATACACCCACAGTAAGTTATTTGCAGCATACGCAAAGTGAAAGGTAAGAAACAAAGGCTGTTCTTTGTATGACGAGCTGCTTGTCTTTCCGTTTTTGATTTCGTTTTAAAACCTGCACAGCGTGGCTCTTTTCTGGGGGCCTTGGATCCCTATTATTCAAGGCAGTGAAGAAAGGGTATTGTGTTAGTCACAGAGCTGTCCCTCTGCAGTAGCCTTAAGAAGTCAATATGTACACCTGTTTGAAAGAACCATTCTTATAGGGCACTGCGAGCGATCGTAATTGTCTGGTTCTTGGAGATCTGAAGAGCTGTTTGATACTGTACACTTTAAGAACACACGCCAATTGTTTTCCTGGCTTGCTTACATTTTGTACGAAAAACTGTACACAGTACTCTCTTGCTTGGGTGTTTTTATCTTTTGAACATGTATTCTAATTTGTCTCGTGTGTTTTGTTGCTAGTTTTAAGTTGTCGTGTGTGCAGTTGTTGTGGGTTTTCCGTGTGTATTGTTGTAGTTGTCTTGTGTATTGTTGTTTCTTGTGTGTATTGTTGTTAGTTGTCTTGTGTGTATTGTTGTCATGTTACGTGTATTTGCTGTACTATGTGTGTATTGCTGTTTTTTTACTTTAGATGCCGGACGTCTGGTTAGAAGTCAGTATTCGGAAGGTCCTGCGACCGGCCATATCGACACAGGTTTTTCTTGGTTTCCATGTGTCTGTAAGCAAATGCTGAGATGGTTCCCAATATTCCAAGTTGCTATTACATGCTTCTCATGTAGCTCTCCCGATTTAAATTTATTAGTAAACAATTACATGTTTTGTACACATGTGAAATAACCACTGCCACCGAGTGACAACCCAATTGCAGTAAATAATAATAATAATAATAATATTACTTAAATGTGTTTTTTTCGAAGGGATATGAGAATATTTTTAAAATGTAAATCTTTATAGCTTGATTTATTTCTAGTGTGTTTAAAAATCGAATTATATAAATTGTTGTGTTAATTATATAACCGTAATTGTATTTGTCTGTCAAACATGATATTATTTGTAAGACTGTCGCTTTTTGTGGCGATTTAAATGTATTTTTAGTTAATCTTGAATAATTTTGGATATATTAAAAAGTTTTTCATGTAGCAGCTATATTCTCCAATGATGTGATTGGTGATCATAATTTTACCGTATAAGACATTTCATCTAGCAGACAATACTGCCCAGTTCTCAAATTTTCTTAAACGCAATTCTTTAGACATGGGTATCTCTTCAATTTGCCAAACTTATTTCAGCATGCATAATTCCTTTGAACTTTAACCTTAGATTATGCATGAGACACATTTATTATCTCTCATCATACATCAGGTCATAAGAGTGCAAATTATTGTAATTTTTCGCTGTATCGCTTCGTGTTCAACTAACATTATTCCCAGTTAATTTTTGTAGCGGAATTCAAAATGACATCATAACTAAAGCAGCAATGGAAAATATTCCTAATTAAATACCCGAAAGCCCAAGTCTATTTATCCAAATCAGAAATTATACGCAGGACTATTAGCTGTTTATCAGAAATAATTTCTGTGTTTCAAATCCATTACAAAAGGCCTGTGGAACCTCCTGCAGATATACATGTCACAACGTAAGATTAATTAAACCCGTGAATTCAATTAGCCTAGAGCTCCAGGGTATAATGTTGAAATCTCTTACCGTGTTACTGTGTGACAGTACGTAATGACTAGATATTACAATTATTCATTCAGCGAAACAGAATGGCAACCATTTTGAATGGAGTCCACGTTGCTGCACTGCCACAGACACCTTCAGGGTGACTCGTCTGATGTGCGTCTTTGTACAAGCAGCCTTGTTAAATAACAATCTGAATTAGTGGGAATTTCCTGACAGCCACTAGATATTAAATATAGGCCGAAATTAATTAACTCTAATGAACACATACATACATAGACATAAATATATTATTCATTTGCAAGTGTACGTCATATTTAGGGTCTGGTTTGCTCACTCATAGTATTGATTAGGCTGCGGGCTGGGCCTAAGAAGCGGGGTTGCATCCCCGGCAGGGGTAACTTAAGATGAGTCAGGAGATTTTCCCGAAACTTTGGTACCTTAATACTTAACCACCTATCGTTTAACCGCAGAAAGTTGTCATTTTAATATTTTGCCTACTCGAATCTGAAGTGTGGTCTCTGATAGAAAAAACAAAAATTGCCCTCGAAGATCAACGATTGAGGCTAATAATCTAAACCAAAATAGTTTAAATTAGGGACACTTTTAGTATTACGTAACGAGGATGTTCATATAGCAACCTGTAATTAAATGTTTAAAAGATACTAAATGCTGCCCAACGAAAGCAAGAAGGAAAGTGAGATGTAACTGGAAAAAGACGTACAAGATAATGTAATGTTCAGCCTATTTAAAGTCAAAATTTGGAAGGAAAAATGATTTTGATAACAGCTGGACAAGCGCTTGCGTCTCGTCAAAGACACAGTCCACTTTGTTGATAAAGATGATACTCGAAGTGGTCAAAGAATTGCCAAGCTAACTAATTGCTAAATAACTAACTAACTAACTCCGTGCAGCAGCGTTCTTTCTGAGAAGCTAACATTTCCTCAAGTAGTCAATAAATTTTCCGGGTTTTATGGAACCCGAAGGTTCATTGCTTCATTCACAACAGTTCGCCACCTGTCCCTACACTGAGCCAGTTCAGTCCAGTCCGGCTACCTTACCTTACCTTCTTGAAGACCTAACAGAAGTAACACAGATTTACATAAATCTTCATTAATTCCCTTTTTCAATAGACTATAGAGTATACTGAGCTTACTAACACTTTTAACTAATTATAAAATATGTGCAAGAAAAAATGTCTAGATTGGATTGCAGTAATGTGGATAATGGAAAGTACTTTGTCTAAAAGGAAGTAAGTAAGATAAACGCCACAGGAGACTTTAGTCTAAAGTCGTATGTATTTATATAAGCCTTGCGATAATTCTACAAGCCTACTTACAACCTCCCATCCCTAGAGCTACAGCAGATAAGAGGCTTAGTCGAGCTGGGGTGAGACAGCATGGCACAGTGCAAGCAAGCTTGTGCGAGAGATATGTTAAAGAATTGTCCTGCTTTGCAGCTGTCTGTGGGATTCTTTACGATATTCTGGTAATGCTGTAACAAGGAAATATTTGTAAGAAGGCAGCGGCGCCATTACGTTGATTGAATACACGGCGGACTGGATTATCGGCAAATTTGGGTTTGACTCCCGGCAGGAGCACATATTTTCCCTCATGACCAACTGCCTGACCAAGACAACCTCCTGCTTAGTGACTAATGGCAAGTTTATCGCCGAGGGTAACGCAGGCCGATAAATAAATCTGACCTTGCCCTCTGTCTGATATCGAGGTTAATTATGTTCGGAGATAAAAATTCGCTTACCCAAACATCACATTCTTCTCGTACTTATACAAATACCAGGGGAACTAAACTTTTCAACTGAAGTTAACTCTAAATCTGAAGACGACATAGTGCATAATTAGTAAATGTTGAAGGAGAATATCTCCTGCAGATTAATTACTACCAATTTCGTTAGTTATTTCGGGATTTTTAGCCTTCTTGAATGTCGTGACGATGAAAATATAAAACAAAATATTTTACGCGAACAGAATAAGGATTTAGTAAGCTGTTACCAGTTTATGCTGATGATGGTAATACGTATATTGGGCGGAAGCCTACATAATATAAAAAAAATCGCAGAACCTTTAGTAGTTGCTACTAAGGAGAATGGAATATAAATAAATGCTTAGAAAACTAAGTACACGATCGTGCCTCGAGATCAGAATGTAGGACGAAGTAACAATATGAAGATTTATAATAGTTCATTTGAATGGGTGGAACCATAAAAATATTTTGGAACAACCATAACGTATCAAAATTCCATTCATGAAGAAATTAGAGCAAATTGAAGTCAGGGAAGGCCTGCTTTCATTGAGTGCCAAATCTTTTGTCTTCCAGTTTACTATCAAAAAATTCCAACATATAGATATGGAGAACTACAATTTAGCCTGTTTTTTTGTATGGGTGTGAAATTTGGTCTCTCAAATTGAGAAAGGAACGTACGCTAAGGGTGATTAAAATGGAGTGCTGTGGAGAATATTTGGGCCTAAGAGGAACGAGATGATAGGGGAATGGAGAAGACTACATAACGAGGAGCTTAATGATCTGTATTCCTCACCAAGTATTATACGGGTGATCAAATCAAAAGAATGAGATATGCGGGCAAGTGACAGGTATAGGGGACAGGAGACATGCATACAGGATTGTGATATGTCCGTGCATTGTGGACAATTTTAATTTTAATGTCTATATGTCGACATTACATTAGACAAGATTACCACAGTTTTGTGAGAGGAGCAGTGTAACAAACGCAACTTCATAATATAAATAACAATTAGGGCCGCGGCCATGCAGTACATTGCGAAATGCCGTACTAATTGGACTATTTCACAGAAGCACTAGACTGTACAGTATTGCGAAGCACTTTGGTGTTTATGCTGTTGAAGCCAGAATGACGTGTTACGAAATTTGTTTTAAATATCCTTGACATGGATTCCCCCACATGTGCCGGGGCAGAAGTAACAATATCCTTCAGCAAAATCTGCTTTTATCCCATTTAATGAAAACAAATGCACCATTTTCCCGCAAACAGGACAGATAATCTGGCGTATATTTAATTACTATTTTTTTGTCCGTATCTTAAGCTTACCGTCTTTCGATGAAGCTGCTGTTGATAAAGCTAATCTTCTCTTTTCAAGTTTTGGTTTTAGAATTGTTAGTCACAGTCAGGGCCTTAATGTATGGTGCTGCAGTCAGAACCTTTCCAGATGCAGAGAGGATAAACTTTCTAGACTTCCACCTAAGTGTGTCTTTATTGAAGCACAGGGGTTACGAGATAATTTATTCTACGGGAAGTGAAGCGCTTTTCTTCCAACTTGTGCGGATTTCAGTCTTGCTGCTTTTTGGTCGCTGGCACTGGATTAGTTGCACTGTATGTTGGAATCATTTGATGCCGAAAGTATTTCACTGGTATTTTCAGGTTCATGTTTGGCATGTCCAGCAGCTGACACACTGCAACTGACTGATTGGAATAATTTTACAGCAATGTGTGTTGTATGGCGATCCCTTACAAACCATGAAGCAAAATAAGCATCCTTAAACACGTATCGATAAACAGTACGTCGTTCAACACTCTTAAACCCGATTGATGGGAGATTTGATGTTACTCTTAATACTACTACCGTTGGGAAAGCGACACAGAGCAGCGATACGAAGTGATATAACGCGTATTATTATCCAGTTTTGTTGCTCGTGCAGAAACCTTGTACGTTGTATTGTTGAGGGCTTTAAAGAATGTCATATCAAGAGACTGAATTCGATAAGGGCAATGAGATGGCATCAAAAGTAACACAATTTCTTTATTGTGTGCAATTTGAACGGCAACAAGACCCTCCATGTGACTGCTGTGGCACATCTAGTCACGCCCAAGTTTCACCACTCCAATATAATACACCATCTATTCACAAAACACCTCGATTGTCATCCATCCTTAGTCCTGTCAGCAGAAAATAATACAGGATGTGCTTAGAATGAGGTACTTTGATTTATTACTTTTAGAGGTTAAATGAACATATGGTGTGATATAGAGACCCGTGGAAAATTCTGCATAGACAGCTGTCACGTTCCGCCTCGTTCACAATATGTAATTGCTTCCACTCGATGCTTGGTGTCTCTCTGAGTTCTGTCCTTGCCAGACGATGCACCATTACGTATGATGTTTTATCTTCGTTTCAACGGACGATGTGAATTCGAGCTGCCTCAGACCCAGTTAAGGATTTCGTTTCATATGTTCTGCAAATTATTCCTTAGCAACTGCCTTCATTTTCTGATGAACCTGAGTTTTAATTTGTTTTCCTTAGCTATCTGAAAGACAAATTTATAACAATTTACTTTTAGGACTTGAATTATGCAAGAATTCACATTTCGTATGACCCGCAAAACGTTTCTTCCAAATGTAAAAAATGCTGGACAAGATCGTTTCCTTCATCCTCACGTAATTCTTTGGATGGCAAGTAGCCACATTTGATAATGACATAATTTAAGAAAACTTTTTTTTGGAGGGGAGGAATAGTTTGGGGTATGTTAAAATTTCGAACTAATGGATTCGCACCAGATCAATCTTTCACTTTTTCCAACGATATTCTTGTATCCCCTTACCTGTATTCACTACACAATCCTTTCGATTTTCATACTTGTTTCGTTGTCTTCCCCAATCATACCTCATAACGTTTAGTGTAACTCCCACCATGTGGCCATATTACCGATCCCCGATGATCCACGCTACTCAGCAAATTACAAATGCAGTCATGTTGGAGTTTGATGGAGAATTCAAGACAGGTACGCGCAAGACAGTTATATTCACAACACTTATTTTTATGTCTGTCAGGCGCGATGCCAAAATCTGAAACCTGGGTTAGATAAAATACTTTCTTAAATATAACTTTCAGTTGATAAGAACCGGAGAAAACGTACGAATCTTTCTTACATCACAGCGAAAAGAAAGAGACTGACAGAACTTAGAAGGAAGAGATTTCTTTTTTCTTTTCTGCTGTTGTAGAGTTAATGGCCTTGTCATTTATCACGGTACGATAGATGTACCACAAATCCAAATTACACTCTGGTCCAGAACGCACATTTCTTCCTTACAGATGCCGCTCATCCGAATTCCAGTCACAAGAAATGTGTGTGGAAATAGCCAAGTGTTTATCGAACTTTGAAGCAGGTTTATAATATCAAATTCTTTATTTGTCCAACTAATGTACACAAATTATATTAAATAATTATTGAAACATATAGAATTGTGAAAGTTGCTCCAACATATTTCCGTTTACATAAACCATCATCAGAGAGCTGCAGCCTGTGCTTAGCTAAAATTACATTTCTGGTTCCAGTATGCATGTCGTTATAGATGTTTTCAGTGTCATGGCCGCATTATTGTTATGTAACATAATTTATGTGCATTAGTTGGACAAGTAACTAATCTGATATTATCAATGCACGGTACAACCACGAAGATTGCAGGTTTATAATAACTGTTGCGCATGAGATAATAATGTTGAAACTGGAATATAAATGGCGAATTCCGTGCTCATGACAGTCTCTTAATATTATCCACCCATCTACGCCTAGGTCGCCCCAGTGGTCTCTTTACTTCCGGTTTCCCCACCAAGACCCTATACATCCCTCTCTCCTCGCCCATATGTGCCACGTGCCGTTTCTCTATAACTATTGTCCTAAAAGTTTATCACTCTGAGAAGAATAAAGCGAGATGTGATCAACAATGTACATTGTTGTTAATAATGTAAAGCCCCCGCTATTCTTATAAGATTTCAATAAAACTTGAATTTTACTGACATTCTTTCAAAAAAATCCTCGAATGTCAAATTTCATGAAAATCCATCCAGTGGGAGCCGAGTTTTCTATGCGGAGAGACACATGTGACGGAGCTAATTTTTTTTATGTTTTGCTGACCGTGCATCTCAGTATATTTATCTCAGTAATTAACCAACTTGATGCACAGAATTTTGTTTTAAAGTAAGTTTATTTCATACCTGTACATGTTTCGAGCACCATGTGGTCATCACCAGGAGGTCAAAATTGTATTATGCAGCCTCTGGTATCATCACACTCTGTAGGTGGCCTTCCTGTGCACAGGTTGAGAGAGGACTGCAGTCCCAGTGGGCGCGCGGTCTAAGGCGTGGGTCTGCGGCCCCTCGCTTGCTGGGATTGCGTTTTCGAATCCCGACGGGGGCATGGATGTCTGTCTCTTTTGAGTGTTGTCAGGTAGAGGTCTCTGCGTCGGACTGATCACTGGTCTAAAGGATTCCTACCGAGTGTGGTGTGTCTGAGTGTGATCGTGAAGCTTCGATAGTGAGGAGGCCTTGGCGCCACGAGGGTCTGTTGCGCCGTGGTAAGAAAAACGGGTTTGGAAATAATTAAGAGAACAAATTAACCTGAATCTTTGCTGTATGCATGAAGTTTCCTATGTTGCTTTTCATAAATCATTTTGAATTATTCTGACTTATCTTCTTTCGTACACTGGGACATGATCCTTAGGGGGGAAAAAACAGCCTGTACATTCTACGAAGTGGAAATAATGTTACTGAGCACATCCGTACTGCTCGAGTTCAGACTTTAATCAAATAGAACGCGCCCTCACTTCAAAACCTTGGCCAGAATCGAATTTCCCAAAGAGTAGAAACCTAAAACCAAGCCTCTCGGGAAGCCATATAGCCATTGTTTGCAACTGAGATGTAGCTACGAATGTTAATTAAATTGAAAATAAATGAGAAAGTTTTAGATTGTTGTTTTTTTAACTCTACTTTCCCGTTCTGCAAATGGAATGACGAGAATTGAATTTTTTTCTCTGTATGTAAACTTATCGTTGCAGTAGTGACAGCTTTGACAAAAAAATGATGAACAGCCCGAAAGCGGAATGTAATGCAGGCTATGTGGAAGGCACAGAACGTTTGTGTGTTTCCGCAGAGTCTGATGTACAGAGTTGTTTGAATAAGCCTCTCGGAGATTAAAAGCAGAATAATGTACCTAACAAGCCATTGTTTATTTCTGTATATATTGTATTATAAAACCAGCCTTTCTGAGTTTTATGAATGAACAAAACGTGCGTATTTTTTTGTAAACCTCCTGTGTGATATAACACATTTCTTATACGTGTGACGAATAAAGTGTTCAAGGAGATTCAGTACAATAGAATGTTGTCATGGTTCATTGAAGCTAACCAAGAAAATTTGAACAAGTATTGGAGGCTAACCGCATATTTATTAGATCTTTTTTTCACAATACACAAAAATTGAAACGTGTTACATCTTTCGTATTATAGTTTTGACTCTTTCATATGCTCTTTTTATTCATTTTCGCTTCAAATTTTAGCCGTGTTTATGAAGCGGAATTGGAATCAAAGTTGAAATAAATATCTGTTTTATGTTTTAGTACTAATCCTAGGTCTCATTGCCTCCTGATTCACGTTTACCAGGTTTTTAATTACAGACTTCCTGATGTATACGTTAATGTGTAATACGTAGTGTGCGCAGTTATTTATATCCATATATGGATATACTTATATCCATATATTAATGGATGTATATATAAAACTGCGCGCACTACGTAACCTATTGTACTATAACTTACTATTGAAAATATGCCTATAATATGTACATAAAACTTCGCACACTATATAGCCAGTGCTGCTACTTCTTACTAGTGAAATCTTCCCTTCTTGGCTCGACATTCTCTTAATATGGTAGGATATGATATTTACTTACTGCTAATGGGTTTCCACCTGGTGAAAGTGGTAGGTGGACCTGTACAAAAATGGTAAATAGACAGCACAAATGGAGAAACAGTACACAAAACAATGCACAAACAATACAAAATCACAAAATACACGAAATAGAAAACAAAAATACTAGACAAAAAAATAAAACATAAACAGAATATTATGCAAGCTAAGTCGAGTAATTAGAAAATAACAAATAGCAGCAAGTAATAATGACACAACGTACTGCACAGAACTTACATACAGCTACATATCTATAAGTGAATGATAATAACCACATTTCACCCGAGATCATCCCTTCACTTCGCTTCATTTCACTGCACTTCACACCACTTCACTCACTGTTTTTCATTTCACAGCACTTTTGGAATTTTCGTCACCACACTTCAAAAACACTTCACTTCTCCACACTTATAATTAGTTTTCTAAAAATATGTGATTGACAGTGGAAAGTCCGTAGCGCCTCTGCAGTCAGTTGGTTCCGCAGTTTGATAGTCCTAAATACACAGGAGTATTTGTTCTTTGTTTCCTGGTCAAAATTTATGATCGTGATCATCCGTGCTCCGATAGCTTGTTCCTTTAAACCCGTTCTGTATACATTTCCATGCCCGTTCTCTGGTGTATGCTTTGAAAAGTGCGCAAATGCGAGCTATCTTCCTGCGCTGCGACAAGTTTTCCCAGACAAAAGTGTTCGTATGATTTGCAGATTTAGCCGCTTTCTTCTGCACGCGGTCTGACGCATTTATCTGACCGTCTCTCTATGGGTCCCAGCGAGAAGCCCCGTATTCAAGAATCGGACGCACTAGTGACATTTAGGCTAAACTTCATGAACTTAATGAGTTGTATTGTTGCAACAAAATTTGTTGCTTAAGCAATCTCATAAACACACATCGTCTTTGGCCATTGGTGTATTAAGTACCCACTTTCTGCCTCAGGGTAATCACTTTATGCATTCAAATTTTGCCAAACGACAATTATTATGCACGATTTTTACACTGTGAATTGATTATAAGTATGATTAAAGAGAATAAAAATATGAATGCCTTTGTTGCATTTATTTACCTTTTGAACCTTAATTCAACAGTTTTCAATATAATGACGTTATGATAATTTTAACTCCCCTATAAGGGGTAGGGGTAACTATTTGTAAGTTTTTACATACCAAAGAAATCTTTCGTTTGAATTTGGTTCTGAATAACAAACTGTGAAAAACATGTGTTCGAAAATGATAGTAATAATCATGTACTAGTATATTAACATACATTGTTGTAAGCATCATATTTACCTTCTCTTTCAGTCACTTGTTTGTTTAAACGAGGACCTTATGTTGCGTATAAACATTTTGTCGTAATTGTGCTGCAGTCTCAACCAATCTTGCTGGACGTGCGTTTTAGCTCCACAATCTTTTTTTAAATAGTATAAAATCTTTTAACCATACATTCGTGAGATAGTCGTAACATAACGTTCAACAATGAAACGTTTGGAAATAACTTATGAATGTAGATTTCATAATATCACATTTCTTTAATAGAGTTTCCTGCATTTAATTACCTCAGTTTCCCACTAAATAAAGTATTTTGGACATAAGCTCAAAGGTTCTGACAGTCATCGTGTTTGTAAATATTAACGTACATAAATATATGGCTTGCACACACCTATACGATCCTCATGCGTGCTATATTTCACGCGTCTCTTTCCAAAGGTTCATTGTCATTGATGTAAATTGAGCCCCTTTTTTAATCCCTAGTCGTTTTCCTGAAAAGTGATCATATTACCATAGGAAGCAATGTAATAGGTATGGCTTAGCATAACAGACTACAACAAGCCGATGGGCGTTAAACCGAAAAGGAGATGAAGTCAATTAAGAAGTATTGTAAGATGGCAAGGGGCGTAAAGGAAGAATGGCGTAAAAAATTAAGCGTAAAATAAGTTAATCGTCAAATAAGGGCTACAAACACTCTTAAGCCACTATAAATTTAAAAATCGGGAGGCCGTCAATTGTGATTTAAAAAATTACTTACACAAGGCTCTCTTAGTTGCTAAGAATGTGTAGCTTTGATTTTACGTGAAGATATGAGTACTTGTTATTTATGGAACGATACCGATACTGGAAATCCGACATACTGGAAGCAAGATCTGTCTCAGTGCCACTTTGTACTTCACCACCCAACATGAAATGACCCGCGATCTATCGCAGGCCTCCGCGTTGAGGCCGGGTACGAATACCGAATCCGTTGCAAGGCCTGAAACTCACACTAATTAATGTCTGTACCATATAAAATTTCTTAATCCTATGATAATAGTGCATGAGTGGCACTAGATTTTCCCCAGAAAAAATTTCTCTCACGGCTGCCATATTTGTATTATGAAGATGTAGTATCAGAGTAATTCAAAGTCAAGATGGCCTCTACTGGCGTCACACATAGTGAAATATGTGAATGCATAAACACACACAAGGACGAGCAGCTATAACAAAGCTAAACAGTTTTGGTGGGAACCTGATGTGACTCCCAAAACTAAGACTCGTATTTATCATGCAATAGTTAAAAGTATAATTTAATATGCAGCAGTAACATGGTGTTTAAAAGCGAAAACGGTAGCAAAATTAAACTCTACAGAAATGGGCTTTTGGCGACATTCGGCTCGAATCTCCAGGAAGGACAAAATTAGGAATACTATTATTAAACAAAAAATGAATGCAGCAAGGTCTCTTTTAGAAGATATTAAAACCAAACGACTTCAATAGTATGGACATGTCCAAAGAATGGAAGAAGGGAGATTACCAAAAGAAGTTATAAAATGGAGTCCACCAGGAAGAAGAAAACGAGGTAGACCTAAACTTACCTGGGTGGAAGGGATTCGAGGACTGATATGAGAAAAGGGATTAATGGAAGAAGACTGGAATGACAGAGGCAACTGTAGGAAGAAGATAATATAATTGTCAAATGGGCGCAGGAAAATATGGAAACATTGTACAGCCTGCTAAATAATAATAACAATAATAATAATAATAAACACATACATTTCCATATTTCACTTCTCATTGCTGGAAGTTTAGATACACGTTTTTGAAGAATTAAGATCATTTTAATAATATATGTAATATATATGTATACATGTAATGCGAAATTTTAATATTAAAACGGTGGTACATGTAACAGTCACTTTCTGCAGTGTCTTTGTCGTTGTCCTAATATTTGTTTCGCTTTATACATATATATATAAATCATGCTAGAGGGTGCTATATATGTGAGTCGGATATTTGTAAAACAGGCCTAATGTATTTATTCTACAGGCGGAAGAGTACTCATGACATTCGGTCAGTGTTTAGTATTTCAGATCAAATTTTGGAACAAGAGTTAATTACGTGCTAATATTAAAACCACAGCGTGCTCTTGGTTTGTAATATGAAGTCACATCAACCCCAATTACAGAATTGTAGTCGAATGTATAGCCAGCGAATTTAATTACAATGCCCTTGTTTTATTACAGCAATATCTATAATGAACCGCTAATGAATTAGTCATTCTTTGCTTCCCAGTGGAGTTGGATGAGTATGAGCTAACATACAGAAACAGGCGTCAGATTTCCTGAAACACGGTCGTCAGATTAACAGCAGTCATTGAATGCAATTGCGAATATATTTTTATATTAAAATTGAAAGAAATATTTTGGAATGCGACAAATTATTTGGGTGTTAAATTTGTGGTTTTCCTAGAATTTGCCACCATATTATACGAAATACATGTTGCAACGTCCTGGATGACCCCGAAGGCTCCAGCTTCATGGTAAAACTTTCGAACCTTCCTAACAATCTGCATGTAGCTGCATCCAAAAATATCGTAACTTTAATGTTCACTATTTATGAAGGTTTTGGTTGTAAAACTCTCGTTGATGTCTGTCGTAAGTCAACTTAACCAGTTCCCATTCTCTAACGTCATTTCCCTAAGATCACTTTTAATTATTTTTCTTTTTTTACGCGCATGTTTTGAAAGCAGACTCTTCAAGTTTCGATTATCAAACTCATATTTCCGGTTTTCCTTTTCCCTTACGACCTGATAAACACTTGTAACTTTTTGCTTTTACAGTAAGAAGTTCTTATCCAACTTTCAAAGGAAACACTTATCTAAACATTAATTACCAATCCAGTTTTTTGTTACAAATACAAAAGGTTGATGGTGGGTATGAAGGAAAATGTTCTTTTTCATCGAAAAGTTACCAGACTTAAGTATATTCTTTGCAACGTGCTGAAGTTTTTAATGTTAAAGCAAATGGTTGTATATTTACCCCTATTCTTCAGTAATCGCCATTTATTTAGAAAGTTATACCAAGATCATAAATCCACTCCGGAAAAATGCAGAATTTTTTAATGTAAAAGCAGGCTGTTCATATATTTGCCACTGTGCTTGAATGGGTTAGATGTAGAGAACTCTATTCAGTGAAGAACTCTTTGTGTGCTGCCTAATGTAATGGAGAAGTGTTTGGAGTTTGTGCTGTCTGCATTGCCTCAAGAATCGCTGTGGGTGCACGCGATTCAGCACTTTGTAACACAGAGGGACACTCCTGTTCCCCTCTGCAAGCCCTTTAGAACACTCAGTTCTCTATTCAGAAACATGCCCTTGAGATTTCCAACGACAAATGAGGTGTGACTGTAATGAAAAAAAGGAAAGTCTTTAACGCCTTTGATTATGTGATAGAAGAAATGAAACAGAATTCCTTACTTGGACCAAATTAGAACCACTAAAAGTAAAAAGATAATTCAGGCAAGAGTGTAAGGTCCCCAGTAAGTATCCGGTTTTGCAGCGTATAAGTTCTGCAGTAAATAATTTTCTTTTTCCGAAAGGCCAATAGGAAGTTTTGAAGCAGTTCTCACCGCGCCTGAAGAGTTTCCCATCGCAGTGACTGTGAGCATTACCGATTGCTGGGACGTGATGCAGTTTAGTGTGGTTCAAACGCAGCGACGTGTCTGAGAAACTCTCCGTCTCTTTGGAAGGGTAGATAAAAGGACATTGAAGATTATAAGGCTTTATAAATACATTTATACTGCACTATAGTGTCATATCCAAGAAGAAGGCGATCTTAGATGTCTGCCTTATTTATATAGGCGGAAATACAGACAAAATTTGACACATATACTCAAAGAATGTGATCTTATTTAAAAAGATGATGCTTGCTCAGTTGATGAAAAAAAAAGTGCTTTATTTGAAACTGAAGAAATAACAAAGTAGGAAAGTACCTGCGGTATCAGAAAAGGTCATTAGGCCTTTCATGAAGCTGTAGTTGTTGATATTGATAATTATGAAACCTGAAAGTTTATTACTGTGTTCTTAAAGTCCCCTGCAAGCCCTATCTAAAGCCAGTTCAATCCCATCGCAACTTCACACCTTAACTCTAACATCTATTTTAATATTGTACTATCATATACACTTATGTCCACGAAAGTAGTCTCCTGCATTGAGGCTATGCTAACAAAGTTTCGATATAAATTTCTCATTTTTTCCATTCGTGCTGTATGCCGAGCTGTTTTCACCATCTGTGTGTGTTAGATGACAGTGTAACTGATGAAACTGTTACGAGTTTTGTGTTTCTCACAATGGAATTAGTTTAGATTCATGACGTCTTGTCTGTTGCGACGTGTCAGTTCATAAATAATTTTCGACGTTTCGGAGGGGCATAATTTCTCCATGTTCTGAGTTTTTACGTTTCCCGTGTCTCCATTCGTACTTTCCCGGACAGTCTTTCCGCCACCGTGGAACTACCTTTCGACCCGCCACAACAATAGATCGTCTTTCTCTCGATAATGACCTGATTGTCGTCTGCGACCTAATTCTTCGGACATAAAGATGGACGCACTATGTTCCTTCAAAACCTCAGAATTTATTTACAATACCACATCGTGCTGCAACCCAGAAAATCACAAAATGAAGGCCCTCGTATGCCGTTTCTCCATCGTCGTATAACTTCCCCTCGAAATCCAACTGTCCTGTTAAAATTAATGTTACTCAGTTAGGCCAATATCTCTCTCACGTGCAGCGTGCAATTGCAGTATTTGATATGCATAGCCTACCGGATCGTAGGGCATTAAAATTTCATTTTTCATTATTACTGACCCAACGTAACCCCTAATTTACATTAAACCGACCAAAAGCTAATTACCACAGTTACCAAAAAAAAACCTATCCTTTTGGTACGTAATGTGCAATGTAGACTATTAAGATTCTGATTAATGTTTCAAACGTTTTTAAATGTGGTGAATATTTAACAAAATTAACCAAAAATAACTGCGAACTGAATTCTGTGCGTCTCTAATATGACTAAATTTGTAGTAATGGGTTTGTGTTCCAGTGTAGCCAGCATAATGGTGAATTAGATGTGAACAGCCACACAGGACACTTAAAAAAATAAACTAGTTCCAAACGGACTGTTCAACCCCAATAATTCCCAGCAGTTAATTATAAGGTTAAACAGATTACAGGCTGTGTCATCAGTCATCAGTCTGTACGTATCAAATGCCTTGTACAGCATGCATAGTTGTGCTTCTGCTTCATATTGTATCCATGTCAAAATATCTTACAATCCCTTACAATTCAGTTGCTTTGACGTGGAGTTTTATAATATTTTGGAATTTCAGTGTTAGGTCATCCGTTTACATAAAATGATATATCACCGAACTAACCATCGTCATCGATATTGCAACTAGAATGATCGTAAGAAGCAGTTTGTAGCGTGGGGTATAATGGGGGGGGGTTGGGGGGAGAGTTTTTTCTGTATTTTTGACGGCAGACTTTCACTTTTTACCAGCATTGCCTCTACAAAGAAATCCTTCCCGCAATCTGTGATACGTCAGTAAATAATGCCTCCTTTATCACATTGTTTTGTAATGGCGCTGAGACACGCAGTGGTCTCCACGGGGATTCCCAGCCTACCTGAGATTTATGTCAGCATTTGTAACATCTTTATGCTGGGTGGACAATTTATCGGTGCACCTGTTCTCAGCGATATGTTGGCGATAACTTTACAACTGTGTGGAAATATGCAATGTATGGTGATCGGACTGCAGGTTCAGGTGACTTATTACTGAATTAAATTGTGATTGGAAAATATAATATGAAGACTGAAAGTTGGAGACCAAATGTAGGTGGAAGAACAGTATGAGGTACAAAATGGATGTTCTTCAGATATGATCCGTGACAGAGTAGTAAGTGTAGTGACTAAGCTACGAACTGGAAGACAAAGAAGTCGTGTTTCGATTCTCGAGAAGGGCAGTAGATGCTTCTCTACTCCAAAATGTGAAACCGATTCTGGAACCGGCCCATTGCCCTATTCATCGGGTACCGAAGGTAAAGCTGTAGGGTTGTGAAGCTGAGAACTCATTTGCATTTAGTGCACAGGGTAAGAACGACTGGAGCTGTGCTTCCGTTCCTCCGTATGCCTTCACTAAACAGGCAGCAACACGAAAGTATGAAGCAAATTGAAATGGTTCCCGACAGGGAGATGAAATACATATGAATGTCTTCTAGAATTTGAAGCCGCGTGTTCTGGTAGGAGTTTACAGAAGTTTCGGAAGATGCTGTTCCATAATCAGCGTCATATCAGACTACACCGTGAAATATCGCCTACGCCTATCGCTGACGTAGTCACTACTGTGGAAAGCTCTCCTTTACCCTGAAACTGGAAGCAGCGCGTTCTTACGAAACACCGATAAATTTCTGCTGGGCATACGGCGTTGCATCCCAAATAACTTATTCTGTAGTTGATTTTTTATCCCCATGGTTCGACAGTCCTTCTAGGCCAGGGCCTCCTCATTGTTAAGGTTTCAAGATCACACTCACTAGACACGCCACAGTCGTTAGGACTCCTCAGGGCGAATGATCGGTCCGTCGCAGAGAAATCTACCTGACAACACTTAACACTCACAAGAGACAGGCGTCCATGTTCCCGGCAGTATTCGAACCCACAATCCCAGCAAGCGAGCGGCTGCAGACTCACGCCTAAGACCGTGAAACCACTGGAATCGGCTGTATAGGTGATTAATTCGCGTTCATTTTAAGAGTATAATACCTTCAGTATGTGCCTTAGGATGCTGTTCTGTCGTTACGTGTGGTAGTACGTAGTTACGAATGGAAGCAGATATCACCAGTAAACTGTGGGGTTCTTGTAGTCGGAGGTGTTGGTGGGTTTGTCTACGGGGAAAAGTAGCCGTAGTGAAAATTAACCTGGAGTCCTTATTGCAGTGTCGAACTTCGTAAACAATTTCACTGCGGTTTGCAACACCGCCTTTTGTATTCTTGTTTTACCACATTTAGTAGCTCACTGGTTTAAGAACTATATTTTATTCAGCTGTTTTTCCAGAATATCTGAAGTATTAAAGTTAGATGCGTGTAAATACGCCCGTTTTAACTCCTTCTAATTAAAGTTTCATTGAGTTTTTTGTGTTGAAATAATATTTGCCTGGCAGTTTGTGAATCAGGTAATTCGTTTACTGTAAGAACAAACGTTAATTTTGAATGCGTGGATTTGAATATATCTGCAGGCTGCTGTAGTCGCCATAAGGGGAAGGGGGGGGGGTACGTTTAATCGCTTATATACGAATACGGACGGAGAGAAGTAAGTTTTATGTTTGTTAAAGTTGAATTCCATGCAAATAAAAGCATTTATTAATTGAATTTCTCCAAGTAATATTTGTGGACAGTTCCCATGCATGTGTGTCAGCGGTAGATGTGGTGTTTCGATTCAATTTCCTTGCTAGGTTGAGATGCGTCGGCAGAGCGTGAGTTGCAATAGGACATGACTAACCGGAAGGAACTGTGTGTCCAACTAACTACACAGCGAACCGTACAAAGGGGAGGAATAATCGAGTAATTAGGAAACCAACTGGTCAAAGGTCACAGTGCGTAAGTGATCTGAGTTGTAACACCAGGTAGTCTCCACTCAGGTCGAAACACACAGGCGTTTTCGACAAACCTGCAGGTTCTATCAGCAGAGAAGCATATGAAGAAGATCAGTCCATCCGAAAATTCTGTAAATTTGTATTAGCATAAATTTAAGTGTCTAAGTTTCTAAATAATGCGTACATATTACGAAAGATTGTATGTCAGTTGTACAAATGTATTGAGTATTATGTGTTTTGGCTGGTAATTAATTTTCATTATTTCCTTGTAATAGCTCGCGAGTGCGAATAATAATCATCAAATATTACAACATTTTAGTCGTAAAAAAACATGCAGATTTGTAGTTAAAAATACTTGATGCCGGGTGATTTCTTGGGGAGATCAATGGATCATGATCAATGTGTGAATAAGAAACAGTAGCTGCCACCAAGACAAAATAAGGAATAAAACATCGAAATCGACAGTCCTGCCTCAAGTGGAGGCCAAGGAATTTACAAGGAATATTTTAGTTTATAATTTCTTACATTTTAGAATTGTAATTTATATTTATTAAAGAATAATTGGTGAGAAAAAATGAAATTGCCATCAGTGCTGAATCACAGGCTTTCTACAAATGTTTGTATTGAAAACATCCGCTGGGTAGTCCAAAAGTTATGTTGTTGCAAACGAAGCATATCGTATAATATTTGTCGCGGTAATCCGCGATAAGAGTCTTGGGGGAGTTATGATACAGTGCAGTTCGGTAATATAATGTGCATAGATGTTGACGTTTCGGAAGTGCCCTCTCTCTGCTTTTTAAAAGTATGAGATTTTCTATCCCTACATGGAGGCAATAGATTTTGTATAAACGCCGCTCCAAATCTGCCAAATTATACTTAATTTCTCAAAACAATTTTCTTTAATGAATCTACCCATTTATTTCTGTATTTATAAATTAATTTTGAAGCATATTTTTTTTTCCAGTTTCTTCTACAACGTTTAATCATATTTTTCTCTGATTCTGCATCTTCATGTAATGTAATGTAACAGCTACATGGAATGGATAGACATATCTTTGAAAAGTTAAAAATGTATTAAATCTTCATTAAATTTTTTGTATGTTGGGGTGTCTTTTTTAGTAAATTTCGCCCTCAGTAAAATCCTGAACTAGGTTAATCCATTCCACATTTAGTTGTTTCATTACTCATGTCACTAAACGCATTTAATCACCTTCAGTATTCTGTTATAGATATCTCTACCAAAAAAACGTGCTTTCTAGAATTGTTGTTGTAAATACGGCAGACACGTGATTTGTGAAACAAAGTACTCAAACAGAATGTAGGCCAAGAAGACTTTAAGATAACAGTTACTTACAAGGCATAATGAGAGGAGAAAATAGCAAGATCAATATTTTTGAAACATGTTATGAGGATGGGAGGTGAATAAATTGGCTAAGCTTATTGTAACATTTATTTGTAGCATTTGTCGATAGCCTATAGGCCTATGTCTGACTAGGAGAAAGGCTTTTCCCTTAAATTCCATGTTTTAAGTAAGGTTGGTCGTCTTTAATTCGCATAAGAAGAGTCTAACTGGACCCTCCCGCGGTGAAATGGACCGTGCTGCCCCAAGCCAAGTCGTGCTTTGCAAGACTGTCTTTCGCAAGTGCAGCCCAAAGACAGAAAAGAGCATCATACTCTGTTATAGCTTTTCCCATTATGCCGTCAAAATGGTAGACCGAGTGAGAGTTGCATTGGAAATTGGATCAGGCAAAGTTGTGGCGCCACTTTGAAAGTAATTCCGATCAACCATGTCGAGAAAGTGAAAAACTGAGAAGCAGCAGGAGGGTTCAGGGCTTCGGAAAGAAACGTCCAAATGTGGAGGGAGGCAACAAAAAAGACAAATGTGTAAAGGCGAAAACCACCTGAAAATATTTCAGTGGACCCGAGCATGGTAATTTATGGCAACTAGAATAAAAGGCTTGAATTCGTGCGCCTCATAGGATTAACTGGAATGCCGAAAACATACATGTAGGACGATAAAATATAAACGCCTAATGTGGGTGTGTGCGTGTGTGGGTTTTGTAATGTGTTGGTGTGTGTGTGTGTGTGTGTGTAGGTTTTGTAATGTGTGTGTGTGTGTGTGTGTGTGTGTAAGGATTTTGTAATGTGTGTGTGTGTGTGTGTAGGTTTTGTAACGTGTGTGTATGTGTCGGTTTTTTAATGTGTGTGTGTGTGTGTGTTATGTATGGATTTTGTAATGTGTTAGTGTGTGTATGTGTAGATTTTGTAATGTGTGGATATTTTGGTAATATGTTTACTTGTATTTACAGTGTTTTTGTATTGTTTCTTTTATGTATATTTCTTCTTATTTGTTACTAGTATAAGAACTACTGCCACCGAGTGAAAATTCAATTGCAGTAAATAATAATAATAATAATAATAATAATAATAACATAAGGCTCCACCAGTTTTGTCTTAATTTAGCTTCACCTTGTTCTGGGGTAAATAGAGTAGGTTAGTGTGACATATATTGACTGGAATGTTATGTATTTGCTGTTATAGCCTTTTCTTTAAATACAGCATAGAGCTACCAATTTTTATCTTCATAATCATCATCAACATCATCATCATCACAATCATCTTTTTTTGGCCTGTTCAGAATTCACAATGCCCATCTCTTTCTTGGATATCCCACATGTCTTCTACATTTGGGATTATATTCTAAGGCGATCTTCGAAATTCGTGATCCATCCATTCTGAATAAGTGTTCTCCCCATAATTTCCTGTAGCACTAAATATTTGCACTTATTGGAGTGACCTTTAGTCCTTTTCCATTATTTTCACTGGGAGAGCAATCCGGTCTTGTACAGCCGTTGACAGATCTCAAATAAACCATTTCTTCGACTCTTAGTGAAGCATTTACTTTTTGGTTCAGTACTGTACATTGAGATGGACACAGCCATCACCTTATAAAATGTGATTTGTGTATCATTTCTGGTTTTGTTTTTCAAGGCTCTTTTTAATATGCACCATATGTGTCTAAACGTATTAA
>Ga0131853_10005218_pt1 | contig 23434 bp, 15 predicted proteins | sample TergutLab28metaG_FD_92764 | JGI IMG/M metagenome (GOLD analysis project Ga0131853, IMG submission 92764) | Labiotermes labralis P1 segment gut microbial communities from Petit-Saut dam, French Guiana - Lab288 P1 (version 2) (version 2) | ecosystem: Host-associated > Arthropoda: Insects >...
AAAGAAGTGGGAGGAGAAAAAAAAAGAAAACAAAAATTAAGTTAGAAAAAAAAAAAAAAAAAAAAAAAAAAGAGGGGGGGGGGGGGGGGGAGCCACAATGTTGCAAACAAAGAAATATAAAACATAAAAACCTATTATATCAAACACAGAATCTCTAAAACAATAATATCACCGACCTGTTCTTGAAATAATTATATAAATGTACAGGGTATTTCCGAACAGATGGCTGTATTTTAGACATGTGGCCTATGGACCAAAACAAAAATGAAACTTAATACAAACATGTGTCCTAGGATGTCTGGTCTCTCTATTATGACCACCTTAGACATTAATACATACCAAAACAATCCACATTTCAGACACCAGTACCAATGAGCCTAGGATGACTGGATTGTTTTTGCCACTTTCAAATTCATAAAGTACACAGGCAAACCTTTCACAACAGGTGTTCAGAACAACTGCCTTTTGATGTTAAGCATGATATTCCAATACTTAAAGTGGTAAAACCATAAAGCAGAGTGCCCTTGGACACATGTTTGAATTAAGTTTCTTCTTAGTTTTGGTCCACAGAACACGTATCAAAAATATGGCCACCCATTTCAGAATCACCCTGTATGAGCGGGTGGTGATAAGTCCTTAGCCCGACCTACTTCCCGATATTGTAGGATGGAATCAATAGTGTCACTGGAAAGAGGGGTCTGTTCATGTGCCGAATTTCAAGTCTTTTCTTGTTACAGAGGCTGAAAGGAAGCATGTCAGGCGAAGCGTGCAATTTCAACAACATGGAGACATGAGTTTTTCTTTTTTTTTTGCAAGGCAAGGTGCCAAAGGAAATTCACACCATTCTGACAGAAACATTAGGGGAACATGCACCATTGTATGCAACCATCAAAAACTGGGTGGCCCAGTTTAAACCTGGTGATTTTTCCACCTGTGATGTGCCTTGTCCTGGACAACACAAAACAGTGACCATCCCAGAGATTATTGATCAAATTAAAGAGCTAATCTTGGAATACCACTGGATTTTGGCCATATCAATAGCCAAGCAACTGGGCATCTCTCGTGAGCAGGCTGGTCCATCATTCATGAAGATTTGGACATGCTGAAGCTCTCCACGAAGTGTCCCCCAAAATGCCTGAATGTGGATCAAAAATATCAATGGTGCCAGTTGTCTGAGGAAATTTGGAATTTTTTCAGGGCGATCCAAATGATTTCCTGTCGCGATTGGTGACCATGGACGAAACCTAGTTCATATCACTATGACCCAGAGACAAAGCAACAATCAATGGAGTGGCGGAATAGTGGTTCACCCCGCCACAAAAAATTCCAAGTGCAAAAATCCTTTGGAAAAGTTCTCGCATCGATTTTTTGGGATCAAGACAGCATCCTCCTCATTGATTATCTTCCAAAGGGTCAAACTATCAACGCAGAGTATAAGTCATCTCTGATGGTGCAATTGAAGTACATTTTGAAGGAAAAATGCTGGCTGCAGGAAGGTCACCAAGGGAGTCATGTTCTTGCATGACAATGCCCCAGCTCACCAGGCACTTGCAACCCAGAAGAAACTGGCTACCTGGGCTTCCAATGTCCTGATCACCCACCCTATTCTCCTGATCTGGCCCTGCTGGATTACCACCTGTTCCCTGGACTGAAAAAACAATTGAAAGGTCACCATTTTTTGTCCAACATGGAGGTCATTGCTGCTGCGGAGACCTGGTTGGATGGGCAACTTTCAGAATTTTTTTTAGTGGCTTGCAAAAGTTAGAGCAATAGGCTAAGAAGCGTATTGAGGTTCGCGGGGAGTATGCTGAATAAATTCCGAGTTTGGTTGCTGTAGCTTCTTTCCTTCGTGGTCGGGCTAAGGACTTATCAGCACTCTCTTGTATTCAAACACTTATATACAAACCATCCATGTCCAATACAACACCTACAGTTAAGGCACTAGCAATAATGAACACACATGGACGTATGTTACTTCAGTGATGTAAGTTCTGTATTTACGAGGCGTGTCCGGAAAGTAGAGATACATCACGTTTAGGCCAATACGGAAATTTTTTATGCAACAGTCATTGACCTTGGTCCTATACCTGTGAACCATGCTTGTTTGACACTGTAGAACTGGCTTTGTTTGAGAGAGAGATATTTGAAATAGCACCGCTGATCCAAAGCCCTGCCAAATGTGAGGTGTGTTCCGTCATACGATTATTCAAAGCGAAAGGTGAACATCCAGTGGAAATTCACACACAAATTGCTGCTGTTTATGTTAACATTATGAATCAGCAAAATGGGACAAAGTGGCGCCGTGAATTCTCCAAAGGAAAGACTGATGTTCATGATAAACAAAGGAGCGGTAGGCCATCTTTGATCTCTTACGACCTTGGAAACTGTAGGAGAAATTTGCGCAAATCGATGCATGATGATAAGAGAGTTGTATCACATCATTCCCAAACTGTCTAAGACCACAATTCATAAAGCTGTGACAGAAAACTTAGGGTACAGAAAATTGTGCAAATGCTGGGTGCCCAAAATGTTAACAGAAATCACAAAATGAAACAGATGGGTTCTGCGCTGAAGTTTCTCATGTGCTATGCACAGGAAGGAGATGAGTTTCTGGACTCCATTGCGACTGGAGATGAAACATGGGGTTTTCACCACACTCCTGAATCCAAGCAACAGTCACTGCAAAGGTGCCATACGATTCCCCCAGAACCAAAAAATGCAAAACTTAAATTTCAGTGAAAAAAATCATGGCGTCTTTTTACTGGGACAGAAAAGGCATTCTCCTGGTCGACTTCATGCATCCTGGCGCAACAATTTCTGCTGCTGCAAATTGTGACATGTTGACATGGCTTTGACTAGCCATTCAAAACAAATGGAGGGGGATGTTGTCATGCAGTTTTTGCCTGCTCCACAACAACGCGCGGCTCCATTAAATGCACGTCACCACTGTGCTTCTGGAAAAATTCATGTGGGATATATTGGATCAGCCGCCGTACAGTCCTGACCTCGTGCCCAGCGATTTCCACTTGTTTCTTCACCTAAAGAAACATCTCCCTTGGAAAAGTTCGACGACGATGATGAGGTGGTTCAAAGGGCAGGCGGCAGACTTCTATGACTCGGGGATACAGAAGCTGGTTCCAAGACTTAATAAATGTTTGGCCAATGGCAGCAACTATGTTGAAAAATAAAGTTATGTACACGCAATTCATTCACAATGTTACTTTTGTAAATTAAAAATGTTGTACATGTTTAACACCTTTCAATCTTTACTTTCTGGACACACCTCATACACTAATCACAGTGTAAATGGGATCATGGCATGTAAAAATCTTTCACAGTCATTACAGTTCTCTGTCTTTTACATGGGGAATTTGTGTTAAGAGTCTACCATACCTGTATAGTCTTTCCCAGACCCATTTCATCAGCAAGAATTACAGAATTTTCCTTACACCAAGAATGTATGAGCCAGTTAAGACCATCTAACTGGTAATCCCGCAGTACTAAAACCTGCAAGAACAGGAATAACAGATGCTCTGATACTGCACATTTAACAGAACAGAATAACAGAAATGTGGTAAAGCATAATTAGGAACAAAAAAGAAGAATTGGCAATGAATACAATGAAGAAAGCAGAAATATGGGAAGAATATTTTGACAAATTACTGAACACGGAAGAACCAAGAGAATTAATTAAGAATGGAACTAAAGAAATTGGTGAACTTGAAGTTGACATAGAAGAGCTCACTGTAGAAGATGTAAATGAGGCAATAAGAAACTTAAAAAATAACAAGGCAGCTGGACCTGATAGAATACATTTGGAATTAATAAAATATGGAGGAAATAAACTTCTGAATAGAATGTATGAACTAGTAAGACCAATCTGGGAGGAGGGAAGGATACCCGAAGAATGGAAAGAAACATAGTACCTATACACAAAGCAGCAGACAGATAGGTGTGAGAATTACAGGGTAATAGCACTAGGAAATAAAGCTTACAAAATTTTGTCAAATATAATATTGGGAAAAATTAAACCATACATTGAAAAAATTATTGGGGAATATAAGAATGGATTTGGAGATGGAATGTCTGTAATTGACAATATATTAGTATTGAAAATAATAAACAAGAAACTTTGGGATTATAATCAGTGTGTACAATATTTATTTACTGATTTTCAAAAGGCATATGACTCTATACATAGAGATACACTATGGGAATGTATGAAAGAATTTCAAATTCCTACTAAATTAATAAATATGTGTAAAACGTGTACAAAATAGAAGAAGTGCGGTTAGAATAGAAGGAAAACTGTCATCTTTTTTTTTTTTTTTTGAAAATAAAACAGACTCGAAACAGGGTGATCCTTTATCACCAATATTATTTAATTTGGTATTACAAAAAGTGATACGCAGTATAAAAATGGTTCCTATTGGTATAAAGATTGGTAAAGAACAACTGGATGTATCAGCATATGCAGATGACATTGCATTAATTGGAAAAAATAAAATGGAAATAAGAAAAATTTTTGTAGAAATGAAAAACATTGCCATAAAGTTCGGACTACAGATAAACCAAGAAAAGACAAAATATTTGATAGTGGAAAGGAAAAACAGTTTAAAGAAAAATAAAATAGGACATTTGAAAATAAAAATTACAAATATGAAAGAGTGGGAAACTTTAAATATTCAGAAGTTGTACTTAATGAAGATAACAATAAGCCAATAGACTTGCAAGAAAGAATAAAAAATGCTAACAAAACATATTTTATGCTACAAAAATATTTTAAAAATAAAAACATATGAAAGAAACTAAAATTAAGACTAAAGAACACAATAATAAACAAAATGTTAACATATGCATCAGAAACTTGGACACTAACAAAGAGATATATAAAGCAATTGAACATTTTTGTAAGGAAAGTGTATAGAAGGATTTTAGGCCCAGTATATCACAATGAAAAAGGAAATTGGAGGATATTAACCAATAAAGAAATTTATGTACGTATTAAAAAACCTACTATAGTAGAGACGGTAAGGTTAAATAGATTACGTTGGTTTTGGCATGTACAGAGAATAGAAGAAAATAGAATTCCCAAAAGGGTATTATATATGAATTTAAGAACAACAACACTGAGATGTAAACCAAGAAATAGTTGGCAAGATGAGGTGAGAGAGGATGGAAGAATAGTTGGTGGAGAAGGGTGGCAGAAAAAAAGTACATAACAGAGAGGAATGGAAGAAGCTCCTGAGAACGGCAAAGAACCATCACATTTTGCACATGCCAATGGAATGAACGAATGGTAAAGCAGATCAATACTGCTCCTATGTAAATGAAATTTCCTACCTGATCTCCACCCATGTACACCGGTTGACTTTTCACTTGAACAAACTTCGGCCTATGCTTCAAAACACGGCAGTGTTTTGAAGGTGTTCGCTTAGAATCTTCTCTGTCCTGGAATTCTTTTATTTTCTTAGGCCATTTCTTTTCAATAATGGAACCATCTTCCCATGTTGCTTCTGCATAGGGCAAACTCTCCCACTTGATGTAATAATCAGGATGTGTACCCTCTGGTTTAACAAATTCGGCTGTAGGAAAATGCAAAATAAAATAAACTTACTGAATGTGTCACAAACCATATACAGTTATAACATACATACATCACTCTTTTATATAAGCACATGTGCTATGCACCAGAGTTAAGCAAACACACACAGCTTGCATGCCTGTTTATAATAATGTGACACTAAATATCCACAACATTTGCAGTACAGTTTATTTTAAAATAGTGGGTGAAAAAGAACCATTCTTGCCAGTAAGTAAGATGTGACCTATGATATTACATACTACTGTCCAAACAAATGCTTCATCATGCACAAGAAAAACAGGATTGTTTACATTAAATATGTTGGCTTGCTTCTCTGATACTGTTCTATAACCAATCCACCTCAAGTCACAAAAGTAAGGAATTAATTTCAAACTAATAGTAATAAATGAATTACACGTTTTTAAATTAAAATGCATTCAGATGTTGTTCTAACTAATTTCAGTGCAGCACAAAAATGTTACCATAAAATTCAGAGTTTGCCAAATGATAACTTAGGAAACCATACCTATAATCCTCTCTACATAATTGTAGCTCTTGAGCAATTCATTCTGCAACTCCAGCTGGCATTCAAAATATTCGATGTCTTCAGGAGACGCGTGCTGCTTCCATGCTGCTAGCTCCTCCTCACGTTTTATAAAGTTTTCAAGCTTTTTGAGACCCTTCACCTTTTGATCTTTAAGGGACCGTTCTGACTCCCACGTGTTATGTATATGGGACCATCCTTTCCACTTTATGAGGTACTGCATTTCTGTGTTTTCAAGATCTTCAGGATCACAGTCCTTGTTTGGGTCACCATTTTCCTCTACAGCATAAATTGTTGTAGTATTGCCAGTCACTAAACAAAGCATAAGATATCCTTATTAAGTAAAAATTAATGATCTGATTACTGGCCCTTCTGATGTAAAATGTGCAGTCCTCCCACAAAGACAGAGGTATTAAAAGGAATCCATAGTAATCCCAACAACCAAACCTCTTTCTGAAAGAGTGAACCTGGAAGGGTCCATCTCTTCCACATTCTGGCTCCCCCATAGTCAGGTAATATACAAGATCCTCTAACCACAAAACAATTATCTACATTGCCACTGGAGAATACCTTGAATATGTTGACTTGGTCTGATAAAAGTCACCTCACAGTTAAGATCATGACGAAACCGTCTACAAAACAATGACAAACCTTCTAATACAACAGTCTGCCACCCTACAAATGACTATATAAGACTGAATAAGCCACTGTAAAGCCATAAAATTTTCAATGGCAACTTACTAGTTTTCACTAGGAATATGAACCCACACACAAACAACATTCAGTTACCTCCTTTCTTCCCGCGTCGATATGCAATTACTTTTTCAATGGTTTCTGCATTATCTGCTTCAGCTGGAGTCTCTGCCTCATTCCATTCCACCTCTACAATATCTTCTGAGCCTGTTTTGTCTTCATCACTGTCTTCTTTGTAACTCACTGCAGCTGTTGTCCGCCGATTTGCATGCCTATATAAATTAATTTCACTCCAATAAAGTCACAGCACAAAAGTACAAAAGTTACAAATACTTTCACTTTATATCCAACTGAGCTTATACTCATAATAACACTATTCAAATTACATGACCTTCAAGTACAAAACCTAATCATTACATCAGAAAATTACTGTAAATGATGGTGTCGGCTTGTATACCTGCGACTTTCATTATCATCATCACTATTGAAGCTTGATTCATCTGATGATTCACTGTATTTCCGACGTGATACTTTCTTAGTCTCAACTTTGTGCTTCAACTTGGACGGTACACCCTTCCTTCCTATTGGTTTACTTGGTGGGGGCCTTTCAACTTCTTCTTCAGAGTCTGAATTTGATGACTCTGAATTCCAAGTATTTGATCTGCAAGCAGGACTAACATGTTAGACAAAAATAAATCCACCCCTATGACAAGGTTTCTCAAACATCGTGATACTGATCCCCTAAAATAATAAATTTGTCACCTTCTTTCATAAGCTACTGATTCCATTGGGAATTCTGAAAATAAATAGAGCACACTTATCTTCAACAGTATCTAAACAGACTAGCAGTCCATAACTTGCCACTGCTAATGACAATGTGTACCATAATCATCTTTGTACAGTTGATGAAGTTAACACTTCTTTAAAAAAAGTATGTGGCACACATTACAATCTGTAAATAGTTTTCAACGAGGATGAAACAGCTTGGCATTATATACTGATCAAACCTGGCTTTCTACTCAAAACAGCCACTTCAATTTCATGTCTCACTTTTTTAAATGATTGGCATTTGCTTTGATCATAGAGGAATTAAAACAGTGCTGCATATACAAAGGAAAGGATGGGTCTAACAAACACATGTTCTGGGATGCCAGTGAAGAGGTAGTGAAATGGTGGCAGCCAGTGTTAGGAAAATGAGGGTAATGGCCATGAAGATTAACACTGTACAACAATAAAGGCAGACAGAGTGACAATGACTGGCAATGGTATATGGATTCTGAAATGTTATTAAATATATGAAATTAATAACAAAATATTTTTCTCTGCAGACATCATATTGGGGGGGGGGGTCTTATCAGTACATTTTCCCTTTGGCAGATATATTTTCTTAAACATGTCACATACATCAGCTTAGTGATTTACTTCTGTTACCAGACACGGCATGGCCCATCTACATGAACTCCCATACAGTCTGGCTATTCCATGAGATCTGCAAGCATAATGCTACCAGTAATATCAGAATTTTGGACTGTGTTTCCATCTAATTTATTTGCAGAACAGTCCTGATCAAGAGTATACAGTGATTACTAACCTTCAATGACCAAATGGGAAAACATGTGCTAGCATTTTAAATGTCCTATTTGGAGGAAAAGGAAAACAGTGTCCTGCAAAACCGTATTTTAAAAATTTTCTGCATCTATAAATACACATCTTTTTTCATAATACTTGTCTCAAAGGCGTGCATGGACACAAAACACTGTGTGAAATTTAAAGCTAGTTCAAATTTTCACTAATGGGGTTTAGCTTCTCTTATTAAAAACCTTACTATTTTCCCACTAGTCATGATTTACAGACTTCTCCAAGCAGCTGTTATTTTTTTTAACAGGAAAAATTAAGCAAAAGAACGTATATAGGTCCTTCTGAGAAATCTCTGTTCCTTCATAAAGCCCTTTAAAAATCAACAACCCCTTCACCCCCATTACTTCACCAAGAAAAAGCTACTGAAAAATATGTTTTCACTAATGTTCACTTATGTTTATGTGCTCCAATTTTACAGTTAGGTGTGATACAGCCCAATACATGGGCTAGTACACAACCCAACATTGTATTCTCAACAATGAAATTTCATTTCTTTGTTTTAAGCAGAAAACACATGGCACTGAACATTTTTTACACTGCATAGGCCAGTGTGTGTTTTGTGTATTTTGCTTGTGTCAAGTTGTCTGGCAGATGGGGCTTGTCTACCTTGTTTTGTGGTCTGAGGTTGAGGCATGCTCCCCGCCTCTAGTATAAGACTCCTCACCAATGTCAGTCTGAACTGTTAGTGTGATAATTTTGAACCAAACAAGGCAGGAATGATAAAGCTGTAGTGCCCTGATATAATTCGTGTCCCACACTTTCTAGCCGTATGGTTAAGTCCGGTTACAGTTGCAGGAGTAGCTGTTATTGAAGGACTCGCACATCATCTGCCTTTGCCTACATAAACAGTACAAACAGACCTTAAGGGGTCTAAAAGTTTTTTAAATTTTGATTCCAAACCTTTTGTTTCTACAGTACATACTTGTTGAAAATAACTTTACCTCTAAACAGCATAATAATTTCAGCACCTGCTAAATGTGCAGTTGGGCTGTAATCTTTAGCATATGAACACTGAGCTATTCCAATACAGTTATCATTTTCCACAGTAAGTCATAATTATCATCCATCTTATCAAGGTCTTCTTTGCTGTCATCAACATGCAGGAATCTAAGTACACAAAAGTACCTAAAACGTTTCATAACATTACAGTAAAAGGTTGCATAAAACCATTCTTGTGTTGACCATTTATCTTTGAAGAATCCCTATGATATGCCTTATTTGCACAATAATTACAAAAAACAAATACATTTCTTGCACAGTCAACTCAAGCAGTGGGGACTGTCATTTGTCCAATGTGTCAAGGAATAGTGATAATATCCATTTCTCTCTTCAACCAACAGAAAAAAAAGAGGGGGGGAGCCATGCCAACACTAAGTGGGGTATAGTCTTCAGTAATGTAAGGTGCCTTTGTCATAACCCACTGGGATATCTGGTAAAACTGTTGACAAAAGGTACAGCAGGTCAGCAGTGTATAATGTCAGTCAACCACGTGAAGGTGTTAATAATGTCATCAGCAGCACTGTCACCCTGAGGGGAACAAATCTTCATCTTCTCATGAGTGTGTATTAGAGTCCGATTCTAATATCAGTTCCATGACACCTCAGTCTTAGTTTCTGCTTTGCAGCCATACTAAATACCCTTCAAAACAACTCCCCAGACCATAAACCAAACACTCTGTCTGCATTTCTTTCTCCCACTGATTGCATATGATCTCACTGCCTCAGCACCCTGATAAGCCAGCACAACCACAAATCCCAAATATCAATGAAAGACTGAAACCTCAACAACTTCGGACAAATTATGATGACATACACAGCCAGCTCCAAATTTTCTAGAACAGTGTCCCCACTTACAAAAGCAGCTATTTAAAATGAATCATTCCAGAAAATGAAAAAGAACGAAATAAAAAGGGCCATAAACTAGGCTGTGTAAAAATAAGTCCCTTTTCTTGGCACTGGCGCAATGAGTAGATGGAACCATTCTTAACTGAGTTTTCTCTCTCACTTCACAATGAGTATTTTCCATTTCAAATATTTGCATCACAAATGCGTTCGATACAATGGATAATATCAGCAGCTGCAGAAATCAGCACTTAATTAAAAAAGAACAATCGCACTCAGTGGTTACCAACCATTTGCTGGTCTATGTGTGGAAATTTAAATGTCCATGCTAAGTGAGAAAAACTCCAGCTGGCAAGGGATACACTTGAAGTTAAATCCACTGGCCACAGGTTGGTCTGCTTCGTTTTACACTCTCAGCAGAAAGAGTTCTGTGGCAAATAAATACTGAGATGTTCCTCACCACCAACATAAACAACCGAAAATCCGATGAATAAATTATATTCACAGTACTTGATTAACATAGGTTTTCAATAGTACCCCTGATAATTGTATCATTTTTCCATTCTTCTCTCAAATCTTGACAGAGGCCACAGTTTTAAATGACTGATGAAGCAACATAAAAACTTAAAATACTGGAATTTAACTTTAGAAAGTGTAAAAATCACATGCAAACACTCAGTTACATTTGCTGATGATAAAATCAACAAGCTGCAGTAGTGGTCGCATACAGCGAACTATTAATGTGCAGCATTTGGGGTGAAGAAGCATTCAGAAAACCCATACATAATACCATTCAGATCATAACTGCACTAATTCAGTCAGAATAACATGCTACAGCTAAATGGCGCCATTATTTGCACACATCCACCTGTATTGAACACTTCACAGAGAAGTTAAAAAGGAACAAACAAATTCAAACAGCACTAACTACAACAGTCATCTGTTGACTTCAAAAATATTATTTCTGAACGTCATTTCCATGTGTATTTGAATGTTGCAGATGACCGGATATAAGATGATGGAAGAAGGACCTCATTCACTGACAACCAATTTGGCAGCAAGTAACCAGGAAAATGTAAGACATGCATTTCCTTATTTTTTTTCATTTTCTTCAAGAATTCCTCTGTACCATCTCTCTGCTGGTCAGCAAAAAGTGTAGACATGAATACTGAAGAAGTGTCATATCCAGGTGCAGTGACAGCAGACACCTAATAACTGCCCTGTATCTACAGTAAACTAAAATATTCCTGAACTTTGGTAGAAACATCCAGTTGTGAAATACACTACAGATAAAAGAAATAAGTTGTGACTGATTCTTGTTTTCTTTTATCTGCATATTATACCTGTTCAGTCTCTGTCTCTCTCTCTCTCTCTCAAACACACAAAATTGTAGAATATTTTTCACCTGTATTCGATTTTACTAATTTGCTCGATGGTCAAAATTACATGTGGATACACCTGCTACATTTTAACTGTTGAGAACTTAGAATAGATTGTGCCCCATAGTTTGAGAAACCACACCCCATGGTTTAATACACACGCTCTACAGTTCCATCTCCTCCTCCACACTCTACTTGTACATGTGTGAATTAACAAAAACAAACATTATTTGGCAAGTGTTTTGAAGAAATACCCCACTGAGGTATTCATAATTGATATTAATATCATTTAAGTAAGTCAATATTTACGGTAAAAAGACAGGACAGTATTACTGTAATATTTATCTAAGATGTACAGTATGTGTCAGATGATATTGATATTATTAGTAGATCCCCAAAATCTCTTCAAGAGGCTACAACAGCATTGGATAGAGCTCCAAGAAGGATGGGATTGGAAATTAACCAAGCTAAAACTAAGTATATGGTTTGTGGCACCAAGAAGAAATACGTTGAGAATGTTTTTAAGGTGAAACATATGACCTTTGAGAAAGTCAACAGTTTTGTGTATTTGGGAACATTAATTACAGCTGACAATAATACCTCTGCCGAAATTAACAATAGAATTACATTAGCCAATAGAAATTACTTTGGGTTGGAGAATATACTTAAAGCTAAAAACATAAATAGAAAGTGTAAAGTGATTATATATAAGACATTAATAAAACCAGTCCTGATGTATGGGGCAGAAATCTGGGTTCTGAGTAAGGCAGATGAGTTATGTCTTGGAGTCTTTGAGAGACAAATACTACAACGAATCTATAGACCTATCTGTGAAGGGGTAACATGGAAATCAAGATATAATGAACTGTATCGTCTGTATAATGAGAATGATTTGGTAACAACAATTAGGATAACCAGGCTTAGATGGGCAGGACATATAGTACAAATGCAAAATAATCTACCATGTAAGAAAATCACCTTGGACAAGCCGGAGGGCAGAAGGTGAGTGGGAAGGCCAAACCTCAGATGGATGGATGGAGTGATGAGGGATGCAGAGAGGCTGGGAGTTAGAAATTGGAGGATCAAGGCCAAGGACAGAGATGGTTGGAGGTGACTTCTAGAGTAGGTGAAGAGGAGGCGACTTCTAGAGCAGGCCAAGACCCTACATGGGTTGTAGCGCTCGGGAGTGAGTGAGTACAGTATGTGTATTCAACTACTAAATAATATTGTACTAACTGCACAGCTTATGTAATGAAAGACATGCATGCTACTCAGAAGATATCTAATGAGATGTTGATTTTATGTGATGAGAATAGATAGTAATTTTTCAAATGTACAAAGTTACATAAAATTTTGCCTTGATAAGAAAATTTTAGAACCTCAGCCCAGGTCTCACCTAGGTATAAGCCATAAAGGACATCACTCCAAGTCAAACACCAATTTTGTTCAGTTCAATATTCTAAAAATGAAGAAATATTACATATGGCCCTCTGCCAATGTAAGTATAAGGAAATAAACTTTATTGCAAGTGCAAAATGTATGAACATAGGAATGTATGTCTATCTTCAAGGAGCTGGAAGTGATTAGGAAACAATAATACATTGTTTAGTATTCTTGTTCAAGAGGCAGTAAGAGAGACTGACTGAACAGCAGATATAGTGAAGTGTTTTATTTAATGATGCTACAAAATTCTCAGGTCTTATTGTATTGGTGAAAGATGAATGAAACATTAGTATGCAGAATTGGAGAAATGACATAGGAAAACAATTCTACTCAACTAAAAACTGTCCCACTGCCCCTTGTACACACACACACACACACACGTGCACGCACGCACACACACACACACACACACAGAGGCCTGGGATTAAACCAAGCCTCCCATGGTGACAGGCCTGTGACTGCTTAAACTTCCACATCTGCTGTATGTCCAAAAGTCACTGAGAACATACCCAAAAAATTCACACATTCTGAGAAAATAATACCATTTAGCACTAAAAAGTAGAAGATCTGAGATAAGTGCCTGATATAGGGTACATATAATGAGATGACTATGTAGTAAGTTTTAGAAACAGGTATCTGGATGATATTGCTTACAAATATGGCACATATTGCTTTTGCTTTAATAATGGAAACTGTGTGTATCAGTAAATGCACCTGTCTACATGTGAAACTAACCCACCATCTGATGCACGCACGCACTCACGGGCGCACTCAAGTACTGAACACCCAAAAGCAATAATAAAGAATATAAACACCATTATTCACAAACAACATGACAGTAACAGTGATACAGGTTCATATTCTTGTTTTACTGCTAAAAATAAAAGTTATAACTAACAGTAATTTTAATACAGATGAATTACCACCCACCCACACACACACACACAAAGACACACACGTTTTCTGAAGATTTCCTACACTTTCACAGCAGGATGAATTTTACTGTTTTTATTAAAGCCACTATCCTTCAAGGAAATCAGATAAAGTCTGCCTGAAACATTCAGTCAAAGGAACAGAGACAAAACTTTTGCTTATAATGCAATTCCCAATCTTTAGATCATTGAAAGAACTCTTGAATGATAAAAGCAACAGGCAATGAACTGTAAATAATTCTAGAAAATACATTCAATGCATAAAATTATTTTTAAATAACCCAGATCTTAATAGCTCTCAAAATAAGCAATTTCAGTTTTGTTAATACCTAATTCATTTTTTATAGCTGTAACAACTGTACAATGATCATTACTCATTTAGGCTACTACAACATACATAGCTTTATAATTTCTGTCTCTATTCACTTCCAACATAAAACACAGACAATATAATGGGCCTACAAATCTCAACACATTCTTCTCACCCCTGTGAAGCCTGCTACACCCTCTTCAATACAGTCTCGCTTAATAAAAATTACTTGCCTTTGTGATGACCTTTTTGTGACAACTTTCCGTCTTCCTCTTTCACTTGAGTCACTCTCTGCTGCCTTTAGTCTGTCAGGTTCTTTTCTCGAGCGACCTGATCGTCGAATTCCATAAACATCTGGATTGTTCTCCCAACACTAGAGATTATCAATAACATAATACTTATAAATGTTATAACATCAAATCACGAGGTGTGAATGAATAATTAACAGAAGTAGGAGGATGAATAAGATGTCATAGTAGAATGATGCCCTATGCTAGAATAAACATGCAGTAAGTTGCAGTAGCACATATATAATAAAACAGTAGAGAACTCTGTGAAGTGACTGAATAGAATGACATTTCACTGGTACACACTTTCTAACATGCTGCATAATGCATATAAGATGCTGAAGTTATGTTACTCAATACCTTAACTCTTACAGTACACACCAGCACTGTGAGAGAGTATTTTTCTATGGTGATCCATATTTCAGAATGCTATATGAGCCTTCATGTACAGTAGTACAGCAGTTGTTCAAGTGGTCCACAATTGGCAGTAAATTATCTGCACACAAATTTTTAATTATCTGTTGCATTATACTTTGTTTCTCCTTCACAGATGGCAGGGAGGCAGCCTTTCTCAATTCTGTAATGAGCTAGAAGCAGCCGTTTTCAATTGAAGTATAATTTCTTAGTGTTTCTATCCCTTGATATATACAAGAAAATGTTGGGTCAAAAGAAGCAAACTGCAAATTTCAATGACAACTCCACATGTAGCAGCAGGCTATATAAATGCTAACACATGGGCTTAATAAATGAAAATAATAAAACCACTGTCATTAACATTTATCAGCCAGAAACAAGGAATTTTATGGACTGGCAGCCAAGTTTTAAATCAGCAATGTGTTAGTTTTCAGAAAATGCAACACCTGGCTATCTGGATCATGTACACTTGAAATTACAATAACTGAACACATGGTCAATAAAAGGTTACATGTCAAGGAATTCTGTCTGTCTAGGGTGAGACTTTTATGTGCACTGGAGTACATATCACACAAATTACTGCCAAGGCTGAATGTCCAGTTTGGCACATATCCAAGACATATGTTCAATGGGATGTTACTACAAGGTCCAGCACCAAGTGACATCACATAATACATTGTGAAACAAACTACAAAAAATTCCACCACAAAGTTATTTTGTCAAATGTACCACTGAGACAGGAACCAACTTACACATGACACAGGAAGACATGCAACAGAAGGTAAAAGTTTTCCCTCCCTAAGCCATCAAGGCATAGAGAGGAAGCAGAGAGACAGGTACACTCATTTTTAACCTTGGCACTAGATGGGGTGAATGGTTAATTTCACACCCCAGCCACTTTACCCCCATGAAACAACCCCAAAACCCATTAAATAGGGGAACACAAAGTGGCGCAGTAGGTTGAGGCACTGCACTACAAGGCACAAGGTTGCTGGATTGATTCACGCTGGTCTCATTGGAATTTTTCCACTGACATAATCTTTCCAGCCATACTATGGCCATGAAGTTGACTCAGTCTCTGACAAAAACGGGTACCAGGAATATTTTCTATGGGGTAAAGGTTGCCGTTGCTTATGGCTGACAACTTTACCACCTTCATGTGCCAACTGACCTGAAATCTGGGAACCTCAACATTCTCGAACCCTCAGGGCCTGTAATGGGATTGCTTTGCTTTACCCATGAAATAGGAGGCTTGGTGAGCCTCAGAGCCAGACTGAACGCTTCAGAGAAGAGAAAAATCGCTTGATCCTACTGGCATCTGTACCCATGAATGTCGAGCCCATAGCCTAGTTGTTATACCAGCTACACTATACTGGCTCCCCATGTTTTCATAACATGAATGTTTTCTAGCAACAAGATATGCTGATTCCAAATGAGGATATACTACATAACACTCATGTATTATCACAACTATAAACACAATATCAACAAAGGGAAAGTTAAGATACAGAATGAAGTTTAATACTGAGTTAAAAATGGAATGGAATCATTAATAGGACAAAACAGACCAGTCACACCAAGTGTTAGAAAAAATTATGCCAAATTACTTTAATTATGAAAGCCATTAGTTTAACTTTTTTGGGGGGTTACATTTTCCGTTCAAACAAATGGATGCACATTATTGTTTTGTCAATGGAGGAAGATCTAGTAATATCAATGACATTTACATAATACCACTGTGTACTTCACTTTCAAATAAAGAATAAACAAGTGTCAAAATAAAAGTTACAGGCCATTTTGTCACAAAAAAGCAAAGACTATTTTTTACATTACATACTGCCAAAAAATCAACAATCATAGAGAGGGCATAATACACATTTATTAATATGCTGCCTTTACTGCAGTCATCTCTTTCAGTTGTGTTACTTAAGACACACACACTATAAAATTTTCTTAAGTCTATACAAATTCATAATACCTGGGTATGCTAAATGAAAATAATATGAACTGGGTGCCAGAAATTTGCTAGGATGAAGATCTATAGGAAGCCACAAGCAGTTCATGTTGTACCAAGTTTCAAGTCATGACGGTCTTACATACAAAATTCAAATGAAAAGTGAACCAGTGTTCTTCAATGATCAAAAACAGGATAAGGTTACATTACCCTTCACTTTACTTAAAACCATACCAATACCACCTTCTAGACAATCCTAATGGAGACATGTTCAATGATTAGGAAAAGCAAATGTAATCTTCCAGCACTGGCAAAAGAACTGGGATATTATGCATATATTGCCCAAGTACACGTAGTATGCCTGTCAGTGGACAGCAGTGGAACCAGATGCTTCCCCTCACCTAAAAGACCTATAATCTCATTTGAAAAATAAAACTAAAAACTACAATTCTGGATACAACAGAATTAATACCTTGATATGCTTTCTGTAAACAGTCCTCGTTATTCTTTTCTTAAGCCCGCTTGCTTGCTAAATTTTATCATATTACATTAAACTAATGTTTTCAAACTACTGTTACAATAACACTGGTCAACAAAGATTTTGGCCCATGAGGAAAATGCCTGTTTCTGATGTATTTTTGGATGCTGAATTCGAATATGTTTCCACAATTTCTCTATCACCCGCACCTTTTGCGTTGCATCAAACTATGTGACCGCACATGCCTTCGTATGTGAGTCACTGGGGGCCTGTAGGAGGTAGTCTGGACATGATGTTACAAGCCAACTGCCACGTGTCATACTCCTGTGACTAACACTCCCCTGCAGGTTGCTGGCCAGAGCTCAGTGTGTCATTGACTCAGAAGTACATAGTGTTTGTTCCACCATTAATATGTCAAGAAAGTGCGTAAATTCATCAGATGCATTCTGCTACATCTGCAGTGAGGTGACATTTAAATCCTGAAGACGGTCTTTCACACCCCTGATTAAGAAATGCTGCGAGCATTATTTCGGCTGCAAAGTGGGTGATCAAGACAAGAGTTGGGTTCCCCATTTTTGTTGTGTGACATGTGCCAGGCATCTTGTGGAATGGGCAAAAGGTTCACGCTGTATGCCTTCAGACATCCCTATGGTTTGGAGAGAGCCCATGAGCCATGACTCAGATTGCTACTTCTGCCTGACTAGTATCACTGGTGTAACAGCGAAGTACAAACACACTATTCAATATCCAGATTTACCATCTGCGATGAGACCAGTACCTAACAGAGCGGAGTTACCTGCGCCAAAGTGTCCAGCAAACATGACGCTGAGTGACAGTGAGTCAAGTGACGAAGATGTAGGCCAAGCTAACAACAATATGGGTTGTGATCCAACTTTTGCAGGAGCCAGTTTTCCAATGAACCACACCTGCTAACTCAAGGGGACCTGAATGATATCGTCCACGATTTGAACCTGTCAAAGAAGCTAGCTGAAATTTTAGGCTCCAGGTTAAAGGGCTGGAATCTTCTGCACCAGGATACTAAGGTGTGTTTTTACTGTGGGCGCCATGAAGAATTCAAGGATTTCTTCTCCCAGGAAGATGGTGTAGTGTTTTGCAATGATGTTTGTTCCATTATGGAAGTTCTTGGCCATAAATTTAACCTAGATCATTGGCGCTTGTTCACTGAGTTGTCAAAAGTCAGCTTGAAGGTGGTTCTACTCCACAATGGAAATAAATTCTCCTCTGTTCCTTTGGCTCATACAGTCAACATGAAGGAGAGTTATGAAAGTATGAAGCTACTTTTGGGAAAGATTAAGTATGACGATTTTAAGTGGAAGTTAAGTGGTGATCTCAAGGTTGTGGCACTGTTACTCAGATTGCAACTCGGGTACACAAAATACTGTTGTTTCCTGTGTGAGTGGAACAGCCGGGACAAGAAGAATCACTACGTAAATAAACTGTGGCCTAAATGAACATCACTGATGCCAGGGGAGAAAAATGTCATCAATCCTCCTTTTGTTCTTCCAGAGAAAATTTTTCTGCCCCCTCTGCACATAAAGCTAGGCCTCATGTAAAACTGTGTGAAAGGTATGGATAAAACCAGCCGTGGATTCAAATATTTTAGGAGTAAGTTCCCAAATGTGAGTGATGCAAAAATCAAGGAAGGTATATTTATAGGACCCCCAGATCAGGGAACTGATGCAATCCAAACAGTTTGATGAAGACCTGAATGAGATTGAAAGAAATACATAGTTGTCTTTTAAGAGGATTTGCAAGGACTTCTTAGGAAATCACAAAGCAGCAAACTATCTGGATGTTGTGCAGGACCTGTTGACTTTGTACAAAGCAATGGGATGCAATATGAGTTTGAAAATCCACTCTTTAGAGTTCCACTTGGATTTTTTCCTAGAAAATCTCGGCGAAGTCAGTGATGAACGCAGTGAAAGATTTCAACCAGATATTTTGGCTGTGAAAAAGCAGTACCAAGGCAAGTGGACCTCGAGTATGCTGGCAGACTATTGCTGGACACTGAAGAGGGACGTACCTGAAGCCAATTAACAGTGAAAGTCACACGCCTCTACATTTTAGAGGTAAGTTTCTACCTGTTTCATTAGTACGTGAAGTACTATTTTGCACAAATGGAGTTCTCTGTATCTTTGAAACTCTGCCTGATAGAAAAATTCTGTATACATATTGAATTCAGCATAAAAAGTTAAATTTTGTTGTCCAGTGTAATTATCCTCACATCACACCTCATGTTTATATGCTGAATGTATAAAAGAAAAATTATTCACATCTAATTTTGGAAATGAACCCCATGGCCACAGAAAGGAAAGTAGCACAGAGCATCACATATCATTTTAATGTTGCCTCCTACCTCTGTTTTATGTTTGGTTGCTGAAGAGGCACTCTTCTTTACCTGCTTAAGATCAGAAGCAGACTGCCGAGACTTGCTGGGTCTACTTTTAGTGGGAGTAGGTTCACTATTCTTCTCTGGAGATGATTTGTCAGAGTCCGATGCACTACCACTACCAGATCCAGAGTTGGAAGACCCTGAAGAACTGCAATCAAACTCGGTAAAGTTTTCGAATGCCCTAACACAAACAAGAGTTATTTGAATTTCACATTTATTACAATTTTGCTTGCAATTTCATGAGAATGTGTGTTTATGTATCATGAAAGAATCATCAGGTAACTGAAAAAAAAATGGCTTCTTCACCATTCTAGTGTTGTCAGTCCTTTATGCTACAATTTCAAGTATTGTTACATTTTCTTTTCTATCACACTGATCAAATATAATTAAAAAAAAAACCCTTCCTTCGGAGAGTAAAACAACAGATGGCACATTGTGGAATACATTGTATATGATACATTGTAGCAGGAAGGTGTCAGTGGAATATATCAGAAATGAGAAGCAAAGGAAAACTTCGTTTGCAGAATACAGCACATCATACATGATACAGGAAGACTTACAACAGTTTACAGGAAATCAGCAGTTAATAATAAGCCTTTAAAGACTAAGAGAGTAAAGGACAGTGTGGATGAAGATTGAAATCTTCTTGGATGTCACACTGTGTCAAATGCTTGACTTTGAAGATAAGGAATACTACAGTATTTAGAAACATCAATAACTATTTACGAATCAACACAACATAACACACCAGGTGGCTTTAATCTACAAAAAATTGGTCTTGTAACAAAAAAGACCATAGTTATGGCACCCCTAAAACTTGCCGAACAACTCTCCAGCAATTTCAAAATTCAATCTGCAACATAAAACTATGTTTCCCTAATAAATAACTGTGCATGTGCAAAAAGTGCTAAGTTGTAACATTCAAAAAGCCCCATCTGTTGCTGTAGGTTACCAAAAACCTACAGCAACAGACACCACTATACATTTTACATCCATCCACCCTAATGAACACAAATTGGCAGCTTACAGGTATTACACAGAAAGAATGCTCAACCTACAACTCAATGCGGTACATGAAAAAAGAGAATGGTCAACAATTCTTCACATAACCCTGCAAAACGGTTTTCCACCTACACTAACACAAAAACTAAGACACCAGATAAAACATAAAAAAGAGCACACCACACCACACACAAACATGAACAAAAACAAAAGATGGGTAACATTCACCTACATTTCCCCACAAATACGCAAGGTCACAAACATATTCAGAAACACAAACGTTAAGATACCATTCAGATGCCAAAATACCGTAGCCAACCTGATCAAACCTTCAAAAGACCACAACATTCCACCCCATAATAAATGGGGAATTTATCAACAGACATGCAACACATGCAACCTGGCATATGTAGGCCAAATGAGCCTTAGCCTGAACATACATTTCCAAGAACATATAAGATACATTAGGAACAACAATCCCCAATCACCATACGCCCAGCATATTCTACAAAACCAGCATGAATAGTATAATGAGCTTGCTAAAACCCATAAATAACCCAAGCTTGCTCATTCGTTATGAGCAATACTACATCCAAACGCTTTACCGAGAAGGCAAACTCATTCCGGAGCAAAGCCCAGGTTCCCATCACTTTTTGATTTTGACTAAATTAAGATTTCCACCAAAATAGTTACAGTTTACCAAGAACCCTGCATGCAAAAAACTTCATTATAAAATCAGATTACTCAATAGCGAAAGTATACAGTGGCTATATAAACAAAGAATTGAACAGAATCTACAAGAAATTCCAGAAAGCAGCAATATTGTTGTAAAATGGAGGAACATCAAAACCATAATCTCACAGGCAACAAACGAAAGTTTGGGAAAATACAAAGCATTTACAAAAAAGAAAAAATTAAAAATATGGGAGATGAAATAAAGTTAATTGTGCAAGAAAAAAATTTAGCATACAACCAAGTATCATCAAACAGAGACCATAGACAATGAGATGGAATATAAGCATAGAAGAGCCACTGCCAAAAGAGAAATAAGAAAAAGATATTGCAGTACTGGGAATGATGTACATCATACTTACGATCTGATGTATACAAAATAAAACCAAACACATTAAACTACAAAAACACATGAACAAAGACATTAAAGAATCAGCAAATATCAACCATGGTACAGGCAAAGAAAACTTTTCATTGTTATAAGGAATTATGGACTAATAACTCTCTCCAAGAAAATGACTGGAATACAAAAAATGTTGATGACAATATTGCTATAATGAAAAGACTGTGTGTGTGTGTGTGTGTGAAAGAGAGAGAGAGAGAGAGAGAGAGAGAGAGAGCACTCTTGTCATACCTATATACTAGAAATGTGACAAACAAAAGGTGGAAAACTAGAGAGGAATTAGCCCACTTAATGCATGTTATAAAAATATACAGCAAAATATCAAATGAAAAACTGACAGCACAAGTAGAAAAGTTACTTTTGGAATGCCTGAAAGCATTCTGAAAAGGCAGATCTTGCATCAATCTGTTGTTTAAAATAAAAATTAAATAAAAAATAAATAAAATAAAAAAAAGACAGTATAATACGTAAACCCATTTAGCATTCCTTGATTATGTGAAAGCATTTGACAAAGAGACATATTGTTTGAAACATTACAAAGCAAAATATTCCCAATTATTAAGAAGTATAACAGAAATTTAAAACAAAAGCAAAGATAGTCAATCAATCATCAGAAGTATATGCACTTAATCACAAAGTCAGATAAGGCTGCCCTTTATTACCCACCCTATTCAACATGTACATGAATGAAATGGTACAATGAACCCATATTTAAAAAAATGCATTACTTTATCAACCAGTACAAAAAAAAGTTGCGCTTTTGCAGAAGATCAAGTCACAATAGCCGTTTCAAAGGATAATTTATAGACGGGAGTATTTGCGTTACAAAAGATAGCAAACAATTTTGGAGCAGAAATATTATCAAAAAATCTGAGATAACGGCATTTTTAGGACAGCACCCAGTAAGACGTAAAATTGTTGTGGATAACAAATGTTTATGAATGTAAATATTTGTAAACATCTTGGTTGAGAAATTTCCCATGCAAATGAAAAAGATATTCCACAAAAACTAGCAAAATTTTTGCAAATACTGGGAATTCTAAACAACACTTTTAATTAAATCAAATCAGGTCCAGAAATTTTCCAGAATAACAGTATATAATGCACTGGCTCTTCCCATTCTTTTATATGGAAGTGAAATTTGGACAATTAAAAAAATGATAAAAAAGACATACATTCAGATGAAATTTTGGAAGAGGTGAAAGCACAACCAGTTGACAAGAAAATAAGCAGATACAAATTGGCTATTACCTGAGGGGGGGGAAAAAAAAAAAAAAAAAAAAAACAAAATTAAAAACAAAAAGGAAAAAAAAAAATGAAAAACACAAAAGGAAAACCATAAAAAAAAACCGAAAAAACATTAAAAAGATAAATATATTAATAAGTG
>Ga0131853_10005219_pt1 | contig 23432 bp, 18 predicted proteins | sample TergutLab28metaG_FD_92764 | JGI IMG/M metagenome (GOLD analysis project Ga0131853, IMG submission 92764) | Labiotermes labralis P1 segment gut microbial communities from Petit-Saut dam, French Guiana - Lab288 P1 (version 2) (version 2) | ecosystem: Host-associated > Arthropoda: Insects >...
ACCTGGCTCCCCGGTGACACCGTGGCGGCCGTGCTGACGGCGTACGACGAGGCGAGCGGCCGGGTGCTCGACGCCGTGGGCCGCCTCGACCTCGACACCCCGGTGCCCGTGCCGCCCGCGCCGTGGAATCCGACGGACGTCGAGGCATGGTCGGTGCGCTGGGTCTGGTTCCACCTCATCGAGGAGCTGGCCCGCCACGCCGGGCACGCAGACATCATCCGTGAGGGCATCGACGGGGCCCAGATGTATGAGCTGATGGGCGGCCGCGAGGGTTGGCCGGAGACACCGTGGCTCAAGCCCTGGCGGGCGCCCGAGCCCGCCTGACCCGCGTCATTCGGGGCCCAGCGTCATTCCTGGCCCGGCGTCATTCCTGGCCCGGAGTCGGCATGACGTCCTGCTCCTGCAGCCATCGCTCCACCCGCCGGTCCGGCACCAGCCAGAGCAACGCGACCGCGATGAACGGGATCAGCCCGATCCATGGCTGCACGAAGGCCAGCCCGATCCCGAGCAGGTAGAGCAACGGGGAGAGCTTGCCCTTCAGGTCGCGCCCGAAGACCTCGCGCAGGTGCCGGCCGGTGGGCAGGCGCCCGATCGTCAGCTGGAGCAGGTAGTAAGCGAGCGCCGCACCCAGCAGGTTCACGCCGTAGACGACCGTGGGGTCGCGCGCGACCCCTGACTCGTCGAGCCAGCGCTGCGTCAGCGGGAACAGCGAGAGCCAGAAGAGGAGGTGGAGGTTGGCCCAGAGCACGACGCCGTCGACGTGGCGCACCACCTGGAAGAGATGGTGGTGGTTGCTCCAGTAGATGCCGATGTAGACGAAGCTGAGCAGGTAGGTCAGCAGCCCGATACCGGCCGCATGCCACAGGTCCACCATCCGACCGCTGCGCGCCCCCGGAAGCCGCAGCTCCAGGACCATGATCGTGATGATGATGGCGAGGACGCCGTCACTGAACGCCTCGAGCCGACTGCTCTTCATGGCGCCACCCTAGAACGGCGAGACGTCACTTAATGACACGCGAAGAGTCAGTTCGTGACAGCTTCGGGGCGTCACCGGTTAGACATGGGTCCGCCCCAGGGTCCTCGGCATCCGAGCCGTCTGCGGTGGACGGAAAAATTTTGCACGATGCCTGTCCGGATATCTATCTATCCGGACAACCAGTGTGCAGAGGGCCAGGCCAAGCGATGGTCCACCAGGATGAGGAGTCCACATGCACCGAGGAAGAGTCACGGGTCGCGATCGAAAGGGGAACGCGATCCGATGCGAACGAGGCGGAAGGGTGACGACACTTCGGCTCCTACTGCTGGTGACCGCGACAGCAGGAGCCCTGATCGCACCGCTACCGGCCGTGGCGTCGGTCGACCAGGATGGCCGCAAGACAGGCTCCATCACAGTCGATGGCTCCTACGCACAGGTGACCGGCAACGGCTTCAGCGCCAACTCCCTTCAGTGCGTCCTTTACTCGACTCTGAGCTACGACTCGACGGCACAGCGTCAGGTTGAATCGGGGATCGACCGCTGCAACGGAGTCCACCTCGACAACACCACCTCCTCCTGCCCGGGCGGGTTCGCCTTCGTCGAACGGTTCAATGGTTCCAGCTACTACTGTGACAACGGCTACGCCATCACCAACGGCATCGCCTACGACGCCACGACCTACCGCACCGGAGCAGCGTCGACGACCTTCCACGGCCACATCGACGGCGCAGCAATCAGCCAAGCCGGCTTCGGCCTCACTGACCACATCCAGGGCTATACCTGGGGAGAGGCCACCGGCGGCTCGAACACCTGTCCGTCGCCGGCAAAGGGCACTTTCGACAGCTGGAAACGGTACGACACCGCTACAGGCTGGAGCTTGGTGACTGGCTCGAAGACCCATCGGAGCGGCGGAAGCATGTCCGGCGCCCCCTGCTGGGCGACGATCTCCGCCGTCGACCCAAGCGGTGGGTTCTATGTCGACTAAGGGCCGCCGGAGCCTTTCCGGGCGCATTTTCTCCCCCACACGAGTCCGTCGCCGCACCGTCGTCGCGATCGTCGCGCTCGTCGCAGTAGGCACGGGAAGCGCGATCGCCGCGACTGACGGATCGGCAAGCTCGGACCCGTCCGCGGACATCGGCGCACAGGTCCACGACACCGGTATTCCGTTGACCTACTCCGCAACCACCTTGCCCCCGAGGCTTGTTGGAACGTCCCTGCGCAACGCGATCCCACAGGTTGTCGGCGGAATGAATGGCCTGGTACTCGCGATCACGCCAAGGCTGAGTGTGGACCGCCCCGTCGTCCAGATTCACCTCGCAAGGAGCAACGACGACGTCCCCGATGTGTGGGCCGCCGGCCTCACAGTCGGCGCTCTGGGTGAGCTCATCCACACTGACGAGAGCGCACTGAGTCAGGTCTTCGCTGCGGCATCAGCAACGGGCGCCGGCAGGGACGGCCCGGCCACCTGGACGGGGGTCGGACTCGGAGCCACGTCGCTGGGGCAGAGGTTCGGATCGCCCCGCGACGCCGAACTAGCGCGCCGAACGGATCAAGCCGCCAGGGCCTTCCATCTCACTGTCTCGAGCCTGCGCATCCTTCACCCACTCGAGAGCGCGATCGACGTGACGTTCACAGTCCCAGATGACCGTATGAGTCACTGGACACTCGACGAACTCCGTGCCCGGTTGGTACCCGGCGCGACACCCGACGTCGAGGGCATCTTGATCCGCGTGAACTCCGCGTCTGGAAGGCCGCTCGCCACGTCTGGGATCGCCTACCGCACCGGAGAACACGGTCTGTGGTGCGCCCCGGGAGTGCAGGCCCAGTGCGGGGGCGGACCGATCTTCAGCACACCTGGCCGCGAGGACCCGTAGAGCGGCGAGACGTCACTTACTGACACGCGAGTAGTCGGTAAGTGACGCCGTCAGGGCACGATTCTCATCACTGCGTCGATACCGTTCAGGGTGCGGTTGGCGTTCTGAACAGTGATCGCCGCGGCCCCGCTCGCCCACTGGGTGGCGTAGCGGCCACTGGGGTCAGAGAACGCGACGTCGTACCGGCCCGGAGCGACGCCACCGATGCCATACGAGCCGTCGGGACCCGCGCAGGTCGCATATGACGCGGCCGCGGACTCGCCCGCCCGGTAGAGGTAGACGCAGGCGCCCGCCACAGGGGCTCCACCTTCCGCAGTCACGGTCCCGGTGACGTTGCCGGACTCGACCGTTGCCACCGCCGCATCGACGCCGCCTCTCGTCTCGCCGCCGTCGGCCACCGTCACCGACGTCGCGCCGCCCTGGCTGGTAGCACCAGCCACCGTGCCGTCGTACCAACTGGTTGCATGCCCGCCACTGGGGTCGCTGATCGCGACGTTGTACGCGCCGGCCTCGACGCCGTAGATGCCGTAGGTCCCATCGGCCCGACTGCAGGTCCCGTACGACGCCGACGAGGCCTCCCCTACTGGATACAAGTAGACGCAGACGCCGGCGAGCGGCGCTCGGGAGACGGGATCGGTGAGGCGTCCGGTCAGGTTGCCGAGAGGATCCACGGCTCGCATCGAAGCGTCGATGTCTCGGGTGCTCTGACCGTTCGCGACGCCGACTGCGGTCGCACCGATCTGCGCAACGGCGCCCTCAACCGACCCGCTGTACCACTGGGTTCGGTAGCGCCCGGCGGGATCGAAGAACGCGACGTCATAGGTGCCCGGGGTCACTCCCCCGGCCTCGAAGGCGCCATCGGTGTGGGCACAGGTCGCGAAGGCTGCCGACGAGGCGTCGCCGTGGCGATACAGGTAGGCGCACGCTCCTACCGGGCGTCCGGTGACCCTGGCCTTGATGGATCCGGTCAGGCTTCCGGCCTCAGGCACAGTGACGAGGGTGGCATCGATCGTGGCGTTGCTTCCCAGCGCGATGGACACCGCCGATGCGTCGCCCTGCCGCGCGGTCCCAGCAGGCGTGCCGTCGTACCACTGCGTGGTGAATCGGCCCGACGGGTCGGCGACCGCCACGTCGTACCTGCCAGGCGCGACTCCCCTGATCTCGTAGCTTCCGTCAGCCTGTGTACACGTGCCATACGACGCCGCCGAGCTGTTGCCCGAGAGATAGAGGTACACGCACGCTCCACCGGCCGGGCCCCCATCCGGGAGCCGCACCGTTCCGGACACCGTCCCGGTGGTGGGAGGCACTGTGAGCGTCTCGACCAGCACGTTCCGGTACGCCGTCGGGTCGGTCGCACTGATCGTGTACGGCGTCGATCCCGTCCCCAGCGTCGTGCCGACCGGCGCGATGGTCCTCGGCAGTCGGTACCCGGCGAAGAGCATCGTCACGGTGCCATCCGGGTTCTGGGCGACACTTGGTCCGTAGACGCGTCCCGAGTAGTAGGCACTGATGTCGAGCGGCTTGCTCACACCGGCGGCTGCGGCCTGATTCTGAGCGATCGAGGGAGAGAACGTGTAGTCCGTGCTCACCAGCACCACGGGGACGCGCCAGTGCTGGCCGTCGGTCGAGGAGGAGTAGAAGATCTGGTTGAAGGCGTCGCCGTCACCATCGCCGGCCCATGCGCCCGAGAGGAACATGCCGTAGCTGCCGTCCGGGTTGGTGATGAGCGATCCGGCCGAGCCGACCCACCGCATCTCGGTCCCGTCGGCCTGACCGGGCCGGTAGGCGTTGAGGTTCGGCGGGTTCGCGCCAGACAGCGGGTCCGTGACGCCGCTGTACGGGCTCGCACAGTCCCCGCTGTAGGTGGTGGACGTCGGTGTCATGCAGTCGCTGATCATGCCGCCGTTGGCCAGGCCGCTGGTGGAGAAGTTGACGCCGTCGGTGGTGTAGGCGGCGCGCAGGATGGTGAGGTCCTGGTTGTTCTTCCACAGCTTGGCGCTGTTGGTGCTGCCCATCCCGGTCTGGGCCAGCGCACTGGCAGCCACCGTCGTCGCGCCCGGAGCCCCGACCGCACTCTTCTTCGCCCAGCCCATGGACCTGTACTGGGCCGGCACCGTACAGCCGCTGAGGTTGTACGTCGCCGTCACCGTCAGGCCGGTGCACGTCACCGGCACCAGTGCGCCTGGGGTGCCGGTGGCACCCACGGTCACCGTCACCGGCGACGCCACCGAGACGGCAGAGGCAGGCGGCATGTCCTGGCTGGTCCACGGGCCCGGCGTGAAGCTGATCGTTCCGCTGCTGAACGTGCCCGCAGCCGCGATGACTCCGGCCTGGAAGTACCCGACCTCCTTGGTGGTGTACATCAGGACCGTGGCGCCGCTGGGCGCGCCCGGGTAGCTCGGAAGTGTCCCGACGATGCCGTCGGGAGCCACCAGCCCGGTGGTCATCGCCGTCGCGGTGGCCGGGATGATCGGGTCCGACGTGATCGGGTCGCCCTTGGCGACGCTCAGCGCCTGGCCGCCAGGTCCGGTGGTGCAGTTCTGCATCGCGGTCGTCGGGTTGGCGTTGGACTGTGAGCAGTACACCGCGACGCCGTTGAGGTAGGCGCGGTTCGGAGCCAGGTTGTTGAACTGCGAGCCCGTCAGCGCGTTGGTGAACCCGGCCGTGGTCGCGGCCGGTGTGGTGGACACGTTGATGGCGGCGACGCCACCGGATCCGGTCGACGTATTCGGCCCGGGCGGCACGGTCGCCGGTCCCGCGACGTAGCCGATGACCTGCTCGATGAGGTCGCCCGGGTGGACGTTGATGGTCGCGCCCGCCGTCGTGCACCCGGACAAGGCGGTGTCCGCGACGCCCGTGCACGCGATGACCGCCGCCGCCGTCGGCGTCGGTGTCTGGGTGAGGTCGACGAAGCCGCCCGCGAGCAGCTGCATGGGGGAATTCGCGGCACCCGTCGAGGTGACGGCGATCGACGAGGGGGAAGCGGTCAGCGTCGTCGCCGCGGTCGCAAACGCGTTCGGGTCGATGCCGACCTTCTCCGCCGCGGGCGCGCCATTGAGCGGGTTTGCAGCGGAGGGGCTCAGCCGGTGCACGAGCAACCCGACGCCGGGTAGACCGCCGGCCGCCCGCTGCAGGGTGTAGAGCCGGGTCACCCCGCCGACGGTGAGGACGATCGGATGGCCGTTGCCGTCGTCGTTGATGTCGCTGGACCCGCAATAGCCCGGGTTCTGCTCGAGAACCTCACCTTGGTAGGTCCACGTCCTTCCCTCGTCAGTGGACCTGGCCGCCTCGATGGCCTCGTTGGCGTCCTTGGGCCGATAGTCGAAGTAGCCGGTCAACGAGCCGTCGGCACTTCGCACGATGCGTGGGTGATACGCCGGGGCCAGCGGCAGCTTCGTACCGGCGGGCTGACGGGCCGGCACACCGGCAGACGCGGTGGACTGTCCGCCCGCGCCGCAGTAACCGGCCAGCGGCCCGGGCGCACCGACGCTGCCGACGGGGTAGGGCGCGCTTCCGTCGATCCCACTGGCCGCGCCCGGCATCACCGACACGTTCGGCGAACCGCCCATCGCGACTCCACCCGTGGCGTAGGTAGGGAGGACCGATCCGACGCCGTTGCTGCCGTACGCCCCCGCCGAAGGATCGCCCTGCCACTCGTTCCACGGCGCGGTCGACGCGCCGTTGACGATCGTGGCCAACTGCGGCACACCCGGCGTGTAGCCCGGCCGGGCGGGGTCGGCCGCGCCGGCCGACGGGCTGAGGACGACGGCGCCTAGCAATGCAACGCCGAGGGCGAGGGACAAGACAGCGCGAAGCCGAGAGGACCGAGATGACACGGAGGGACCGTCACTTTCGAAGGGACACCGGATGGCACCGGTCGGGTCCCTCCAACCGGGTCCCGACCGCCGACCGGAGACTGACACAGCGCGAGGATGCATGTCGCGGTGCGTCGCGGCTGTTCATCGACCGTTCCTCGGTGCGCCCCGGATGGTCACGGAGTCGCCGTAGCGCGCGAGGTTTAGCCGCGCGCGGGCGCGCTCACAGCAGAGTCGCTGTCGTCATCGGCGGTGAGGGGCTGCGCGATGGACTCCAGCGAGCGCCCTTCCGCCTTCACACCGAGGAAGGCCTCCACCAGGCCGCCCCCGACCATCAACGCCGCCCCGATCAGATACCCGATCCCGACGACGGTGATGTCCTTCTCAGCGGCGCCCTTGTTCAGCAGGTAGCCGAAGAGCAGCGGCCCGATGATGCCGCCGAGTCCGGTGCCGACGGCGTAGAAGAACGCGATGCACAGGGCGCGGGTCTCGACCGGGAAGACCTCGCTAGCGGTGAGGTACGCCGCGCTCGCGCCGGCCGAGGCGACGAAGAAGACGAGCGTGCCCATCGCGGTCAGCGTGACCGCGTTGAGGTGGCCGATCATCAAACCGGTGATAGCGAGCAGTACGCCGGAGGTGATGTAGGTCGACGCGATCATGACGACGCGGCCGACCCGGTCGAAGAGCGGGCTGAGGACCAGCGCACCAAGGAAGTTGCCGGCCGCGAAGATCGCTATGTACCAGCCGACGGTCTTCACGTTGAAGAAGGTCGAGAGACAGTCCCCGTAGGTGAAGAAGAACGCGTTGTAGAGGAACGCCTGACCGGCGAAGAGCGCCAGGCACAGGATGGTCCTGCGGGGATAGACCTTCACCACGGTCCGGGCGATGGTGGCGAAGCCGATCGCGCGGCGTTGCCGGATCGTGATCGTCTCCTCCGGCACGCTGAGCCGCTCGCCGACATCGTCGGCCACCCGCCGTTCGACATCGGTGACGATCCGTTCGGCCTCCTTGTCGCGACCGTGGATGAAGAGCCAGCGCGGCGACTCCGGCACGTTGCGGCGTACGAGCAGGATCCCGACGGCGAGGATGGCGCCCAGCGCGAACGCCGCCCGCCAGCCCCATGCGGGGTGGACCAGCGTCGGGTCGAGGAGCGGCACCGTGATCAGGGCACCGGCGACGGCACCCATCCAGTACGAGCCGTTGATCGCGATGTCGATCCGGCCGCGGTAGCTGGCGGGGATGAGCTCATCGACGGCCGAGTTGATCGCGGCGTACTCGCCGCCGATCCCCGTGCCGGTGAGGAAGCGAGCCGCGAAGTACCACATCGGATTCTGGGAGAAGGCCGTCAGCACGGTCGCCACCATGTAGATGCCGAGCGTGATCATGAACAGCTTCTTGCGGCCGAACCGGTCCGTCAGCTGACCGAAGACCAGCGCCCCGACACACGAGCCCGCGACGTACGACGCACCGGCGAAGCCGATGTCCCAGCTGTTCATCCCGAGCCCGGTGCTGTGCGGCTGCAGCGCCGCCGACATCGAGCCGACGATCGTGACCTCGAGCCCGTCCAGGATCCAGACGGTGCCCAATCCGATGACGACCATCCAGTGCCACCGCGACCACGGGAGCCGGTCCAGGCGGGCCGGAATGTTCGTGGTGATCCTGCCTGTCTCGACGCTCATGCGCCCCAGTACCCACAGGAGACTCACTCGGTCACGCGCGAGCCCCCATTGTTCTCAGCCGCTTCTCAGCGAGTGTGGTCGCGGAACCCCCGCCCGGTCTTGCGACCGAGATAGCCGGCCGTGACCAGGTGTTCAAGCAACGGTGCCGGTGCGAAGCCCGGCTCGCGGAACTCGTTGTAGAGCTCGCGCTCGATGGCGAGCGAGACATCGTTGCCCACCACGTCGAGAAGCTCGAACGGACCCATCGGGAGCGCGCAGCCGAGCTTCATAGCCGTGTCGATGTCATCGGCGGTGGCGTAGTGCGCCTCGAGCATCTTGACAGCGTCGTTGAGGTAGGGGAAGAGCAGCGCGTTGACGATGAACCCGGCCCGGTCGCCACAGCTGACGGCTACCTTGCCGAGGCTCGCACACAGCGCGAGGGTCGTCTCGGCGACGTCGTCCTTGGTGGCGACCGTGGAGACCACCTCGACCAGCTTCATCACTGGCGCAGGGTTGAAGAAGTGCATGCCGATCACATCGCCCGGGCGCCGCGTGACCTTGGCCAGGCTGATGACGGGCAGGCTGCTCGTCGTCGTCGCGAGGATGGCGCCCTGCCCGGAATTCCCCTGCCGACAGATGTCGTCGAGGTTCTCGAACAGCGTGGTCTTGATCGCCAGGTCCTCGGCGACCGCCTCGACGACCAGGTCGACCGCCGCGAGGTCGTCCAGGCTCGTCGTCCCCGTGAGCCGGCCGAGGATCTCGGGCTTGGCCGACTCATCGAGCTTGCCGCGGCCGATCGCCTTGTCGAGGCTCTTCGCGATCGACGCGGTGACACTGGCCACCTTGTCCGCCGCGCGCCCGACGTAGGTGACCTCGTAGCCGGCCTTGGCGAAGACCTCCACGATGCCGGTGGCCATGGTGCCGGTGCCGACGACGCCGACCCTGCCGATGTCGTGCCGCAGCTGCGGTGCAGCGTCAGCACTCGGCGTGTGCGCGTCCGGCACGACCACCGGGCTGTCGGGGGCCTCATAGGTGTAGAAGCCGCGGCCGGTCTTCCTGCCCAGCAGGCCGGCGGTGACCATCTGCTTCAGGATCGGGCTGGGCGCGTGCAGCCGGTCGCGGCCCTGGCGGTACATCGTGTCGAGGATCTCGTACGCCGTGTCGAGACCGATCAGATCGAGAAGCGCCAGGGGCCCCATCGGGTAGCCGCACCCGAAGCGCATCGCGGCGTCGATGTCCTCCCGGCTGGCGTACTTGGCCTCGAAGAAGCTGACCGCGTGGTTGAGGTAGCCGAACAGGAGCGTGTTGGCGATGAATCCGGCCCGGTCGCCACACACGACCGGGCTCTTGCCCAACTGCTCGACCAGCGCGCGAGCGTCATCGAGCACCGCCTGCTCCGTGACGACCGTCCGGACGATCTCGACGAACCGCTGCACCGGAGCGGGGTTGAAGAAGTGCACTCCGACCACGCGCCCGGGGAACTTCGAGGCCGTCGAGATCTCGGTGACGCTCAGGCTGGAGGTGTTGGTGGCCAGGATCGTGTCGGGCGCGACCACCTCGTCCAGACGGCTCAGGATCTGCTTCTTCAGCTCCAGCGACTCCACGACGGCCTCCACGACGAAGTCGGCCGTGGCCAGGGCGTCGATGTCGGTGGCAAAGGTGACCCGACCGAGCAGGTCGGCCTGGTCCTCGGCGCTGAGCTTGCCGCGCTGCACCGCCCGGTCGGTGGAGTGCTGAAGGTGGGCTCGACCCCGGGCCGCTGCCTCGTCACTCACCTCCACGCCGACCACCGAGAAGCCGTTGCGGGCGAAGACCTCGGCGATGCCAGCACCCATGGTGCCGAGGCCGACGACGCCGATCGTGGAGAAGGAGCGAGTCATGCCTCGCACCCTAGCCGCCCGGCACGGCGTGGTAGTTCAACGGTAGTCATGGAATCCCACCTTCGTCTTGCGCCCCAGCTCGCCCGCCGCCACCTTCATCTCGAGAGCCGTGGCAGGGGCGAAGCCGGGCTCGCCGAACTCCTGGAAGAGCTCGCGCTGGATGGCCAGCGCCACGTCGTTGCCAACCACATCGAGTAGTTCGAACGGCCCCATGGGCACGCCCGCCTCCTCCTTCAGAGCCGCGTCGATGACTGCGGCCTCCTCGCCCTCCTCGAAGAGCCGCACGGCGTCGTTGAGGTAGGGGAAGAGCAACGCGTTGACGATGAAGCCGGCCCGGTCGCCGCAGCTGACGGCCACCTTCCCGACGTTCGAGCACAGCGCCCTGACGGTTTCGTCGACCGCGACCGAGGTCAGGTCGGTGGTGACCACCTCGACCAGTTTCATCACCGGGGCCGGATTGAAGAAGTGCATGCCGATCACGTCCTGCGGCCGACCGGTCGCCTTGGCCAGCTCGGTGATCGGCAGGCTGCTCGTGGTGGTGGCCAGGATCGCGCCGCCCCGGCAGATCCGGTCGAGATCACCGAAGAGCTCTGTCTTGACGGCGAGGTCCTCGGCGATCGCCTCGACGACAAGGTCGGCCCCGGCCAGCGCCTCGCGCTCCGTGCTGGTCGCGACCCGCGCGAGAACGCTCGCCTTCTCCTCGGCGCTGGACTTGCCGCGCTCGATTGCTCGGTCGAGGTTCTTGGTCAGGTAGGCCAACACGCCATCGAGCTTCTCCTGCGAGCGGCCGATGCACACGACGTCGTACCCGGCCTGCGCAAAGACCTGCACGATGCCGCTTGCCATCGTGCCGGTGCCGACCACGCCGACGCTGCCGATGGGGTGGCGCAGCTCGGGGAGGCCGGCGTCGTCCCCGGCCGGACCTGCGAACGAGCCACCGTCGGCCGCTACCCGTGCGAGCAGGTCGGCAGGGCGGTGGAGGTGGTCTCCGGTCTGCTCGAACCGAGCGAGGAGCCGATCGTGTACGGCGGCGGGGCCGAGCTCGTCGAGCACGGCCAGCGGGCCCGTGCGGTAGCCGCAGCCGAAGCGCATGGCGGCGTCGATGTCGGCTGCCGTGGCGTAGCCGGCCTCGAGCATGCGGACGGCGTGGTTCAGATACGGGAGGACCAGCGTGGCGCTGATCTCGGCGTTCGTCGCGGTCATGTCGCGAGCCTGCCGCAATTTGCTACCCGTCGGTAACTATCTCGGCTGTGAGGCTCGTCACCCGCAGAAGTGGGCCTGGCGTGGTGCTCGTGGACCGGGCGCGACGGAGGCCGGCAACCAGCCACGGTAGATTCCACGTCCGTGAGACTCGTCGTTGCGCGCTGCCAGATCGACTACGCCGGACGGCTGACGGCCCATCTTCCGATGGCGACGCGGGTGCTCATGATCAAGGGCGACGGATCGGTGCTGGTCCATTCCGACGGTGGGTCCTACAAGCCCTTGAACTGGATGTCGCCCCCATGCACCTTCAGGGAGGGTCTGACCGACGACGGCCGACCCGAGTGGACCGTGAGTGCAGCCAAGAGCGAGGACACCCTGCGAATCCTCATCGACGAGATCCACCACGACACCTCCCACGACCTGGGTGTTGACCCCGGACTGCAGAAGGATGGCGTCGAGAAGCACCTCCAAGAACTTCTCGCCGAGCACCCCGCCACACTCACCGCCGGTCTCACGTTGGTACGCCGCGAGTTCCCGACCGCCATCGGCCCTGTGGACCTGATGTGCCGCGACAGCGACGGCCTCTCCGTCGCCGTCGAGATCAAGCGGCGAGGCGAGATCGACGGCGTCGAGCAGCTGACCCGCTACCTCGAACTGCTCAACCGCGACCCCCTGCTCACCGGCAACGGTCCGGTCCGCGGGATCTTCGCCGCCCAGGCGATCAGACCGCAGGCGCGCGTGCTGGCCGAGGACCGCGGCATCGTGTGCACCGTGGTCGACTACGACGCACTTCGCGGCCTCGACAGCGCCGAGGACCGGCTCTTCTGACCGGTCGGTCTCGCGTCGAGACCGGCTTCCCGGGGGCGTTGTCCACAGGCGACCCGGTTGGCCCTGGTCTCCGCCCCGAGCCGCGCCTAGCCTGGTCGCCATCGACGCCCGACTCGGGCCCATGTCCGGACCAGGAGGACCCATGACCAGCAGCCCCGGCGAGTTCGACCACAGGCTCACGCGGGTCGAAAACGACGTCACCGCGCTGTACGACATGATCGGTGACGTCCAGACCGTTCAGGGCCGGCACAGCACCGAGTTCGCTCGACTGCGGACGAAGCTGCTCGAGCACGATGCCCGCTTCGACCGCATGGACGCCCGCTTCGACGCCGTCAACACCCGCCTCGACGGCATGGACGGCCGCCTTGACGGCATGGACGGCCGCCTTGACGGCATGGATGCCCGCTTCGACGCCATGGACGGCCGCTTCGACGCCATGGACGGCCGCTTCGACGCCATGGACGGCCGCTTCGACGGCATGGACGGCAGCCTCGACGCCATGGACGGCAGCCTCGACGCCATGGGCGCCCAGTTCGAAGCTATGGGGAAGGCAGTGACCGAACTCCTTCGGCGGGTGCCGGACGCCTCGTGAGGATCTACCACGTCGCGACGCGGGCAGACTGGGAGACAGCCCAGGCCGCCGGCTCCTACACGATCTCGACGTACGGGCACGACCTCGACGAGGTCGGGTTCATCCATGCCGCCCGGCGTGAGCAGTGGCCGCTCGTGAAGCGGCGCTACTACGCGGAGATCTACGAGCCGCTCGTCCTGCTCGAGATCGACACGGCGAGGCTGACCAGCCTCGTCGTCGACGAGCAGCCCCACCCAGGTGCCGAGACGACCTATCCGCACATCTACGGCGCCCTCAATGTCGACGCGGTCGTCGGAGTTCGCGACATCACTCGCCCCGTCGACTGACAGGCCCCTCCCCTGGATGCCTCAGTCCTGGAGCCCGTTGGCCGCCCGGATGACGTCGACGAATCCCTCCATGATCTCGTTGAGACCGAAGTCCTTCGGCGTGTAGACCGCGGCCACTCCCAGCTCCTTGAGGCTGCGTGCATCCGAGTCCGGAATGATCCCGCCCACGATGACGGGCACGTCGGACAGCCCGGCGGCCCGCAGCTGGTCGAGGATCCCGGGCACCAGCTCCATGTGCGAGCCGGACAGGATCGAGAGGCCGATGAGGTGCACGTCCTCGGCCACGGCGGCGGCCACGATCTCCTCCGGCGTGAGCCTGATGCCCTGGTAGATCACCTCGAACCCGGCGTCCCGCGCGCGCACCGCGATCTGCTCGGCGCCGTTCGAATGGCCGTCCAGTCCGGGCTTCCCGATCAGGAGACGCAGTCGGCCGCCGAGTTCCTCACCGCTCCGCTTGACCCGGTCCCGCACCGTCGACAGTGCCGCGCCGGCGTCGGCCACGCCCACCGCGCCGGCCACCCCGGTCGGCGCCCGGAACTCGCCGAACACCCCGCGCAGCGTGGCGGCCCACTCCCCCGTCGTCGCTCCCGCACGGGCGGCGGCGAGGGTGTAGGGCATCAGATTCTCGGTCGTCTTCGCCGCGGCAGCCAGGGCCGCGAGCGCTTCGTCGACCTCACTCTGGTTGCGCTGGGCCTTCCACGCCGCCACCGACTCGATCGCAGCGTGCTCGGCGGCCGGGTCGGCGGTCTGGATCGCGGCGTCGAGATCGGCGGTGAGCGGCGACGGCTCGGTGGTCTCGAACTTGTTGACGCCAACGACGATCTCCGCGCCTTCTTCGATGCGCGCGCGGCGGGCCGCATGCGAGGAGACCAGCTCGGACTTCATGTAGCCCGAATCGACCGCGGCGATGGCGCCGCCCATCGCCTGCACGCGGTCGATCTCGGCCTTGGCACCCTCGACCAGCTCGCGGACCTTGGCCTCCACGACCGGCGAGCCGTCGAAGAGGTCCTCGTGCTCCAAGAGATCGGACTCGAAGGCGAGCACCTGCTGGAGACGCAGGGACCACTGCTGGTCCCACGGGCGAGGGAGACCGAGCGCCTCGTTCCAGGCCGGCAGCTGGACGGCACGGGCCCGAGCCTTCTTCGAGAGCGTGACCGCGAGCATCTCGAGCACGATGCGCTGCACGTTGTTCTCAGGCTGCGCCTCGGTCAGCCCGAGCGAGTTGACCTGTACGCCGTACCGGAATCGACGCATCTTCTCGTCCGTGACGCCGTAGCGCTCCCGCGTCAGCTCCTCCCAGAGTTCCACGAAGGCGCGCATCTTGCACATCTCCTCGACGAAGCGCACCCCCGCGTTGACGAAGAACGAGATCCGGCCGACGACCTTGCCGAAGTCCTCCTCGCTCACCTGCCCTGAGGCCTTGACCTGGTCGAGGACGGCGATCGCGGTGCACAAGGAGTACGCGAGCTCCTGCACCGGCGTCGCACCGGCCTCCTGCAGGTGGTAGCTGCAGATGTTGATCGGGTTCCACTTCGGGATGTGGTGCACCGTGTAGGCGATCATGTCGCCGATCAGGCGCAACGAGTGCTCCGGGCCGAACACGTAGGTCCCGCGCGAGAGGTACTCCTTGATGATGTCGTTCTGGGTCGTGCCCGCGAGCAGACCCGCGACCTCCTCGGGTGCCGTCTCCGGGCTCTGCTCCTCGGCGACGACCTGGTACATCGCGAGGAGCCACATCGCCGTGGCGTTGATCGTCATCGAGGTGTTCATCTCGGTGAGCGGGATCTGGTCGAAGAGCTTGCGCATCTCCCCCAGGTGCGGCACCGGCACCCCGACCTTCCCGACCTCCCCCTTGGCCAACGGGCTGTCGGGGTCGTAGCCGGTCTGCGTAGGCAGGTCGAAGGCGACCGAGAGGCCGGTCTGGCCCTTGGCCAGATTGGTGCGATAAAGCTGATTGGACGCCTCGGCCGTGCTGTGGCCGGCATAGGTCCGCATCACCCAGGGACGGTCCTTCTCTGCGCTCATACCCACAGAGAGTAGGGCTTTGTTAACCCGCTGGTAACTAGTCTCGATGTGGAGAATCCCACTTCGAGACCGGTTGGATCGATCAAGCAGACCAGGCCGCTCGCTCGACCTCGACTACGCGGATCAGCCGCGACAGATGCAGCATTCGGCGTACGGCGGGACCACAGCCCCGCAACGTCAGATGGTGACCCTGGTGGCTGGCCGCGATCGACGCCGCGGCGAGCAGGCGCAGCGCCGTCAGGTCGATCGCGGCGACCTCGGTGAGGTCGACGACGACGTCTTCGTCACGGCCTTCGAGCCTGTCGTAGATCGCGGTGCGAACCGGCGCCGTGCTCCGCGCATCGAAGTCGCCGCTCAGCACGAGCGTCTGTCCGTCGTTGACGATGTCCATCCCTGCACCTCCCGATTGATGCCGATGTGCGTCCCGGTACCCCGGAGACGTCGCCCGGCACCACTATGACGCGCCGAGGTCACATTTTGGTTGCGCCACTCTCGTCACATCTGTCACATCGGCGCGGCGGCGCCCCGACAACTGTCTCGCAGCGGCATAGGCTCGACGGGTGGTGAACCTGACGCGCATCTATACCCGCACCGGCGACGCTGGGCAGACCAGGCTCGGCGACATGAGCCTGACGGCCAAGACGGATCCGCGTCTCGGCGCCTACGCCGACGTCGACGAGGCCAACGCCACCATCGGTGTCGCACTCGCCCACGGCGGCCTGGACGACGACGTGGCCGCGGCCCTCACCCGGATCCAGAACGATCTCTTCGACGTCGGCGCCGACTTCGCCACTCCTGTGGTGGCCGACCCCGAGTTCCCCCCTCTGCGCGTCGAGCAGGCCTACATCGACCGACTCGAGTCCCTGTGCGACCAGTACAACAAGTCGCTCACGAACCTGCGCAGCTTCATCCTGTCCGGCGGGACGGTTGCGGCCGCCCACCTTCACGTCGCCCGTACCGTCGTACGGCGCGCGGAGCGCTCGGCCTGGGCGGCGTACGAGGTGCACGGCGAGTCCATGAACCCGCTTGCGCTCACCTACCTGAACCGGCTCAGCGACCTGCTCTTCATCCTCGCCCGCTACGCGAACCGGGAGCGCGGCGATGTCCTGTGGGTGCCGGGCGGCGAGCGCTGACCGCAGCGACGTGACGACGCTCCCCTGAACGACCGTCGTCGGTCAGAGCCACCCGCGCCGGCCGGCCTCGTAGCCGAGCTGCAGGCGCGTATCGACCTGGGCGCGGTCCATCATCTGGCGAACCTTGCGCTGCACGGTCCGTAGCGAGAGGCCCAGCTGCGAGCCGATCGACTGGTCGGTCAGACCGGCCAGCAGAAGCGAGAGGACCTTTGCATCGATCGGCTCGAGATGGTCGCTGGCGACCTCGTCGAGACGCGCGTTGCTTCGGACCAGTCGCGGCGCGGTCTGCCACACGAAGTCGAAGAGGGCCAGGAGGGCGTCAAGCAGACCGGAGGAGTGCACCAGCAGAGCGTCACGGACCGGCTCCGCCGCGACGGCCGAGACCAACGGGACGATCGCCAGCTCGCGGTCCACGACCAGCAGCCGCAGCGGGACGGCCGCGGCGACGCGGATCTCCTCCCCCGCCACGATCGCCTGCTCGGCCGCGGCGTAGAAGCCGGGCCGGTCGAAGGCACTGCGCTCGACGACGACGTCGTAGCGGACACCGCGCTCGAGTGCGCGGTTCTCGACATCCTGGTTGGCCTCGGCGGAGACGACGGCGACGTCCGACTTCATCAGCACCTGCACCTCGTGCTTGGCCGAGTTCTGCAGCTGGGCGAACCGCTGGCTGATGGCATCGACGCCGTGCACGACGTCGACGACGTCCGCGACATTGCGACGGGCGGCCGCGCCGCGGTAGCGACCGACCAGATCGGCCATCTCGACCTGTGCCCGTCGGAGCTCGTCCTGGCGCTGCACCAGCAGCGCGCCCAGCGCCACGCCCGGCGGCGAGGCGACGAACCGGTCATGGTCGGAGGTGGAGCGAGCCGCCAGCCCCTTGCTCTCCAAGCCGGCCAGGATCCGCGCCGTGAGGAGAGCGTCCAGCCCGGTCGCCTGCGCCAGCTCCAGCGCGCTACCGGACGGCCGCTCGACGAGGCAGCGGTAGGCCAGCTCCTCGTGATCGTCGAGACCCAGTACGTCGAGCATGTGTCACTCCTCCGCGACCACCGGAAGGGCTGTCCGTGGCGCGCTGCACCACGGCGTATTTCCGCCATTCTTCCACAGCGGTTGCCGTGGCGCCTTTGCGGCACTCTCCTCCACAGCCTTCGCACGACAGATCCGGATTTGTCGGGTCCGACTGGGAGACTGGTGCTCATGGCCCTCCTCGACGCGATCACCGACGCGGTGCTGCGTGAGCACTTCGACCCGCTCACGCTCCATCGTGGGCGGGAGTACGCTGCGACCGGCCACGTCGGTGCCGTCCACGTGATCACCCTCGGAGAGGGCACGGCGACCGCCTCGGCCAACGTCCGCGGCACCCGCCCGGCGCCGTACAGGGCGCAGCTCACGGTCGAGGCGGTCGAGGGCGAGCTGTGGCTGACGAGCCAGTGCAGCTGCCCGGTGCGCTTCGACTGCAAGCACGGTGCGGCCCTCGCGCTCTCCCTGGTGCGGAGCGAGACCCTGCAACCGCCGACCGAATGGGAGGCGCAGCTCACCGGTCTGTTGACACAGCTCGCCGACGAGGTGCGCGAGGAGGGCGGTCTCACTCCGCTCGCGCTCGAGTTCGAGCTCGACACCGGCCGGGGCCGCTTCACGCACCGCGACTCCCCGATGGTGCGCATCCGACCGCTGCGCGGTGGCGCGCGACAGCGCTGGGTCAAGACCGGCGCCGACTGGCCCGACATCACCGCCGCAGTGCCCGGGCGCGCGTTCGCCCGGGCCCAGCTGCGCCCGCTGCAGGAGCTCAGCCGTGCCCTGCAGCACGAGCGCGGCTTCTGGTATGCCGGCACCGGGTCGCCACTCGACGACTTCGGCCCGCGCGTGATCGAGCTGATCGCGGCCGCCCACGCCGCCGGCGTCGAGTTGGTCGCCGGCCACGACCTTGCGGGCGTCCACGTGCACGACGAGCGACCCGAGCTGGTGGTCCAGGCCCGCCGCGAGGCCGACGGCACACGACTCGAGATGGGCCTCGACATCGCCGGCGCGGTGCGCAGCGGCCCGCATGTGCTGTTGATCGGCCACCCGGTCCACAGCGCCGCGGTGCTGATCGAAGGGGTGCTGCACCTGGCACGGCTGGCTGGCCAACTGCCCTCGCAGGCCGCCGCTCTGCTCACCCGCGCAGGTGGCCTCCGAGTCCCGGAGGCGGACACCGAACGGCTCTCCGCGCTCCTCGGCCCGCTCGCCCGGCTCGTGCCGGTGCGCTCACCCGACGACTCCGTCACGGTGCCTGAGGCACCCCGTCCGCAGGCCGAGCTGAGGGTGACGTGGCGCAGCTCCACCCATGCCGAGGTGACCTGGCACTGGCGCTACGGCACGCGCCTGTATCCGCTCGCATCCGTGGACGATCTCGGCACGGTGCGCGACGCCGCGGTCGAGAAGGAGATCGCCGCGACGCTGCCGGCCGAGCTGGTCAGCGCGCACGAGTTCACCGGTGGCGACGCCCTCGCCCTGGCCCTGCATGAGCTGCCGAGCCTGCGCGAGTTGCCCGACGTCGTGGTGGTCGAGATCGAGAGGCCCGAGTTCCGCGCCGCGATCGACGACCCGGAGATCCGGTTCGAGCTGGCCGCACCCGACGCCGGCCACACCGACTGGCTCGACCTCGAGGTCCATGTCGCCATCGACGGCGAGTCCGTCCCGCTTCCCGACGTACTGGAGGCGTTGACCCGCGGCGACGACTTCCTGGTGCTGCCCAGCGGGCTCTACGTCGCCACCGAGCGGCCGGAGTTCTCGCGCCTGCACGACGTCGTCGCAGCGGCCGCCCAGCTCCGCGAGCGCGACGGCGACAGCCTGCGCATCGGCAAGGACGACCTCGGCATCTGGGCGCAGCTCGATGACGCCGGCGTGGTCGACCGCCAAGCAGGCGAATGGGTGGCGCGGGCGCGTGCGCTGCGCGATCTGGTGGACATCCCACGTCCCGAGCCCACCGGGCTGACGGCGACGCTGCGGCCCTACCAGCGCGACGGGTTCCATTGGCTGGCGTTCCTCTGGGAGCACGGGCTGGGCGGCATCCTCGCCGACGACATGGGGCTCGGCAAGACCGTCCAGGTGCTCGCGCTGGTGGCCCACGCCAGCGCCCGCGGGTCGGCGCCGTTCCTCGTGGTCGCGCCGACCAGTGTCGTCACCTCTTGGACGTCGGAGGCTGCTCGACACGTTCCGGGTCTGCGGGTCGCCACCGTGACCCGGCGCAGCGACGACGTCGCTGCACTCGCCGCACAGGCCGACGTGGTCGTCACCACCTACGCCCTGCTCCGCCTGGAGCAGGAACAGTTCGCGGCTCGCGCGTGGGGCGGCCTCGTCCTCGACGAGGCCCAGCAGACCAAGAATCACCAGAGCAAGACGTACGCCGCCGCCCGGCGCATCCAGGCCTCGTTCCGACTCGCCGTCACCGGCACGCCCTTCGAGAACCAGCTCATGGAGCTGTGGGCGCTGCTCTCCATCGCCGCGCCGGGGCTCTATCCCTCCCCCCGCCAGTTCCGCGATCTCGTCGCCAACCCGGTCGAGCGGGGCACCGACCCTTCCGCGCTGGAACGATTCCGCCGCCGGATCCGTCCGTTCCTGCTGCGCCGCACGAAGGAGCTCGTCGCCGACGACCTCCCGACGAAGCAGGAGCAGGTTGTCGCCGTCGAGCTCGGCAGTCATCACCGCCGCGTCTACGACGCGCACCTGGCGCGGGAGCGTCAGCGCATCCTGGGGCTTCTCGACGACTTCGACCGCAACCGCGTCGCCATCCTTGCCGCGCTCACCACGCTTCGCCAGCTGGCCCTCGACCCAGCGCTGGTCGACGCAGAACACGAGGGCATCGGGTCGGCGAAGGTCGACTACCTGGTCGACCAGCTGCCCGAGATCACCGCGGAGGGCCACCGAGCGCTGGTCTTCAGCCAGTTCACCCGCTATCTCGCCCGGGTCCGCGACCGTCTCGCGACCGCGGGGATCGACACCTCCTACCTCGACGGCTCCACCACCGACCGCGGTCGGGTGATCGACGAGTTCCGCTCGGGCGACGCTCCGGTCTTCCTCATCTCCCTCAAAGCGGGCGGTGTCGGGCTCACCCTCACCGAGGCCGACTACGTCTTCCTCCTCGACCCGTGGTGGAACCCCGCCGCCGAGGCGCAGGCCGTCGACCGCGCGCACCGCATCGGGCAGCAACGGCACGTCAACGTCTACCGCCTGGTCTCCGCCGACACGATCGAGGAGAAGGTGATGGCGCTCAAGGCGCGCAAGGCCGAGCTCTTCGCGCAGGTGCTCGACGGTGACTCCGGGGCGAGTACGGCGCTGCGGGCCGGCGACATCCGCGGGCTGTTCGAGGCCTGACCACCCCGCAGCGGAGGTCAGTGGGGCGACGTCGACTGCGGCGCCTGCGCCGTGGCCTGCTGCGGCCGCGCGGCAGCAGCGGTCACGATGGCGGGGACCATCAGTGCCGCGACCACGAGCAGCGAGCGGAGGGTGCCCACCTGGTCACCGAGCCAGCCCAGCAGCGGTGGCGCCGCCAGGAACGCGGCATAGCCGATCGTCGAGACCACCGAGACCCGTGCGGCGGCGCGCTTCGGGTCATCGGCCCCGGCCGACATGCCGACGGGGAAGCCCAGCGAAGCGCCGAGACCCCAGACCATGATCCCGATCGCGGCGACAGCGAGCGACCCGCCGTAGACCGTGATGAGGATGCCGATGCCAGCAAGGACCGCACAGCCGCGAAGCACGCTCGTGCGACCGAAGCGGTCCAGGGCGTGGGTGCCGGCGACGCGCCCCGTGGTCATCAGCAGCGTGAAGAGCCAGAATCCTGCGACTCCCACCCAGTACGCGGTGTGGTAGCCGTCGATGACGGCGAGTGATAGCCAGTCGTTGGCGGATCCCTCGACCACGGCGAAGGTCAAGACCATCAGGCCCAGCACCAGCACCCGAGGCTCTCGCCAGGCCGAGCGCGGCCGTCCCTGCTCAGCCGTCGAGGCCGCCGGCACATGCGGGTAGAAGCGGTCGGCACCGAGCCAGGCCCCCACCGTCGCGGGCACGATGATGATCAACGCATGGAGCAGCATCGGCACGCCGAGCGCGGTCATGAGCACACCGACGCCGCCGCCGATGATCGATCCGGCCGACCAGCCCGCATGGAAGCGAGGCATCACGGTTCTGCCGATGTGGCGCTCGACCTCGGCCGCCTCGACGTTCATCGCGACGTCCCACAGGCTGATGCCGACGCCGTAGCCACACAGCCCGACCGCAGCCACCGGCACCGAGTCGATCGTCGTCGCACCGAGCGCGACGATCACCATGGTCACGGCACAGCAGATCGCCGCCACACGTACGACCAGCGCCTCCCCGAGTCGCTCGATGATGCGCCCCGCCAGCGGTAGGCCCGAGACCGACCCGAGCGAGACCGCCATGAGGAGCAGCCCGAGGCCGCCGTTCGAGAGCCTCAGCTCGGACCGGATGTCGGGGTAGCGCGAGACGAGCGTGGCGAAGAAGAGGCCGTTGAGCACGAAGACCGCCGCGACGCCGTTGCGGCGGGCGAGCAACGCGGGGGCGGTCGCTGTCATCGGTCCACCGCTCAACGCGTCCAGTCGGTGCCCGGGTTCCTGGACTCCAGCCAGGCCTGGAAGCCGATCAGCGACTGGGGAGACATCGCCAACTCGACGAGACGTCCGCTGCCGAGTTGGCAGACCACGATGACATGGTCCGGATAGAGCGCGACCTGCTCGACACCGGCGGGCTCGCGGCTGGAGACGTAGGCCAGCGAACGCCGCCGCCACACACGCTTGGGCGACGGCGAGATCGAGAAGATCCGGAACCACTCCAGCTCCTCGCCGGAGTAGCGGCCGATGCCGAGCAGCCAACCGCGTCCGAGGTGATCGCCCCGGACGCGGTGGCTCAGCTCGAAGGTGCCACCGTCACGACTGATGATCCGTCGCCGGACCATCAGCCCGACGGCGTACAGGAGCAGGACGACGAGGAGCACGACCACGGGGCCGAGCAGCCACTCCTCCCACCATCCCATCCAGCGCCGACCCGCAGCCCTCAGGAAGCCTTCTGGGCGGCGTCGATCTTCGACTGGGCCAGCATCACTGCCGGGTCGAAGTCGGCGTTGGCACCGGCCGCGGCGCGCGCGGACTCGAGGTCGGCGCGTGCCTGCGCTGCGTCGACCTCCTGGCCGAGCACAACGTGCTCGGACAGGATCGAGACCCGGTCGTTGGCAACCGAGATGAAGCCGCCGTCGACCGAGGCGAACACCTTGGCTCCGCTGAGCGGCGTGATCTCGACCAGGCTCGGAGCCAGCAGCGAGAGCAGCGGAGTGTGCCCGCGCAGGACCCCGATGTCACCGTCGACCGTGCGCGCGCTGACCTGCGAGGCATCGCCCGACCACACGGTGCGGTCGGCCGCGACCAGCTCGATGTGGAGCGATTCGGCCATGATCAGAGGCTCTTCTGGATCTCGGCCCACTTCTGCTCGACGTCGTCCAGACCGCCGCACATGAAGAAGGCCTGCTCGGCCACGTGGTCGTACTCGCCGTTGGCGATCTTGTTGAACGCCTCGATGGTCTCCGAGACCGGGACCGTCGAGCCCTCGATGCCCGTGAACTGCTTGGCGACGTAGGTGTTCTGCGACAGGAACCGCTGGATCCGGCGAGCGCGGGAGACGATGATCTTGTCCTCCTCGGACCGCTCGTCGACACCCAGGATCGCGATGATGTCCTGGAGTTCCTTGTTGCGCTGGAGGATCGACTTCACGCGGGTGGCGACGTCGTAGTGGTCCTGGCCCACGTACCTCGGGTCGAGGATGCGCGAGGTCGAGGTGAGCGGATCCACCGCCGGATAGAGGCCGCGCGAGGCGATCTCGCGCGAGAGCTCGGTGGTGGCGTCCAGGTGGGCGAAGGTGGTGGCCGGGGCGGGGTCGGTGTAGTCGTCGGCCGGGACGTAAATGGCCTGCAACGAGGTGATCGAGTGGCCGCGGGTCGAGGTGATCCGCTCCTGCAGCAGCCCCATCTCGTCGGCCAGGTTGGGCTGATACCCCACGGCCGACGGCATCCGGCCCAGCAGGGTGGAGACCTCGGAGCCGGCCTGGGTGAAGCGGAAAATGTTGTCGATGAACAGC
>Ga0131853_10005222_pt1 | contig 23426 bp, 15 predicted proteins | sample TergutLab28metaG_FD_92764 | JGI IMG/M metagenome (GOLD analysis project Ga0131853, IMG submission 92764) | Labiotermes labralis P1 segment gut microbial communities from Petit-Saut dam, French Guiana - Lab288 P1 (version 2) (version 2) | ecosystem: Host-associated > Arthropoda: Insects >...
GTATTTTTTTTTTTTTGTGGTGCCGTTTCTTCCTTCTCCAAATTTTTCCATATTTTTCTAAAAATGGCAAAATTTTAAGGGGGGGGGGGGGGGGGGGTGTGATTACTGAATATAAAATGTATGTTTTGATTTTCTTTACAACTTCTGCCTGAACATTTATCTTTCTATGAAGAATTCACTGAGATATTATAAATGTATGTACATCCTCATGTAAAGTACCTGCCATTCTTGTCAGATTTTTAATCGAACTTGAATTTTCAAAACATATTTTTGAAAAACCCTCAAATATTATATTTCATGAAAATATGTCCAGTGGCAGCCTATTTGTTCCATACTGACTGACAGACAGACAGATAAGATGAAGCTAAATGTTGCCATTTGCAATTTTGCGAACATGCCTAAGGAGAGTTGTTTGTCTCTTTGCCTTACTTTCTTGGAACAGGTGTGAAAAATCATACATTCTGAGAACATAAAATGAGTGTATTTGGCAGCAGTGCAAGATGAAAAAATCTAAAATGAGCATATGCAGGATTAGTCCTGCAAGGACTGAACCAAATGAAATTACTGATTCAAATCTTTCAAATAATAACACACATGTTACTCTTGGTCCCTGTAATCCTACAACAGGCAACAGAAGTTTCTGAAATATCCCTTCAATAACTTTACCCTCTCAGCACAATACATACTTTGTTCGCTTATAAGTTAGCTATTTGTCAACATCTACATATTCATCAGTCTTATACAAAAACTAACAGTGATCTGCCCAGTAGACAGAAGCAACTGAAAACAGAAACTACATGGGAATCAGACTATGAATTTCTCAGTATAATCATACTCAGAACTAAAAACATATGAATCTATTTATATATCACAGTTTCCCTTGCCTTTCTACCACAAAGATAACCCCCAAGAAAAAGAAAGGAAAAAAAAAATTATGGTGTTCTTAAATTGTTCGATCGAAATGAAAAGTTGCGACTTTCATCTGCTGTTGTTACCAATATCAACACATATACTGTAGTGATTTGTCCACAGGAGATGCTTTTTTGTAATCTTGACTAAACTGCATTCCCAAGTGAAAGACTAGAGGACATTTTAAGTCCACAGCCTTTCTAGTGAACTAGCTTCAGAGTTTAACATGATTCTATAGTGCCTTTTTAACATTACATATTTACAACTTCAGATCCCAGTTTCTTCCAGAAAGAAGTGACACCTGTATCACAATATTTTTCACTCTGATCATAAATATAAAAATGAATATCAAAGAGTACTTTCCAATATATCACTGTAAGTTCTTTTGGTATGATTTAAGTTCACTTAATATTGCTCATACATTACAAATACCAAAATTAACAATGCAGCCGTTTTACCTTTGATAAAATTCTATACCACCTTGTAATCAAGTGTCATATATAGGAAGTGGATGTGCTTCTGAATTGAGTACATATTTATCAAGGCTGAGTATGTGTGGATCGTCACTGAATAACAGGTACAAGTACTTGAGTGTTTCACCCAAGAAGAAAGACTCCATCATATCCCGTGGACGGGTGTTTAATGGGTTACGAACATTTCCGATAGACGTGTAACCATTTGCAACCTTTGTATACTTCTCAAATGCCTGTAAATATACAGAAGCAATACATTATATAGCTAGATTTACATATACAAAAGCAATGACAAGTAGCACGTTGAAAAACTTTTCATAAACCTAACAAAATTAAGATTAATTCTCTTAACATCAAGGTCAACACAGAACTGTAAGTCTGTCCACTGGTTAGTGTTTGATGAATTCTTTGTACATAGACTATGATGCAATTACGTACAGCAGAGTCCAGAATATCCAACCTTCAGTCACCAACAATCCACTTTATCCAACACAGCCACATGATGTGTTATTTACACATGCTGCATGCATACACATTGAATCAATTTAAAATCCACTACTCATCTTACCTGATTGAAAGGTACTTCTTCAAATAGCAGTCCTGTACTCTGCTATGTTAGTTGTACTGGAGAATTATTATAAATAAACCAAATCTGTACTTACAATGCAGAACTTCCATTATTTGTTTCACATTATCTGACTTTATGTTTAATCTGACCACCCATCAGTCCTGTTTAGGTTGGAGAATTGGGACTCTACTGTTCTGATTTCTGTTACAGAATTATCATCCTGAAATATTCTGGGCCATTACAATACAGTATATTTAAATAGGTAACTAAATAATGAAGTGAACTATGTTTCACAAGATATCAATCTATGTACGTAACTTGCTGTCTTATTTTGTCACAACAATCCATTGGAGAAAACATAAAATATGATTAGTGCAGAAAGGACACCTACACTTTAAGTGTATCCTGTTTTCCGAACAAATGATCATGAAACAGTATGAAGTATCGGGCCTAATAAATTACACACTTCAATTGTCAATTTACACTTATTATATATAGGGCTCTGGACTTCCAGAGATGAAGTACAGCTTTTTCTAATGTGCCTAACTGAGTAAATGCCTCCCCACCTTTCTTCCTAGGGATGGAAACCAATTCAGTTTCTGAAATACTGTTATTGTTATGTGATTCCTGGCCACTAAATGAAGGACAAGCTGGAAGTTTAGTCCTAAAAATTATTACTTGTTCTTCATTCTCAAAATAATCTCCTTATGAAGTAAACTGGATAAACCAATGTATATGTTTTGGATTCCTTACTGTAATGGACATTGTATTCCTGTTGGTTTTCTTTCTGTTTGTCTCATATTTACCTCTACCATAGATCTGTTGTGTCAAATAAAACTACAAGAATAAGTGTGAAACAGAATCAAGGAGAACTGACATGACCAGTAATGTAACATGAGAAAGAGGAACAGTCTTAGGGAGCAACTTAAAGATGTAAATGTGGAATTAAGTTCAATGCACAAATTCCATTTCTGTTTCCAGCATAGTGCCTTTACCTGGAAGATATGCCATCCCCATTGTTGGTAGGTATGGTTTCCAGTGACCTGGTACATGTACCACAGACTTTCAACAAATTCAGGTCTGAGTAGGTTATGGGCATCATTAGTTTTAACAGACATATCTCCAGCAGTTCCTTCCTGTAAGAAAATAATGTGAATATTTTCAGGCAAACCACACAATTCCTGATACAAGATATTCCTAAGCACTGACATTCAGGAATTCAAAATCCCTAGCTGTTTTGTAATCCACATGCTTATCATCACCAATACAAGGGTTGGAAAATGGCATATATTAACAACCAGTTCAGTCTAGTTCATTATTTCATTATCCATTTCCACTTTAATTTTCTAAAGGTTCATGCTGAAATAATTAAGTAAAAACTAAAATTCAAACTGCAAATAAAGTTAACAGACAGTATTTCTGGTGAAAATTTTTCTTTTGTACAAGTTACTGCACGTAAGTATTTAACTGCATGTACCAGCTTACCTGGATATTAAAATATGTGATTTCTGGTGCTAAAAATGTAGGCTGCTGAGCATACATTTGGTAACATGTGACCATAAGTTCCTCAGCGAGTAGCATGTGTTCTTGCGGCAAGCCATTGCGCACTCCCAGTGCAAGAGTGCCAGGTAAATAACATGCTAAATGATCCTATGAAAATAAGGGTTTGGTCATATTCAAGGTCAAAGTGCCATACAGGTGTCCCTGTACATATCTATTGTGAAATATAAAGACAATAGGAACCAACTACTGATTCAGCCTCTTGCTACTAGATAACTTTATGGTGAGAAATACTGTAACACTTAATGTAATTCTTTTGAGCTTCAGAACCAAACATCATCACAGTCCACGTGTAGTGTGCTGCTGAGAACACCAAAGGTTGGTAAAGTCAATGCCAACAACATGCCAATTATGAGATGATTTTATACAGCCCCGTGGCATATATACACCCCTGCGGTTGGTGTGCTATGTCAACAAACCAAGTAAAATGGGAGCATTTTTAGTCAGAATCTTCCCCCCCCCCCACCAAAAAAAATTAGCTAATAATGGGTAAGCAGAATACTTACTTTAACTAAACACAAAAATGCAACAGAGTATGTAGGGTTTATTCAATACTGTCACCAGTTCATCTACATTATTACAAATGCATAAGGTGTCCCTTCTTGGCACTGGGTCCAACACGTGGATGATGTTAAACAAAGACTCTTTTGTGCTAACCAAACTATTCTCACTGTTTCTATTGCCAATAAATACATAATTGCTATCAATATCACTGCAGTTAGTCATATCCAGATTGCAACCACTATCTGGAAATTCACTCAACATAATAAGTAGTTATTCATGCCTCTAGAAAAAATTGGTTTCATTAAACTATACTTTCAGTGCTGCTGGATTTCTTCATAATGTGTACTGAACTTCGGGATGTTATTTACCGAGTCATTTTGAGTAAAAAATGCTACATAAACATACGGTACATTATCAACCATTACACTATAATGACTGTTATGAGCAATTTATATACATAAATATGATCATACCCAAAAATTGAAAAGTATGTGTTTTATCATTCTGTCCACAAAAAATAAAGTTATGTGTAACTATTACAGTGGTCTGAGAACAGATGGGTAAATAATGATCACATTTTTCCAATGATAGGAGTAACTGAAGAGGCCTATGAATCTTGTATAAAATTTCATTCATTATTTTCATTTATTTTGATGGTTTTTAAGCAAGTTTTTCACTAAAAGACAAGAGCTCATCACTTCTGCTCAGTTATGAGCTGCAAACAAACAGTGACAGTGTTACCAAACAAGCCAACATACACAGAGTACATATGTTCCATATTCATCCAACTCTGTGTACCAGACACAAATGGATGTCTGTTGTAACATCTATTTTAAAGGCAGCCATGATTCTTGGAGCAGTATACAGCCAAGAAGTAAGTTCACATTATAACCCAATGCACATACAGAAGAAGAAAATATTTTAACAATTTGTACACTGTGAACAAAAAATATTATATTCACAGACTTTTTTAGGCATACCATTTTTGGTTTGAAGTCCCTTCCACCAGCCAGAAGTTCCCCAACAAATAAATATTTATTTTGGGCTGTCCTTCTCGTTAGGCGTTTCATCACTCCAGAGATAGCTTCTATAAAGTCATCTCGCAGACTGCAATGCAACATATTAATGGAAAATCACTGATCACGTGTTACTTACGTTACAGATATGCATAAAAACTCACGTAACACCAACAAATGCAATATTCTATAATTTTTACATACTATCCTTTACACAGCTCCTACATGTTTCCAAATGGGCTCAAGGAAAAATACATGTTTGTACACAAAGAATTACAATGTACACAAGCACAGGTTTGAACCATTTTAACATACAAACCATACCGCCGCCGCCGCCACCACAGCAACAGCCACCGATGCCGCCGCCACCCCCACCATGTAGCTTGCAGGGTTTTAGGCCTTGTGAACTATTCCGGTTCCATTAAGTTTATCTGTATGTCTTTCAAGGGGTCGTCCTTGACTTCATTTCCCACGTGGCTGATATTTCATAATTAAGTGTGATAGCCTGTCTCTGTCCATTTACCGTACATGTTGTATCCATTTGGTTCTGTAATTTTAAGTTTCTTTATGCCTGGGTTAATTTTAGGTTCTGATAAAATATCTTCATTGGTTTTGTAATCATGCCATGCGTATTTTGCCGTTCTCATAACAAACATCATCATCATCATCACGTTGATGGTTCAAAATATTGCCCTACACTTTTGAGAACTGTTGGCCTACGTGTGCCAAATAGAAATGTTAGAAACTTTAGTTAGTTTAATGTTGACTTTAAATATCAAAACTGCCCTTCTGTTCGATGCGCATCAGCGGAAAATGCCATTGATAGTGATTTTGATATTTATTATGGATGTCCAGTCTCGGTTAATGATTGGCTACTACCTGAAACTTTTACTACATAATCCTGACATCTTCAGCAGATCTAAATGCTTTGAAAATCACATGTTAACTGCAGTTTGAAAGAAGTTAGACAATTCAAATAAATTTATGTCATTTATGACACTGCTGCTGTCACAAACTTGAGGTATACTATCTACACATCTGATCCTGTAGTAAATCTAACTTATACATGCATTTTATAAATCAGATTCTATTAATTTTGTACTACTTCTAATATTGGTCCTGTGCTGGTCAGTGCAATTTGTGTATTAGTTTGGTTGTTTTTGTACACTTTGTGCTCGTTTTATAATTCACCCTGTGCTGTTAAACTAACACATTAATAAAGCAAAGAACTGAACTAAATTACTGTTTCACCAACATTATATTATATTTATGCATATAACTTTAACCAAAACCCACAAAATTGAGCATTCATGATGCCATAACATATGTACACTTATTCGACCTATTTCACTGCTGTACAGTGTGATCAAAAAGTATGGTGAATGCTGCCACCGAGTGCAATCGAACGGAAAGGCAGGGATCTTCAATACAGGAAGCGGCATGTCGAACCTTAGTAACAGTGTGACAAGTTTCAACTTGTCCGGTGCAGTCAGTCGGTTGTGAGCTATGGTTCAGAGAAGGTGTGTTTTAAAGTCTGCCGTAAATCATGGATCATGAGCAACGCATTAACATGAAATTTTGTTTCAAACTGCAAAAAAGTGGTAAAGAAACCCATGGAATGTTAAAATTAGTTTATGGTGATGCTGCAGTGACCATGAAGATGGTTTGCAAGTGGTTCCAGCGATTTCGTAATGGTTGTGAATCAGTTGAATACGAGGAGAGATCGGAATGTCCTTCAACATCAAAAACCCAACAGAATGTTCAAAGAGTAAGTGAAATGATTCGATTAAACAAGCAATTGACTATTAGGGATATTTCTGAGGATCTGAACATCTCCTATGGTTCCGCTCAAAACATTTTAAGAACAGATTTGAACATGAGGCGAGTGAGAGCGAAATGTGTTCCACATGTTTTGATGATCAAACAAAAGCAACAGCGTTTGTCAATTTCATTGGAGTTGCGCGATTGTGCCGCTTCAGATTCCAGCTTTTAGGAAATGTCACCATGGGAGATGAAATTTGGGTCTATGGTTATGTTCCTGAGACCAGAGTTCAGAGTACTCAATGGAAATCACCCAGTTCTCCTTGTGCGAAAAATGCGTGTCAATCAAGATCCACATCAAGTTGATGATGATTGTGTTTTCTGACCTTGATGGAATTGTGCGAGCTGAGTTTGTAACCAGGAACACTACGGTGAACTCTGAATATTATAAGGGCTTATTAGAGCATTTAAGAAATGATGTGCATAGAAAACGACCTGAGAAATGGGCAAACGGTTTCATCCTCCACCATGACAACGCCCTGTGTCACATATCGTTTCTGGTATGGCAATTTCTGTCAAATAAAAATATTACGGTGTGTCCTCATCCACCTTATTCACCAGATCTGGCACTGTGAGACTTCTGGCTCTTCCCCAAACTCGAAATGACCATGAAAGGTAAACAATTTGAATCGATTCAGGATATCGAGGCAGCCACAACAGCGCACCTAAAGACACTCACAAAAGAGGACTTCCAGAACTGTTTCAGAAAGTGGCAAGAACGATGGGATAAGTGTGTTCAAAGGGAGGGGGAGTATTTTGAGGAGGACTAATGACAATGTGTCTTTTTACTGTAATTTTTTTTTTAATTTAAACATTCACCGTTATTTTTTGACCACACCTCATATGTCTTAAAGAAATTTTGGTGTTAGCTCCCTGAAGATGGCGAGATAATAACGCCAAAACATGTAGGAGCTATTTCAATATTGTATGTTTCATGCATGATGCAAGAATTAAATTTATCAGTAGATCTCCACTCCATTTGGAGTGCATACACAAGGCACCTCAGGATGCCACCCATTTGAGTTGGCTTATAGATGTTCATTACCACCTATGAAGATTTTGGAGCCCCTAGCTAAACCTAAATTAAGCCCCCAAAAAATTCTCAATTGGCTGTTTTAACATTTTAACATCCTGTTGTGGTGTTTTCTTGTGTTTCTAATCTAATTTTAATATGGGCACTAGTGAGTGACTGTTTAAGTGAGCCACTGTGCCTCAAATTACGGTCCAATTCGAAGGATACAACTTTAACTGATTTAAGGACTCCCTGATGATGGTATTCAAGAAGTGCCAAAGCATGTAGGAGACTATCTATTGTGTTCACATTTCAGTGCGTGCAAAATAGGTTTGATACAATTAATTTAACATAGCAGCTATGTACAACACAGTGTATATAAATTATAGAATAGTGCATTTATTGGTGTTACATGACATTTTACTTCAACATAATGCATGCAATAAATTAAGTAAAATATGGAAACATAGTTCAGAACCGCATATCAAAACTAAACTCCCATGCCACTGGACTTTCATTGGACTAATGGACATGGGAACTGACATTTCTGTTCTCATGATGGTGAAGTTCCAAATATTATTGCAGATATCTAGAAGTTCCTGAGTTAACAGCTACTCTTTTAAAGTACATAATCTCAGTTTCTGTACTGTCGATATAAAGATGTTCGTAAAGCACTTTTTGTAAAGTCATGTATTACAATGGTATATTTAATGTGCAACGTCAAGAACTGTAAAAACTAACGCCATGGAGCAGAGTCCTTCATCAGAAGCTAACAGTCCTACAACTAACAAAGAAATTCAAAGCATTTTACGGATCCTGAAGTCTCATTAGCATGTTAAAAAGGGCCTGTCATTATGCCTCCATTCTCAGCCAGAAGAATTCAGTCCATACCTTCCCATCATAGTTCTTTAATATCCATTTTAATATCATCCTCCTGTCTATGCCTCAGTCTACGAAGTGGTCTCTTCCCCTCAGCTTTCTGCACCTAAACCCTGCATACATTTATCTTCTACCCCACACATACCACATACCCTGCCATCTTATCATCCTTGGTTTTTACACCATTATAGTGCGGTTTACAGAATGTGTACTCCACGTTTCATATAGGTATATTATATACATAATCAAACATAAGAATTCTGTGCCACTAAAATTCTTACTTACTAATCTATTGTTTGTCCCGTCTGTATCCACTGCTTCAGCAAGTATTCATAGTAACTGTCACCTCGTGCACCCAGAGTAATTGTTGAATATGAACGGAAATGTCCAGTGTTAGCATTGATGAAGATGGGAACAAGGCCTTCAGACTTTTCAAGACCATGGACATGTAGTGACACTTTGGCTGCTGAATCCTGTTGAGAATACAAATGGTGTATATATGTGTGTGTGTGTGTGTATATATATACATACACACACACACACACATAGATTTTTCATAACTCTATCTGCTTGTTTAAGTACAACAAAGATATAAAAAAATTCCTTAACTTCATCTGAAAATAGCACCAACTTCAATATTTAGATACAGTTTTAAGTATTATCAAATAGAATTTCCTGATAAATTTTCATTACATTATGGTTGACACCTGCTATGCTTTGACAGACAAAGCCTACTTTCATATGAGTTGGTGTATGACTCACAACCAAACATACACACCCCTGTGATACTGAAAATGCTCACATTATGCACCAATTACAATAGTAACAAAACTTCAAAAATGATGCCATGTTATTCTGGGAATCAATGGCCCCACATTCTTGTGTCACATACTTAACCCTGTAAAAGACGAAGCTGATCTCAACAATACACAGACGTTTAGTTCTTACATCACAGAAAACACATCACTCTTCTCTTGTGAAGTTATTTCTATTAATAACATTTAGAAAAGTTTCAGTCATTATTGAGACCTAACTAAAACTCTCTTAAAATGCTGAGTTATTCATTTTTAAAAATGATGGAATATAAATTATCAGTGCCAATTAAAGGGCATGCGAACCATATATTTCAGTCATTCTTTGAAGAATGAACAAAAAAAAAAAAAGTTACATGTTTCAGCAGAACAACATATTAACATAAATATATATACAATAAGTGAACTTATATACACTAACTGAACCTCATAAACAATAAAATTCATTCAGTGTATGCACCACTTACTTCAAACTTTGGATCTCCTGTACAACGACTGAGATCACGGAACTCCAGTTGGATTGTTGTGACCTCTGATGTACTGCTATCAGGACTCCACTTAGGAGAGTGGGCCTTTCGAGTAGCAAGGTTTACATCTGAATATGGCACACCAGAATCAGAACTAAAACATGGAAGCAACCGTGTCCCCAAATCTAGCTGAAAAACAATTTCCAAAAATTATAAACTTAATAAATACATTAAGATAAAAACTTCCACGATTGGTATATACAACACTGCCTCTCATGCAAGAATATAAGTTTAGGTATCTTACTTCCAGTAATTGGATGAAAGAGACTGACAACATTACTCATATTTTAAAATGCTTAGTCTTTGATATAACAATGGATGTGAAAGTGCACCACCATAAAAGACTATTTATTGCATGCCAGTACAAAACCAATTCCATAACAGAGCTCTTCCCAAATTTCTTTTTCTAATCTTAATGTTCCCAAAAGAGTATTATATATATATATGAATTTAGGAACAACAAGATTGAGAGGTAGACCAAAAAATAGATGGCAAGATGAAGTGAGAGAGGATGGAAGAATAGTTGGTGGAGAAGGGTGGCAAGAAAAAGTACATAACAGAGAGGAATGGAAGAAGCTCCTGAGAATGGCAAGGAATAGTCGCATTCTGCATATGCCAATGACATGAATGAATGAACAAATGGTCTTAATGTGATTTTATTCTTATATAAGACCATTGGTAAAGGTAAAAAAGTCCCTATGTTTGATTAAGCATGACACCATGAAAGTATGTGTTATTAACCTTGGAAGCAGGTGAAGAAGCCTACTACTCAGGGGGTACTAGGGTTCTTTCCTGGGGTAAAGCAGCTGGGACATTAAGTTAAGGGCTCAAGTGAACAATGATGGATGCTATAGCTCTACTCCCCCTACATGCCTTCACTGTGTGTACAGCAAAACCTTTACCTTCTTTTACCTTTACCAGTTGGATGTTATCAATTGCATACCCAGCCAATTTACTGTTGGAGAAAGAGCCTCCATACCCACTGGGTGGGAAGGAGGAAGGATAGGCCCCACAGTTGGTCTGAATGCAGTGGCAAATAGAAAAATCTCTGCTTGTACTAGAAAATTAACCCTGTATTTCCTTTCTACTCATTCATGTATCCACGTTCCTGCTGCCATGTTCTCAGATTCTCATTTTATCACCAGACCAACATGAGATAAGGTAATGAGATAAGGCAATTCAAAATTTAAATGAACTGTGTTTGCATACACAAATGCATGTAATAAAACACACCTAGAAATTCATTTTATGCATTTATACAACAACAAAATCTGCTGCATTTTTAAGACATGCTGCATAATCCCTGTTGTATTTTCCACAAAATGCCATTCATTTAATAATTTTTACCACTTTCTGTTCAAATATGCATTTTTCACAAATCATGCACTAAAATTTAAATACCTACTTGGTTGCTGAAAGGTTAACACACATGATATTTCCATTCTCATAGTACCAACAACAAACAATATTGAATAAATACACATCTCAATACTTACCGCTTTGTCAAGGAACATTTTGTCTCCTGAAAGATGATATGAACTCAGCAGGCTGCCCAGTACTCGGATTGTTACTTCAAATAGGTTCACATCTCGATTTACATCAAAGTGCAGACTGGTATCAATCCAATCTCTTGCTTCAGAAAACTCTAACAAACAAGAAATCGCACAAATTATTAAATTAAAATTCACAATAATGGGTATAAATGTGGTCGCATTAAACAACGCTCAAACAAAATTTTTAATTTTACAAGTCAAACACAAGTAGCCAAATGTTTGCCGATGTTCCTATCTCTGAGACTTTCATTAACAATCATCTAGAATCTTTAAGATGTTTTGATTGTCTTTGCTAATGAAAAGTTTTTTTTTTAAATATCTGTGTAATCTGTGAGTGTGGAAAAACACACAACTGCTGTCACAAGAATGACACAGGATTGAGAAATACCACCCGTACTACTTGTCTTAGTTATATATCTTTTAATGTGCATACATACTGTTAACTATAGGTGTGCAGTATGCAGCAAAAGTTACTCTTGTCAGTGAAGTGGGATTTCTTTTGAATTTTTGTAAAGCCAACAATTCATTACCAAATTGTGAAGGTATAATGCGAGCAGACATATTTTCATCACTCCCCACACTGAGAGATAAGATCAAATCAGAAACCACCAGTTTTGTAGCTAGGGTAAAACTTTATTTGCAAATGCAACAAACTAGAGAATGTTAGCTCTGTGTGTTTATTTCTAAGAATGATCCTTGAATTCAAAAGAATCTCCACTCATTGATACCACAAACTGGGAATTTTGGTGTGGCCTCGTGTACATTCTTAAAGAGACACCATTTGATATGTCTGTTGTGGAAGGGGGAGTAAGGAGTAATGGTACAAAGGCCTTAATAACATTCTGTTTAAGATAGTGGCCGATAACAGAAATGGAACTGAAAATCTCAATCAAACAGCTCATACAGAACTGCTTGTCCTTCAACACAGCCAATCAACCTAGCCTCAATTACTTTTATATACCTAAATCTTCCTACACATAACTTTTAGTTATCTGCTGAAGGATCCCTAACTTCACTAGTGAATGCTTCTCACAGTCCACATCCAAAGCAATGCTTTCCTCATGGTCACTGCTTACTTATGCTGTCACACATTCCCACACAGAATATTCTGGTCATCTTTAACACCACAGAAACTGTTGTTTACTAATGAAATACAGTCAGCAAAATACCTTCTACAACCAGAAAATACACCATTCATTTTCCTACCTGCATGACATTTGTTTCACATGTACCTACTACAATTAAACAAAGATAGGGTATTCGCAGAGCCAACACCTCCCTCCATTATGCAATTCATATATATATATATATATATATATATATGTATATATGAAAACATAAATACAGCTGACATATCAAAGAACTCTCAAATCCATTCTCTTTTACGAATCTGTTAATCTTCATCAATACATGACTTATAAAATCCACAAACTACAACAAGAAACCGAACTACATGAAACCAAATTTCAGAAGTTGACATTTTGGGGCCCCAAGTTGAATTCACAAGGCTTGCGAAAACATACACCACTAATCTGTTAGACAAACATAGGCCGACATATCCTACAAATTATAAGTCACACTACAGCTATGTACAACAAAGAAAAAAGTCTGTTACTATACCCAAGTGGGTAGGTAATATTTGAGTCCCATAAATAGTGAGATTCAGTTCACTTTGTCGTACATGTGAACCAACATGATGCCCTTGTCTCATACATCCTCTGTTCCTTCTTATACATTTATGCTTATGCCTCTAGTTTTCTTTCAACTGACAAAATAAATAAGTCAGGCGAAAGGTACCAGATTTCCAAGAGGTTCTGATTCACAGGGGGAAACAACATCCAAATATATCTTTACACCACAGAAGAATACAAAGTCAACAGTCACATCTGGACAAACTGTCTACCCACAGCCAACACATACAAAACAGAAGGCTTGCATTGAGATTTTGCCCCCAGCAATGAGTTACTGTACATGGCATTTATTTAAATATTTCAAAACACAACCTCATAAAATAACTGCTAAGGAAATTGTTCTCTATCAAAATACATTTGAGAGGTACTCACACGTTCAGGAATGAGCCAATACAAATATGTACACGAAATACTTTACAGTTATCTACCGCATAGTCAAAGGTTAAAATATACAGAGTGATGTGTATGCTCTGCCATTTGCTGCAATAAATATTAAAGCAAATATTGTATTATGTGATGCAGAAGACTTTTATCCATAGTATATTTAATGATGCTGTCAGTAACTCAGACTATACAGCACAGGGGTGTCCAACTTTTTTAGCAACGGACCACAACCATTATTGTGGGATGATTCATAGGCCACACGATTTATAAATGTGGTTGCAGGCTGCACACCACAATCTGGTGGTCCACACGCTGCACGATGGACACCGTTTATATAGTGTCTATTGGGTGGACAAGAGGATTTAGTGAAGTGGAAAGAATATGGAAGCAGATGTGGCATAATTTAATACAGTATCCCAGCATGTAATTGAAGAAATTCAAGAAAACAAGAATACAAGGATAATCAAATTCTCCATTCAGATTTGGGCAGCTCCCAAACACAAGTCAGAAGCATTAGTGTTTGAGTCAACTTGCTCAGCTGTAGAGGACAAGGTGAAATTAGCATATGGAAGAATGCAAGATATCAGGCTTCCACTACACTGTAAAAGAGAGCGACATTCTTCTGAGATAGTATGCAGTTATGAGAGGTAGTTACCAGCATTTTGGGACAGCCTATTAGGCCATCTTCAAGGGATAAGCAATCTAAGGAGAATGCATTCTTCTTGGATTGCTTTGTCATGACAAATCTTATACACACTCCTTATGGTTTCTACACGACATGTCACTGAAGTATGAATACAATTTATCAATGGCATTTTTTTTAACTATTTGATGCAACTGTTAATTGTCACAAGGTGCTGACAAGTCACACTGTTTCAAGTTCTGGTCATGTAGAAAACACCTAATCTACTTCTGATGAACAGCATAAGATTAGTGGCCTTACCTTCTGTAAGACCCATTATATAGATAGTGTCAAGGGCATCAACAATAGTTAGCCCAAGATTAAACCAGTCATGAAAGGTGCCAGTAATGGGTTTCAAATGGTCATGCCCCCAAGCATATTTCTTGTAACCCTTCCAGGCATGTTTAAAAGCTGCAACAACTGCAGACTGTCTTTCGTTTGTAGGCCCTGTAACAAGTAGACATACATTATGCCGTATACAATCATCAAATTTGCTGTTCTTGCAAAGACATTTGGATCCTGCGGATGGATCAAACCTTCACTGCAAAAGTAATGTAAGTTGCTCATAGCCCTACCAGCATTACTGAAGCCTCCAAAATTTTGTTTGGAAAGACTCAGGCCAGTGCTAGAGTACAGGATGCCTGTACTCATACAGAAGGGGGAGACCATGCAAGATATGTGGTTCTCACAGCAGTATTGATGAAGATCCAAGCCTTCTCGCATGTTACACCATGTTACCAACATTTTTGAGGAGCACACTGTTGCCATGACTGCTACCACCTCAAGATGGAGGTGGTATGCTCCTCCAAAACACTGGCAACTATTTACCAGGTAACATGGTATACATATCCCAGAAGACCTGCATCTTCCAAGAGCTACATCTTTCAACACTGGTCACAATAACCAGCCCACTACAAAATGAGCCACATTTCATCCACAAAGAAAAATACCTAAAAATTTCACCGCTTCCCTTGGTGGAGAATGAATCTGACCAACACCGTTAGTCACCACATTACCACTTAAACCTGTACTTTCTCTGTCTTGCACAGGTTTCTTGTTATGAATCTCACCATGCATGTAGTTCTCTTCCGCAGGCTCCTCTTTGTCCTTTGTGTCCTGTGCCTAATAAGAGAACAATGAAAACAATAACGTCAATCGAAGCACAATAATATATATCAAATTAATCCACTGTTGCTATCAAATGAGGACAGGACACTTCAATCTACATACAACAAGTCCAGCACATGTTGAAAAACATATTACGTATACATTCTTATGTGGGCAGAATATTTCAGTCTAATATACAACTTGTGTTGGAGTTCATATTCTGTAATTAAATAAAAGCAGTACCTTTTTATGAAAAAACAATGACAGTGGAGATGGTTTATAGTTATTATCCAGAGGTGTATTTAATTTGCCACTGCCTGGATTCCAAATGGCATGAGTTCTAGGAAGGAAGTACAAAACTGTAAGAAAAGCTGCTAATGTAAGCATGTAGGCTACACTCCGCTGAAGTCTTGACAGCTGGTTCCACCACTGTAAAAACAAAAGTGGCAACATACAACATGCTATCACCTCTAGGTCATTTGGCATTCCTCCATGTCACAAGCAATTTTTTCCTTGAAATTAACTCACAATATGAAGTGCTAACTAATAGGTGCACATGAAAACAGAGTTACCTCAGACTATAAAAAGTGAGTTACCTTCATAACCACAAAAACTCTATAAGATAATCATAAGTGGGTAAGTCTACTGAAAAACTGCTATTGTGACATGCAATGAATTTAAGTTACACTGTGCATATATAAGCAACAGAAAACCAGTTTAAGTCATAAAAATACACTATTTATGTACATCCATTTTCATGCACATCAATCAGGTTACCATAAAAGTATTTTCAGAGCCCATGAGCTTTCTAATTGTCTGCACCCAACAAAAAAAGTGTTGACACTTTGCCATTTCTTGACCACAAATAACTATAAACTACTCAGTGATGTTCCCATACCATGGAGTAAGGCATCATGCAACATTTCATGGTATGGTGCACATTTAACAATCACGATGAATGTTCATTTGTAAAGACCTTCTTGATTGTGACACCAATGATGTTGCAGATGAACTTGCTGCCTCCATCACCTAATTAGACTCACTACTCTACCCTGACTATATTTAATGTTATGCATATTCACTGTAGTTGTCTTATAAACACTGTTTTATTCCCATCTATTACACAAGGTTTAGCTTATGCACTCCTACATGGTTTGGTTATCTGTTGTAGGCAACATCTGGGAACTATAATATTAGAAAGATATAAGCAACATCTCTTCTAAGTTGTCAGTAAATGGTAAACATATGTACATTAGAAAAATACAACAGTTAATTGATGTACAGTATTATTACAATGACTGAGATTAAAATATAAGTTGATTATTAAAATGTAAAAAGCTGTCTCCAGACATCTTGTAGTAATGTATATCTCCTGTTCATAGTGAAGAGGAGAGCCAAGGTTTCGATATACAAAGTTTACTCCATGAGTGATCGTAACGCACTACAGAGGAAGTCTCAGAAAAATCAGGACATATGTATTAAAAGATTAAAATCTTATTCTGTAGCATTATACTGTCCACCATACTAAAACTCATACTCTGCAAAGGGCTAACCATGATCCAGAATATGTGTTACAAGCCAGAATCTTTACCACTGTGGAAACCTTGTATGTCACAGAAGGAAACCTACATCAGACTTGTTGTCAACCTACACATTAACAGTATTACAGGTCAGAGTAATTTTCTGTGCTTTAATTTTTAAAACTAACATTGCCTCTCAAAGTGATATACTGGATATAGATAGAATTCTAGATAAAACCTTCAGGGAATGATTGTGGTAGAAACCGTTAAACGCCACAGAACTTCTCTGTTTAAACTCCATGGCTGAAAATGGGATTATTCTTACACAAAACCTATGCTGATGGCCAACAATGTACTTGCTACACAGTTATTGCACAGCTTTCCTTAAAAGGCAAAAGTATATTAATGAGACCACAATGCTGTGTGTGCATATCCATTTCAAATTTTAAACCAAGTGACCGATTTCAAGTGAAAGCCGCCGTAACACAATTCTTTCTGGTTTCATACGGTCAGTAATAAAAGCGAAAACTTGTGAGGAGAGTGAAACACTAGGAACACCCACCTGCTGGTCCAGATATGATGGTAATAAATCTTAGGAAAAACATACAACCTTTAATTAGGTAACATTTTAATATAACGTTACGTACCCGCCACAGACTTCTCTTTGGCCATCCTCGATTACCATTTGCGTCCGCCCCTGCGCTAGGCAAATTTAAAGCCACATAATCCTTCTTGAACTGGCCAAGCATGGCAACTTTGACTAGAGAGAAAATTAATACATTCGGCACTGTAATAGACACTCATAAAATCATTCAGCCTACTATTCAAAGCTCTAAAGCTGCACATTTATAATACATAACTTAACGCTGCGAATGATTCCCTGACTATTACAGGTTTATAATAAAGAGCCACAACACACAACCCGCCACACGGAATAGCCATTATACCACGGACTGGTATCTGGCGATACTACGCGATCAGCGAACATCGCAGTCCGTGACTAGGGTTTTTCGCTTTTTATCCGTGGTATTATACTACGGATTGTTTCACAGTTGTGATTAGTAAATCTGTGGTGTCGGGCGGACGGTGGTGGGAGATTTGTTGTGTAGACACCGAACATTGCGAAATTGCCGACCAACAGAGAGGTTGAAGTCAGATTTAGTGACTATACAATGTCCACTGCCACAGGAATACCGGATAAGTTGTGGCAGCCTCCTCACACTATATTAGAAACCACGTAGGTCGGAGCTGTATGTTGCATGGACGTTGTCATGAGGTTTTCAAGATTTGGAGGATTGACATCGTATATAGTCATAAATTGAACCAACTATTTTGCTCTGTAGTCCATTATGCGTGAACCATTTATTCTTTTCATTCATGGCACTGAATATGTGTAGCACAACTCAAACATTAAAACAGTCGTCCTAATGCTTTGAGGGGTCAAGACAAAAGGAAAGCTTGTGATCAGCGGAGGTTATGTTTTTTAGTTTTCAGTTTAATGACAAGTTTTGCGTTCTGGGGATTAATTTTATTGGAATAAAGGAAACTGTAGGGTACAAACCAACTTGTGTACAATGAGGTTGTGATACTCCACCTATTTTGTGTATTTTCCAGCATGTTCCGGGCATCCTAACCTGAGTGTATGCAGTTGGTTGCTTTAATGACAAATAAAATATACACAGCGGACACGCAACACTACAAAAATATTTATTACTTGAAAGTCAGGAATTGAGGTTTTTTTTTTTTTTTTTACTGATATGTCAACTTTAATAAGAATAGTAAAGATGTGAGCAACACAGCGCAAACTTCCTGGCTGTCCTTACCTTTGTAGCTGTCATGTATGTTGCAGTCCATATCAGTGTACATCCCTGCATGCTGTTGCTTGCACTGTGAATTGCACACTGTAAAATAAGGTACATATACTATAATATTGTTAACATGCTCAATAATAAACTCTGCTGTTAGAACCATAACATTTTCACTTCTTCTGTGCAGTAGTATCCATTGCTGCTGGAAATGGCAAGCTTACATATTCTGGACTAGTACCTGATTTCATATTTAGAGTAATATACGTAACAAACTCATTACATTTTGCATACTTTTTTTCTGGGGTGCTTGAAAACCAGTTTATATATGACTTTCAAAGCCAGCAGCATATTGCATGGTGAGCTACTTCATTAAATATATCATTCCAAAACTACTGAGCTACATGTAAGAGGTCTCTCAGGCAAGTGGGTGGGATGGTATTCTTTAAACTGCCTGTCCTCGCATTCTTAACTTAGTGTGTCATGTCGGTACCACAGGTTAGGTATATCATAAGATCAATTTGCAGATGTACATTATCGCATTTTCTTAGGTTGTCACACTGGCAGGTATTTCTTGCAGGTGATGAAATGATTCATGCAACATGTTGCTTAAAGTAACTTCGAAAAAAAAAGTTCAAGGTGAATATAGATTATACTGCCAGCCTTATGTTTACTTTATTTCAGGATGGGGGAAATTGTTATTGAATTATACTGGAAACATGCACCAATGACATGCAGAAACTTTGCTGAACTTGTAAGAAGAAATTACTATAATGGAACTAAGTTTCACAGAATTATAAGGGATTTTATGGTTCAAGGTACATTACAAATCTTATCATATTAAGTGAAATGCTTCAGACTTGCCAGTTCATTTATTATGTATTAACAAGTATGCTAATAATAAACTCTTACTAAAAGTATGAAAGTAGTTTTAATTTTTCCACATGAGATTGAGAAAACAACAAAGATACTCTGTATAATGTGTGTTTTGAAGTAGTGTAATTGTTCCTCACATCAGTTGCATATCCCTGTTTATCTAGTTTTCATATCTGTTTCATGTTCCATATATCCTAATCAAAGATTAAGCAGAAAGAAATTTCTAATTGCAAATATTTATAGAATTTGAAGTGTTACATTGTGTTGTGACAGAATTCGCAGATGCTTCATTTGTGTTTTCTGCTTTATTTTTATGAGGTGATGTGGACCAACGTATACTTGCAACGGGAAATACGTTAATTGTGTGTGTGTGAAAACCGAAGTAGGTCTAGTGATGTGTTTCCTGTTTTGAATTTAATATGTACAATATGGCAGGGGAGCACAAGTATTCCAAAAATCTAGGAGCCACCTCAAAATTCTAGGTGCCAGAAGGATTACAGGAAGCCAGTTCTGTACTGAGGATGCACTAATATCTTGCGCCACCATACCAAATTTACTCACCACTGCGATCTGGCACCTAGTCTATGCACATCCCTTCAATAAGGGATCATGTTTAAACTATATAAAGGTGTTTGAACTAATGACATACTACTAATTTCAGGTGGAGATCCCACTGGAACAGGTAAAGGAGGTGCTTCTATTTATGGGAGACATTTTGATGATGAAATTCATGAAGAATTGAAACACACAGGTGAGATGTTATCCTAGGAAAGTGAAGAAATTTATGGTTTGAACAGGCATGTAGATGCATGGGGATCTAACATTGTATGAATTTCACTTCCAGGTGCTGGAATATTATCCATGGCAAATTCAGGACCAAATACAAATGGCTCCCAGTTCTTTATTACACTTGCTCCAACACAGTGGCTAGATGGGAAACACGCTATATTTGGTATGAGACTTAGCATTTTTTTACTGGTTTGTGTAATGGTAATATTTTTGTGGAGGTGGGAATTTCCTATACACTCCTATTAAGTTACAGAAATTCTTTGTCAGTTTACATCCTTGTTCAATCTTCAGATATGATATTGCATCCCAAAAGACAGTAATCTTCACCTATAATGTGCTTGTTTGCTCTGGGCCTCATCTTTTACAAACATTATGGAATTTAACTTCCATCAAAACAAAATCAGATATACTTGTTCATTTTATTTCAGTTAATTCTTAATGCTGCAAGCCATTACCATTTATTACCACTCTTCTTGTCAGTATTTATTCCTTAATTTTGTCCAGTCAGTCATATCAGCATTTAGTAGTTACTGATGAAAACAGCATTATTAGCAAAATGATCAGTTCATGTTAAGATGTGATAAGAGGAAGAGATATTTTTATGGCCAGAGCACAATAGCAAAAGATATTCATATGCAGATACTGTATATCCATAATTTAAACAAAATAGTAATGGCATAATTATATATATTTAATATTTGCTGTTCAATTTGTAATGTTATGTTTGTTTTCCATAGGTCGAGTACATTCTGGAATGAATGTCGTAAAAAGGATAGGTTTGGTCGAAACTGATAAAAATGATAGGCCAGTTGATGATGTAAAAATAATGAGAGGGTATATCAGATCACACTAACATTCTTTGTCACTTTAATGTAATATTAATTGCATACTTACCCTTGAATTTATAAATAAACATCAATTTCTCAGTGTTTTTTAATGGAACCACATTATTATTTGCTAAATTAACCCTTTCCTATGAGAGAATGGGGTTTCCACAGCTTTAATGCTGAGGACTCTTCTGGTCTTCTGGGATGTTACACTGAGTAGTGGCTAATTTAACACTTACTGCCTTTCCTTTTAAGTGTCAGGATGTGTTAAATAATCTGCTATGTAGCATGACCTCTCATAAGACCAAACCCTTTATTGTTTGGTATACTCCGTGTAACTTGGTGTGTCTAGAGCCTTTTAACACTAGTTTCTAAAGAACTTACACAGTGTTTGTCTCTAAACCTTACATTAAAGCAATCACACGTTATGCGTATGAAATAGAAAAATACCTTCATGGTGACCAAGAGCTGGTCTGCCACTCTCTACTGTGACTAGCACAGGGCAGAAGAGTTCCTGGATGTTGGCTCCATATTTATGGATTACTCATTTAACTCTGCAAGCTGATGACTCACTGGAACCACTGTGAGAAGCAGATCACTGACAAGCTGGTCACTTGATGAGCGAAGTAATATCTGGGGAGATTGCTGCCATACAATAGCCTGTCTTGCCAGCCTACTGCTGACCAACATTGTGTAATTAATTTATAATTGTAACTGATGTGACTAAGTACATTGCCCTATGGGGAACCAAGTCACATGAGCCCCTGAACCTTTCAACAGTACTTGCCTGTCTTATGGTTCTGGAAGTTTGTTGCCGAGGGAGGTGTAGCATTGCAGTGGAGACTTAAGAGATCATCTCTTCTATTTCTGGGCTTATAATACAGGGTTATTCATAAGTCTGTGAAACATTTTGAAAATTCGCAACAAATAAACTACTCAACGGATCATGGTAGTTCTTACGCCGATAGAGAGAGAAACTCTCAGAGTTTTTTTACATATTTCACAGATGCTCAATGTGTCCACCTTTGGTAATATGGCAGACATCTATGCGATAGTCTGTCTCATTCCACATGCGTGTCAGCATATCACGGTCGACCAGAGCCACAGCAGCGGTGATACAGTTGTGAAAATCTGGAGATTAGCGGGGAGTGGAGGCACAAAGACCATGTCCTTCACAAGCCCCCAGAAGAAAAAGTTGCACGGGGTTAAGTCCGGGGACCTGGGTGGCCACCACATTAACGTGTCATCTTCTTTTCCTGTGCGTCCTATCCACCTTTGTGGCAAGTTTCGATTGAGATACCCTCGCACATCTTTGTAGTGAACTGGAGAGCCGTCTTGTTGAAAGATGTAATCATTACTGTCTTCATTCACCTGTGGCATCAGCCAGTTTTCTAACATGTTTCACAGACTTATGAATAACCCTGTACAATGCTTGGGGTCCTGTATATCCTATCCGTTTCAGCTGGTTTCTCCCTACTGTTCTGTAATTTGTTATGTGATTGGTTTCTTAAAGAACCAACAGGTGGAGGGAAGAATTTCATGGGTTGAGCTTGCAGTGAATGCCCTTCCACAGTATCACAATCTGATCCATCTGTCTGTAACTTGTTTCAATGCCATATATATTAAAGTAGAAACAATACAGAGAATATGTTGTGCACAGAAAGGACAGGTGGGCAAATAGACAGAGGACAGCAAGGCCAGAGCTATGGCTGGGTCAGTGAGTGGTGGAGTAAATTGGGGGTGCAGACATATAGAACAGAACTTGAAATAGCCATTTGTGAGGGCAGTAATGGACTTGGACTTGGGGAATTAAATTTGTATCAACACAACAGCTGGCAGCTTAACACATTGAGGACAGGGCATTTAAATTGTTAAAATGCCCGTTCCCGGGGTTTAAACAACTTAAATCAACTTTTGTACTGTGTTTCTTTAAAAATTTATAACAAATTCACTATTTAATTTTATGAACTGAAATTTTCAGGAAATATTCACCAAAGACCCTAGTAGTGCTGGAGGGTGTGATACCTCTGGAAACATTCCCCCTTGTGGAGTGGCACTAAGCAGAACTTGCAGATGTACCGAGTTTCACTTCTTTTTTTGTCTGCAGCACA
>Ga0131853_10005223_pt1 | contig 23419 bp, 14 predicted proteins | sample TergutLab28metaG_FD_92764 | JGI IMG/M metagenome (GOLD analysis project Ga0131853, IMG submission 92764) | Labiotermes labralis P1 segment gut microbial communities from Petit-Saut dam, French Guiana - Lab288 P1 (version 2) (version 2) | ecosystem: Host-associated > Arthropoda: Insects >...
CACTATATATGACAACCTATCGCTAACAAACTCTACTCTCTTCACTGCTGATACTATTCTACAGTGTACAAAAAAACCCATTCCCAATTGATGATTTTCATTTCCTTTCCCGTAGAAAAAATCGTAATCCCCTGCTCTTACTGTGCCCCCTTTGTCCCACCTGATGTACTGTACACCCACTACATCTAATTTATACCTCACTAATTCCCTCGCTGCTGCCTTAAGTGACCCTGCTCTATACAGACTCCTAACATTCCACGTCCCTGTTTTCATCCCTCTTTGCCTGCTGCGCGATGCTTCCCCTGGAAACACCCCCCCGGAGATCCGAATGGGGGAGTAGTTTACCTCTGGATTGTTTTGTCTCCAGAGCAAGCATCCCACCTGTGAATGTTTCTTAACATAAGTGTACATGGTAATTACACACTTATCCATCTTTTGTACCTACCAGTTGGATGGCAGTAACTAATGGAATCATAGCAGCTAGGCATATGAAACTTAGTATGGAGATGGACCATAAACATGCCTACACAGTGTGTGTGTGAGAAATACGAGGGTTATCCAGAAAATAAGTTCTGATGGGCTATTAAGAAAAAAACAAGAATATATTACAAACCATGTATATTGCCATTTGATGTACATATTGTACACTACTTTTCAACATAGTTTCCAACATTGTTGAGTCACTTGTCATTGCGTTGCACCAGTTTTTGTATCCCTTCATCATAGAATGATGCCTCCTGCGATGCAAAGCAAGTGATAATGGCTTCTTTGACCTCAGACACAATTTTGTGAAGAAGTGACCGTGAAATTTGAGGAAAATGCAGGGAAAGTGGTGTAATGGTGAATCATCTGTTCTCTCTAATCTTCTCTTCAACTGTATGGACCAAATTTTCATTCACCACAGTTGGTCGGCCACCCCACTGATCATCATGCACGTTTTCACGTCCTTCATTAAACAGTCGCACCCATCTTTGTACCACTGAACTACTCATGGCATGTTCTCCATACACATCACAAAGTTGACGAATTTCAGCCGGTGTCATGTTCTTTGCATTCAAGAAACAGATTACAGACCACATTTCACATGCGGTGCGATTCTCCATTTTCTGAAATATTATAAACACACAGCACTATGCATAAACAGTGTTCAAGTGTCTGCAAATTGTGTCTGTGCCTTGCCACAGAATCAACAAACTCGGCACCTGTGCACACCATCGTGACCGCAGCGCTGCAGAGGCAATATTCGCAAACAGAACTTATTTTCTGGATATCCCTCGTATTTTTTGTAAATTAACAGTTATGAATATGGTGACAATGTAAAATTTTGATGTTATATCCAACCAGTTCAATGTATACAGAATCTGTACTTAATAAGTTATTCACAAGAATAGAAAAGAACAATAACAGTGACAGCAGCAGCAGCAGCAGCAGCAGCAGCAGTAGTGGTAGTAGTTCAGTACATTTCAGTCTGTTTATTAATGTGCTAAGTCCACAGCCAAGTGGCCAGTAACAGAATCAGCACAACTTACTAACAGATTACAAAGGGCATTAAACAAGACACATATGAAAACGCAAATGACAAACAAACCAAACAACAGCAATAATAATAATAATAATAATAATAAGTCTGTTGGATAAGATGTTCATGTAGTGTGAAGGTAGGCTGTATGAGTTGTGGTTGGGACTGGTTTTGTATATTTTTTTAGCTTTATTTGTGTGGTACTTAAAAGCCCCTTCTTGTTGTAAACGTATTTCAGTGAGAACAGTCCTTGTACTGAAGACAGATTTTGTAATAACACTGGCAATGTAATTTTAGCATTTAAGACAGATGTTAAGTAACAGACCATAAGAACATGCCTAGTGTCTCATTTTTGACAGTATTGTCAGTTCCATATAGTTTTTATAGTTTGTTGTGTCTAATTATTTTTGTGTCTCTTCCCTGACTGGAATACATTAACTTTATAAGTTCAGAAGACTCAAGAGTTTCATATTTTGTTATGAGTTATATGTATAGACCTGGCCAAATGGGGCACAGTCCTTCTTGAGAAGCTATTGGTTCCACAATTGCTCAAGAAATTGCCTGCATTTTGTGAAGTCTGCAGGTTTAATACTGTGTCAACAGGAGCCAGACACTGATTTCTCTCCTGAGCCAGATAACCAAGTTTGAGGCCCCTTGTAATGTTTTATAACATTCTTTTTTCATGTAATGATGAGTTAATAGCCCCTTGCCAAACCCCAACTCTGGAGGAACTTCCCTTGTCTAATGTCCATGAATGCTTCTATAGTACTGGATGTCCGGGTAATAGGTATACAACAAGAAAAAATTATATCTCAAAATATATTTGTTACACAAGTGTCTGGTTTACACCATTACAAAAGAAAAAAATTTTTTTTTTTAAATACTGTTACCTACCTTAGAAGATTTCAGTGTGGGCACCCCTGGTGGAACAGAAGATATCCAGACCATTCATTCTCTGTGAGCTCTTCAGGTGAGGCAACCTCTTGTGTTCGTAATGGAGTTGTGAATAAACACGTTAGCAGATCTGGGAAAACAAAAATTTACACGTCACGTGTGGACAGGTGAGAGACAGTGCCAAAGTGAGTGTGTGGTGCAACTTAATGCACAATAGGATGATGAAACATTCTAGTTCTTTTAGCTATCTGTGACTGTGGCTTTGTACCTGGACATTCTGGAACTGTATGCTCTTTCCCAGTTACTACAAGACAGGGAACCACCTCACTACAGCCATAGTGTGAGAAATCACTTCTCACAATTTGGTGCCAGAATTAAGTGCCCTGCATACCTTGCAAATGCCCCACAATTTAATAGGCCTCTGTTGTTGTGCATGGTCTTTACAATGACTTTAGTTAACATTTGGTTTTCTGAACGTCACACTGTGTGTTCACTGTAGTCGACTTTCATTATCAGAGGTTGATCCCATGATGCCTGGCAGATGGATCAGCAGAACACCAGTTACCTGCCTCATAGGTCACTAGACTTAACCCCATTGGGTCCCCTACCCCGGGGCTATGTGAAGAACCTCACCTGCTAGGTCGAAAATGATCTTCAATAGTTGAAACCCTGTGTGAGTGATGCTGTGGTTACAGTAACCCACCGCAAGCTTCAGAACATGTCAGCAGAGGTAGAATGTCATTTGGATATTTGTCACGACACCAGGGGTGCCCACTTTAAAATCTTTTAATGTAGGTAATAGAAAACAGTTTGAGAGTTTCCTTTGTAATGGTGCAAACTGGAAATCTGTAGAGTGAACACATTTTGAGATATGGATTTTTATTTTCACATACCTATCATCCAGACATTCTGTGTACTTATGGTTACCCTCTGTTTTTGGAGGGTTTTGCCTCCATCCTCAGCCTGAGGGGGAGAAGGGACTACCTTAACAGTGAAATAACTCTTCATAAGATATCAGAATGTATTGTTTCAGTTACATTATATTACATTGTGCCCATGGTTTGATACAAAGTGTCTTTAAAAGGCAAGAGAAAGAAGTACGTTAACCCTTCACGGACGGAATTAATAGGCTAGTATTGGCAGTAGCAAGGATGAGTTTTTAAATGGTTACCATGTATCAAGTGGGACAAAATTAAAATCCTTGTTTCTTTACCTCATTTTCTCAGTTTGCTAAAATGGGCATATTAAAGATTTAAAGTGCTGTTTGCAGTTAATAGTTAGTTGAAGAGTTATAATGCATTAGTTAACCATAAAAATTTATTTTTTTTTACACATTTTAGACATTTGAAATATAATCTAAAGTAATCAGTTCAGTCTGTGGATAGTTGTTGACAATGAATGCATTTGTGTAGTAGGAAAAGTAAGATGTGTGACTGACCTCTGTACAGATGTCAGTATGATGCAATATGTTCAGCAGCTAATCAGAATTTTTTTTTCTCCACCTATAACAAAAGCCAGAGAATTCAACAGAATCAGCACTTTTCATTTAGTTACTGTTATGACCTGTACTTTTGTATTCTATAAGAGTTGCGCATCAGAGGACTTCATTGCTGTAAGTCACTTTTCACTCTTAAGAGATACTCAGTAGGAGGGTCTTGTATGATACAACTTGAAGCACAGATAGACAGAGCCTTACATCACAGTCTTTATAGAAGGGACGTGTCCTAGAGGTTTTTCTTTCAGAAGAACACCATTACAGATTCAAAAGTAGCCCTTGGGAGGCAAATGATTTGAATCCTTGATGTTGAAGTGAAAGTGGCAAACCTCTCCTGAAGGTGGCTGACCAGGGCTTGCAGTTGAAGGACATGGGTGTATATCCCATGTGACATGGATAAGACCATGTAAAATTTGTTTGTGATTTTCCTCTCACATTATATATGAATTATGAAGGAATTCTTGATAGTTAGGTCTGGTAGGTGGAAGAAGAGCTTCTTAGGCCATTTCCACACCGTACAGGAATGCTGTAGCTGTTTGCCATCATATCGCTCACATACATAAAACACATATTCGTAACTCACAGTGCACGGTGGTTTTGATGCATTTCCTTCTTCATCCACAAAATGACATGGTACTGGGGGGTTGTACATGTTGGTGAGGATATAAACTTCTCATGTCTTGCCAACACACAGCATTTGTACCTCCTTTCAACTTACAAAGGATGTCACCTTTCTTCAGTTGCAAGGCCTTTTGGCCCAGAGTGTGTGGCATGTCTTTCCTGTTGTGATGAACAGTGCCACAGCTGTTTATTTTCCTGTTGTGTTGGCCAGAAAACAGTTGAGGCCACAAAAACTTTGTGTCCAACATATTCCACTTCCCCTTGTTAGCTGCAGAACTGTTTTTTTATAGTGTCCTGAGCATCATGTCCCATCAGGATTATCAGAACTCGAAAATGATGTAGTTCATGAATAGAAATATCTGGGTATTGAGTTTTGTCCTCCTGTCCTTGAATGTGTTGTTGGTAATAAAAATGTGACCCTATCAAAGCAGTCTAAAGGAGAGGAGTTGACACTCATGTGAAGCACAGCATTACAGTACACACTTGACATGGGAGCACCAAAATGATGTATTTTATTCCTGTCTTGGCTTCTACAATCATGCCACACCTGATCCTTAGGAACACTGTTGTCAGTTTCTTCTGATAAATTATCAGAAGCTCAGTATCAGAGTCATCTGAAACACATTGCTGCTCAGAATGAGTGTTGCATATCAATCTTTCAGTCTTACAACAACATAATGCGTGCGTGTGGCCATGTCACTAGAAGCCAGAATACTGGTTTTGAGGTGCATCAAACAGAAGCCTATCTGCATAAGAATTTACATCATTTATGCACAGCTGCAGATGTAGGAAGTAATGTAGTGCTTCAAACATAAACAGGATTCAGTTTGTTTGAGATAGAGATGGAAGAATTTGAAGTAAGTGCAACTTAGATCACAGCATAGCTTGAATGGAAATTGCACGTCTTTTGAAGTTTTGTTTTGAAGGCAATGTGAACTGAATAAAGCCGACCAACTGTATTGTTTATAGCATAATAATATTTCGGTCAAATCATATCACAGATTATCATTTTTGTACCTTTTTCTGAAGGAACAGAGTGGAAAAGTGTAATGCAGTCAGGAACACATATATTTTCAAAGTGATTTATTTCCAGTTTTGCATCTCTTATTTGTGTAGTTGGTACATATCCATTATTCACAGAATTTATCAACCATTCATAAGGCTTAAGACATTTTTCTTTGTATTTTGTCAAATATACACTGTACAAAAATTGCAGGATATTTAAAAACTAAAGTTAATAGACCTTACTGACTTATGTATACATCATGTATTTCATGTGTATGATTGGTTACTTTTGGGATCTGTTTTTAGCTGCACATAAAGTAGTGATTATTATGGACTGGATACAAATTACAATGAAATTTGTGTGGCCATACTATGTTTAAATCATCTAAATACCAAGTTTAATTAAAATCTATATAGATCTTGTAGAAAGGAGAGGTGGATGGAAGGGTGGTTGGGTGGATGGGTGGACAGACAGACATGAATCCCATTGTATGTTAATTTAACGTAACGGATGCATAAAAACTTTCTCAAACACTCAGATTGGTACAGAATTTACTTCCTTACTTACACCTTGACTCTGAGGTTTTTTCCTTCCTTTCTTTCTTTCTTTCCTTCTTTCTTTCTTCCCCCCTCTCTCTCTCTCTGTTTGGTGTGAAGTTTGTGTAATTAAATTTGAGGCCTCACTTTAACAGTTTGTAGCGTTAAATTCATCTAAATGATATTTGAAACCAAATGTTGACCTCATGTACAACATAGTTCATCTCTGTTGCTAAGACCAAGCAGTCTAAATCTTCCAGAACCTGATCAGTTTTTATTTGGGGAACATTATAAAACCAGTAAATAAACTCACAACAATAAGCAGAGTTTTTATGTTAAAACAAATTCTGCTTGTAGTTACTTATATAGATCTAAAGGAATTTAAAAGTTAGTTTTTCTAGCTTCATTCCTTGCCTAACAGAAGGAATTAATGCCTCTAACAAGGTTTCAAGTGTTGTTTCACCTTCTTTGTTAGGTACCATGTTACAGACATGAAAGCTATGATATTAGGACATAAGGTGCATTACGGTGATATCACGTGAGTGATGTATTGTGTGATAAATAAGTTTGTGGTTCATAACTGGCCACAGATCTGCTCTGAATCTGGCCAAGATTTAGGCATTTAGTTGCAACATTGTGGTGTTAAATCTGCTTCTGTTTCTCATCATGTTCTGCTGTAGGTTTCTTTAAGACTGTTCATGAATTCCATTAAGATTATCATATAAGCCCAATTATAAAGCTAGTTTTTTTTTTTTTTCCTCTCTCCTTTCTTTCAAATAGTGGCACAGGAAAGTAGGGGTTGCCTTATAAGCAAGACCTGACAGCATTTCCTAGTAACCTGTCAGGGACATGTCATTTTCTAGTAAAGTGACTGAAGAGGCATGCTATAGCACTTCTCTTTCTCACACATCATTCCAGTGAATTCTTTCACATTAGTTACATTGTAGTACATGCCATTGCCTGGTGTTTCTTGATCATGTGCATTTTTCTGTAAATATGTATTTCCTTCTAAAACGTGTTATTGAAGGGAAGATAGAAGGAAGGATAGAAGTGATGGGAAAACAAGGAAGAAGATGTAAGCAGTTACTGGATAACCTTAAGGAAATGAGAGGATGCTTGAAATTGAAAGAGGAAACACTGTATTGCACTGTGTGAAGCACTCACTGTGGAAGAGACTATGAACCTGTCATAAGACAGCCCACAGAATGAACCCCAATGGGTCAGAGGGTGTTGCCTTGTATTCTGGCTTATACATTATACTCTAAAGTTGAAGACGCTTTACATAGCAGATGTACTGAGTATGTGAAGAGGGCCTTGGATGATTCTACAGGCCCTTTTATAGAAATGACCTAATACAGAGCATTCCAATTACTATGCCCCCAAGCACAAGGACATACAAGCTCATTTATCCCAGGTAGGTCTGCCATGCCAAGTTTTTCCTCTTCTTTTCAGCACTGGAATGTGAGACAGTTGTCCAGTCATATGTTGTTTCTCATACATAGCAAGTGGTCACTGCATGTGAGAAATGTCTTCAGGTGAAGGAAGAGGATTAAGATGCAGTGCTTTGCAAGTTGGCATGGTATACATTAAATTGGAATGTAAATAGCCAGAATGACAAATACTGGTTTTAGAAATCCCCATGAAGTTTGTGAAGTTATTGGCATAACCTTCAATTCACAGTCTGATATGCAGTGATTATATGCAAAATCATAGGACCCATGCTTTTTAAAGGAACAAATTCTTAACAGCTGTGTGATTATTCTGGCAATATTCTTCAAAGAATTAACTGAACCAAAAGAAATGTGTGATTACTTTGTGCAATACATTGCTGGAGCCCAAATTGTAGTCTCCTGAATGGGCTACCCTAGAAGAGATATGTGGTGCATGGTCAGTATCCCACAGATTGTGTCCTAGATCACTGGGTTTGAGTATGTGCAGACATAATTTTTGAGGGACACTGAAAGGTAGTATTTTGTGAATAGTCCACATTTATTGAAAGAACTTGATTATATTTGAAGAGAAAATGCTTGTATTACAAGACAAGCTTCATTATCTGTTGAGAAATATTTTCAGAAGGTGTGATGTCTGCGTAGGAGATGAGGTCAGCACTTTAAAACTTCTTTGTGAAATAAAATAAGTGGAACTGTGTAGGAAACATAGACTCTATAAATTGCCAGCAGATGCGAACTTTGTGCATGATAGAGCTCCCACAACAGCTGTCTTGCTCTGGGACATGGGTAGTGGGATGCTCTATATATTTCGAGAGTCTTCAGGCTTTCATTATGATTTTTGAGACTGCACTTCTTGTTTTTGAATAGTGATAGTATGTCATTGGGTGTTCATGTTTAAAAATTTAAACTTCATTGTGCTGAAACAAGGGATTTTAAATGCACAGTACTGTGTGCTGACAGTTGAATATTGATTATAGAATAATGGCATTAGTGTTAAAAAAAATTCAGTTCTCAGCCAGCTGGATAATGCACATGTGCTGTTAGATTAGTGCAACATGCAGACAATAAAGACTAGGAAGTCTCTTTTCTCTTGAAGACTCTGTTGCAATGTCACTCAGGAACTAAAATTCAAGTGTAGCAAGGTACTGTCTAAGCCTAACTAATGTTTCCATAGTTTTAAATTTTAAGGCGCAACTGATGATATGGTTACATTTAGTGTCCATGTAAATTAATATCATTGAAAAAGGAGTGTAATCTTTGTGCTTTCATTGAAGGTGCTTAAAGGAATTGTTATTTAGATCACTCTGAAGTTCCAGTATTGTGTGTTCACAGTATTTGTCAAACATACTGTAGAACTACAAAATTTTCTTTGTAGAATGAATTTTTTGGCAGTGCTATAGATTAACTGCTATTTGGATTGTGTACTTAAATTCATATATCTGGTTGCAATTTATTTCCTTCTCAGTACAGCCTTGTATCCAGGGTTTATAACTCATAATCATGTAATGATAATACTGCTTCTTTGCAATGTATTACCCAACCACATTGACTTCCATTGCATGAAGGTTTGTAGGTGGAAAAAGAGTAATAGATTGCGTGGCTAGCCTGTGAAGTCATGTACTTATTGTTACTTATTGGCATTTCTTTTCTAAGATTAGCTGAACCAAACAGCAGTGCTCTGTGCTTTATCTCACTGAATTAAGTGGTTGTGCTGTGTTTCCAGATGAGGTACATTTTACAATGTATCTGGCAAATTGTGCTATTTCAGAGAAAAGGAGCAGTTTTGGTGGTTTGTGTAAACTGACAAACACATTCAGAATATTACCGGTATACATGCTGTACCAGAGCCAGGAGAGCTCAGGCAGTGTAGTGTGTAAGCGTCTGGATGACCAAGATTCACTGTGTGCCAGGGACAAGATTTTTTTTTCTTTGCTGCTGATCTGTACTGGCTCTGGAGCTGACTACTTAGCCCCCTGTTTCTGAGGTTAAGGATGCTTGGAGCTGTACCTCCACTCCCTCATACATCTTCATGGCATGTTGCTTAAGTATAAGAACAATCTTAGCTGTACCCTTTCATGCATTACTGACTGTTTTTGACTACATGCAGCCAAATGTATCAGTGACAGCTAGTTAGTTTGTTTCACTTCTCCAATCCAAAAATTGACTTTCATACATTCATTTTAAAAGAATGCTTTTTTATGGTTAAATTGTAGGAGACATAATTGGTGCCTGCTGGGTGGATCAGTGATCCTGTGGGTGAATTCAAATGAACCTGAAAGCATTGTGACTGAAGAAATATGTGCACAGTCACTACCTGTATAATTATAATTTGGTAATACTTTCATACATTTATCACAGAATTATTGTTATGTTGTGTCTTATATAACAATCTCTAATACAACATTCTGGTCATTGACATTTCTAGTGCACTGCCGTGATAAAAGAGTGAGGGGGAGGGGTAAGTAGTTATGTAACTCCACTTATAGGTGAAGAAGTGAAATTAATAACATACAAATGTGGTTGATCCATCAGTACATCGTACTTTGTGCCCGAAGATTTTACGGATGTACAGTACTTGTAACAAGGTCTTTGTGATGGCTGTTTCTTGATAGGTTGTAATTAAATCTTTGTAAACGTATTATATACTGTATATATGAAATAGAACATAAGGTATGAGGAGCCAAGACCCTCCCCCAGTTATCCAAAATGCTTCTTTCTGTAAGCCTGAGAGGAGTTCAGCCCATATACTTTCTCAGAGATTCTGCATATGTTTTGTGACTGACAAAGGAAGTCTAGTAGATGTTCCAAAAGTAATGTGCAATAGACTATAGTCATATACATACAAAAGAACGCACAAATTTAACTATGTTTAACTGTTATATAATGTATATTGCATAGAATAAAGATTATTACCTGTAAGCTGCAGTATTCCAATACATGTGAATATAACAGCAAGATTTAAAGAGATTTTCTAATGTATAAGTATTGCTGACAGTACTAAATGTTTTTGATAAGTCCTTAGAGAAGACGGTGTGTGTATATGCATATCTCCAGCATATGTACATGTATACATACACATCAGAAGCCTGAAAGTGTTTGAAATCTAAGAGGTACTAGACTTTCTCTTTTCATGTATGCTGAAATTCCTGTACATGTGAGGCAAGTTTGCATTGTAACCCTTTGCAGGCAGGTTTTATTTTTAAAGTCAAAGATTATATTTTTTTTAAATTCTGAGATCACAACTGTCATGCAGTGCATCTAAAGCCTATTGTTGGTAGTAGACCATATGCTAGTGATACTGGTACAGATATAACAAACGCTGCAGAAAACAGCAGTAAATTTGAATTTAAATGTATTCCTTGTCAGGGGGTTTACTTCACAGATACATTCAGATATCCCTTGTACAGCACTGACTGTAGTAACAAAATTAACCTTTACTGTGTTGTATATTGTATATATCACACTTGGGACCCTTTCTTGAAAGTTATTTCAGACATTCTGTGAGCACCATCCGGTTTCTGGATGTCATGTGCAGTACATATATTTTGCTATGTACCATTCATTTACACAACTCTTATTTTAATTCTTGTAGATGGCAGGAGTGGCTCTTTTACTGTGCTGGACAGATATGATTAAAAAGAAAATCAACAAAATGGGGCTGGAAAAATTAATAGGACGTAGGAATTTCAGTAATGTTTGCAACATGGGAAGGGTTGAAGGTTTGAAATTGATTGGTTTAGTGTGAGTTGTTATTCTTTGGTTTATTCACTTGTCAAAATGGACATTGGTTTTTACTGCACTTATTAATGGTTAAAAATGTGTTTATGAACATACATTTATGACACTGAGATACACATAATATTTACTAGGGGGGGTCCTGTCACAGGTTTGGCTACCGTCTAGATGTTCAGGGATTTTTCAAATTAATAATTGCACTTGGTGTTAAATGCTATTTCTACCCCCCCCCCCCCCCCCCCTCAACATTTTTTTTTTTTTTTTTTGTTTTTTTTTTTTCCCCCCCCCCCCCCCCCAATCAAGTTTGTTATGTTGTTTCTAGTTGAGTTTTATATGTGTTGAATTTGGTCATATTTTATTGAAACAGATGTTAAACTTTTAAAAACTTTAATGTTAGCAGGATAATATAAATTGTGTTAATCTGAATTACTTACAAAACAACTGTTCCTGTAAGGAATTATTGCTGGAGAGCAAGGTTCCCATGCAACCTTTTTCACTGTTACTGGTTGTTCAGTATGACTGCTGTGGCTGATTCAGAGAACCCATTTGAAATATGTTGTGACTTTGTTTTTAAATTATTATGTTCATACAAATATCTGCTTGACGTTCATATATTAAAGAAAGCAGTATCAGTGCTCTCTGTAATTATATCACTGTTTTTTTTCATTGCCTTGTTACTTTTATCTGTCGTTACAAGAATCTTATTTATTTTGAGCCCTTACCAAAACATTGTTGAAAACATTTATGTTTGCTTGTTTCCCATGTTTTACAAGTGATGTTGACAAAAGTGTAGAAGTACCTATTAAAGAAAATGAAGTAATATAACAGAACATTTTCATTTATGATCATTTGGCATATTGCTGCAAATGAAGTGATTTTATGTACAATATTCACATGTGAGACGAAACAGTTTTGTTCATCTTGTTACTTCCAGCGTTCTCAGGAACTTTCTGTAAATAATTATGTGAACACCACTGCAAGAAAACTTTGTCCAGGGAAGAACAGAATTACTGCTTTTGTAGGAAATTCTTATAGAGTATTCTGCAAAAGCCTTACCATTTCTTTACAATACTCTTATTTTTGGCATTGAAATCACCTTGTGAATCAGCACCTTTAATTCTGTTCTCTCATTTTCATGTGTTATATGCACATGGTTTCATAAGTCCACTGTCTTGCCTATATTGAGTAATACCCAATGTTTGTAAAGAAAACAAGTACTAAAAAACTTGAAATATCAATATTTCAGCAAGATTTTGTCTTTATTAATTACTTGTTTCCCAGAAGATTATCTATGGGGATATGAAACCTTGCTCGCTGGTAAATGGTTACCATGTTTTGAAGGAGCTTGCTATCTCAGTCTTCAGGGTCCAAAAAGAGTAAGTCATACTTAATTTGGGGCAATTCTGGTTAGTGGTGCTGTCACCTCACTGAACTTCCCATGGTGTCACGACCACATCTAAGACCAACCTTAACTTCCCGTGACTTATCTATCTACTACATCCCTGAACTGTCTTGATTCTTTTCTGTACTGAACACCCATCTTTATCAGCTCCGCTTAACTTTCCCATGCATTCCATGCATGGTCCACTCACTGCACAACACCATCACCATCACTCACCTTGGCTTGCTACTTCAGTCACCCTTCCACATATAATATATCTTTATGATGCATTTAACTCTTCTTGGGTTGCTTGGATCCTGAAGTTGAAGGCATCAAACTCCTCAATAATATTGGTGACCGTTTTATCACTGGAAATGACTTTATATCTCAGAGGACTTGACCCTTCATTAACACTAAAATGAAAATCTAAAATCTCAATTGCTGTGACCTTGACTGTTCTCCTTTAAAACAATAATATGAGAAGTGTTTACCAGTTGACATAATCTACAAGAACAAATGCTAAACCCTGTTCTATGTGGGCAGTTTGTTGCTAACTGGATCTGCATTAATAATGATACCTTTACGATATAATTGACTAACTCTACAGAACAGAGTTCTTGAAAAACTAATAGCTGCTCAGCTAGCCAGTAAATTATGCACATTTCACATAACTATATGTTCATCATTCAGTTCACACAAGCTCAACTTGATCATGAGTGATATGGCTGCACAGCCACACCCTTGCACCCTGTTCTGTGACATTATTTTCTGTATTGTCCACACACATATGCTTAGTCATTCAAAGTAATTTAATTCCTTTAGCTTTCCTAAATGAAGCTCTGTACACATTTGGCATCTCCTACATACATGTGATATGTCTTACCCATCTTATGCATGATGATCTTAACCTTCAAGATTGTCAGATTAAGGTATATTTTGGTGCCAGTTGAACTGGTGATTTTGTACCAAGGTTTTGTCAACATCATCTTTCTGTAAAAAGGAAGTATAGTACACCTCCAGTGTTTTTGACATACAAACTGTTTAACATTTATCATGAGGGAATATAGGATTTTAGATACCATGGTAGTATGGGCTGGCAGCTGGATTTAACACAGATGTGATGGGTTTAGTATTGTATAAAAGCAACACTGAGCCAGCTGGAATGTTTCTATGCTACATTATAATAGTGTAACGCATGGCAACAGAAGGTTGCAGAAACACATCAGATCTCAGTTGTTACAGTGATGTTAATCAATCTGGCATGTCTTAATGAATCATTAATTAAACAGTCATTGTCAGTCGGTCTTACTAGTGTTGTACTTTGTGGTAAGTACACGCTAGTAGATGGTTCAGATGCTTTAAGGAGAAATTGTTTCTTGTTCATAGAGAGTGAATGTTCTGCTTGCATGGCTGAGCCAGGATGTTTGATGAGTACATTAAAATGTTACTTCTAGCTGCTGTTATTAAAGGTGAAAAGACACCCATTCTTACTGTATATATTAGGTAAGCAAATATTTAGTTGTACAATTTTTACAGAACTATATATAATCAACTCTGTGAATTTAATTGGAAATGTCACATTGCATGCATTAATGATGCCATTGTTTTTAGTCTTCATTTTGATTCTGATTTTGTACAAGGGCTTGTGCAAACCATAAGGGTCCATATACAGTATAGTCAGAGAGAAAAATGAATTTCTTTCAGAGCTCACAATCACTATTTCTACCATCACCATCACCATAACCATCACCACCACCACCACCACTACTACCACCATCATAATTATAATCATAATCATTGACACTGTTTGGTTGTTGAAAATTTTGTGTTGTTACGTATTGTGCATAATGACAAGTTTTTTATGTTTCATATATTGTGTGAGTGAGTAAAAATAGTGAAGAAGTAAGTTGTTAAAAAAATATTACCTTGAATGATACATTGGAACAGTTTTTCTCCCAACTTTTTATGTTTTTAAATAGTGTACATAGATATACCAGATACTCAGCACAGCACTGCATCTGTCCTTATATGGTATCCTGTACTTATACATTTCAATTTCCTTAAGATTTGTAATTTTTTTGGTAATGCACCACGTTGTGTGGTTTCCTGAATGCCTTCTAAATAGCAGAAATGCCAGGTATCATTGTTTAAAATTGTTGCTGCAAGACTAGCCTTGTCTTTGTAACTATAAATTTCTACATCTGGCATGATGTTGACACAAGAGAAAATGACTTAAAAACCATTGTTGTAGAATACTTAGATGTTTGTGGAATTTTACAGAATAAGCAGTAAACTAAACTTACAAGAACAAGGTTACCCTTGTGTGTCACTTTTAAATTTTAAATTTAGCTTTCAGTAATATCCATGTGGTCCAATATGTCAATCCATTCTTTGTGGCTACCTTATCTCATTCTTGGCAAGTGGGCATAACATGTATCAGTAATTTGAAAGTTATATAATTTTATCACTAATCTGTTACAGCTGTATGTAGCACAACTCTTTCAGTCCAAAATGTGAAGGGCCTAAGCACTAGTCACAAATAGGTAACAGTATTTTTACACAAATACGTGACATGACCAATTGAGTGGACTTTACTTTGTAAGCACAAAATCATTACCCAGATGTTGGAATATCTCATTGACATTATTTCGTGTTCTTTACAATTTAATATCATTACACAATTTCATTACATTTGATACTTTTTACTAGATCTTTTTACAGTAAGTACGTGGTTAAATACTAATTTTGTTAGGTGCTGATAGTTCTTGTTTCTTTGTGACTGCTTGGGCTATATATTTAGTAGAAATCAACACATTACTTCTCAGTGTATTTTGATGGAATAACTGTATCTTCCCCCTAATGATTTGTACAGTCTGATATTGTTCTAACTTTGTACAGTATTTTTAAGTGTGCTGTTCATAATGGAACATATTTACCCATCATCCACACAGACTATTACTATACCATTTTCATTAAATGATTTTTCTGGTAAATATTGAGTATAATTTTACCTGGTTTAATGTTTCTTCTCCAGATAGTGGCAGGTTGTTGATGCACACCCTGTACCTTATTCAGTCCATTATTTATGTAGGTTCCTTATTTTATCTGTCAGATATCATTTTGTCACTTGCTGCTTGTATTTCACTGCATGTCTGGGCAGTTGGGTGAGTGGGCTGTATTAATACAAAATGTGAGCTGACAGGAAGTGACACATGATATTTGTCAGATAAAATAATAACCCTTATAATTCGTTCATCCAGGGTAGGCCTACACATACATGTACTGGGTTGCTATGCTTTAAGCTTTGTGATGGTACTGCTTAACGTGTTACCACTCTGAAAGTTTTAGTACCAGTTACAGCTTATCAGGTGTGGTACAAGGAAGTTCAGCACTCTCCCCTTCCAAATAAATGATACACAAATTACCACTTAACATTTTGGAAAGTAAAATATGGTAAGTATTAGTAATGTGGAAGTACTGGGGGTCTTTATTGCATATAGTGTGTATCACATTTTAATTTACAAATTGCACATAAAATTGCTTTTCATTACTAAAACAATGAATACTCAAATGGAGGGTTTTTTGTATTTTTTCAAATATACAGTTGTTATACAAAAAATGAAGTTGTTTGGATGATGACAAGTGTTTGTCTGTGATGTCAAAAAATGTGTTTATCAAAAAATCATAATATGTGTTAAGTGCCGTAAACCTTATACTTTGTTTCTGACGTTCTGTGACCTGACATTCACATTACTATTTACTGTAATGATGATAGACCTATAAACCAGTGTTAAATATTGTTGCCTCTATTACAGTTAATATGTTGATAGTTATTTTCTTTTCTTCAGTTCAGAGATTACTGTTGTCTGAAGTTGTTGATATTGAGTGTTTTCATGTTCTTGAACAACCGCAGGTCTGGGTTTTAAAGAGCCACCTTGCTGACTAGAACTGTATTTATTTAACTTTATTTTTTACTCATAGTCACCTTGTCTTCTGAACTCAGATTTATGCTATGAGTGGCCTGCTTCAGATTGATCACATGCTGTTGCCCAGAAAACAGTAACATGTGTTACTGCTTACTGAATCACACATTTATCTTGTCCCTTACTATTCACAGCTGTGTGCCAGTGGTGACATGATGTGATGTAATGTGATGATGTTATAAATCAGTGATCAGTCTGTCCGTAGTTTTATTTTGGTCAGAAGGTGATCAATCCAGAAACAGTTGTATCTTTGCCTCAGAACATTTTGAAGGTTCCTTATTTTACCTGACAAGTATTTGTCAATTCTTAGGCAATGTCAGTGCAGCCATTACTGATATTCCAGTTCCTTCTTGACTTCAGGTTGACATATAGTTTAGTATATTGCAGTTAATATTAGTGTGTTAATTATTGTATTTATTTAAAGGTGATGGGAGAAAGTTTTAGTTCAGTCTAGTGCAGTCAATGTGAGGTTTTTGTTCACAGTATTTAAAGAAGGTGCTGGAAATGGTTTCCTTAAGATTACTGATGGGTCATATATAACCAACCTGTTGTTCATTGAATGTCATAAGGTCTGCTGGTGAAATTGAAGACACTACATCTGAATGCTTTTTTTTTCTCTCTCTCTCTCCCCCAGATCGTCTCCACTGCACAAATTATTACTGTCAAATATCAATTTCACAGGTTCAGATCTAGCAAAGGAGGAGGCCACTCCCTTGCATCTTATTCTGTCACCAAAAATGCACTGTAAAAACATGTAGAATTATTTTTGGTGTCTGCTGATGCATTCTCTTGCTGGAGAAAGGCATGGGCCCTCTCGTAATCGACATTCGTTAAGAAATGATGTCAGAATATTTGTAACATTGCAATGTGTGTATATTGTCTCAGGAAAAAATGCATTAATCCTATTACACTCTACATACCACACACCAGCCTTAATGCCATGTATTGGCACTTTGTGGATTAACATGAGAAACACGATATTCTGAGACTTTATCTGCTGAGTTGAAACCAAGTTTCTGCACTAAACAGAATGCGTGTTGGGGTTTGTTTCTTTTTTATGCACCCCATTGAAGGTACCAGTTCACATAACTCAGTCTTTCTTTATGATCTGCATTGTAGAGTTTGTTGTGCATTTTATGGAATGCTAATAGAGGCTATCAATACACCAACACATACTCTCCAATATGAAGCAGTTAGCCTGCTGGTGAGTTGGTGTGTATAACTGACCTGTCAGAAAATGATAGGTGATATTTTTCAGGTAAAATAAGGGCCCTGTACCATGTTTAATAAGTGTGAATTTGTACTTCAGGTTTTCCTAATGTCTTACATGTTGGCTCTTTTGTATTCCTCACTGAAATTCTCTGCAGATACAAGGTGTGGCAAAGGTAGTCAGCAGCACAGATATAATGGAGAGTAATTTATGGATCAGTGCAGTGTAATATTTTATTAAGTATACAGAATTTCCAAAAAAAAATCATTCCAATAAAATTTGTACTTTGTCATGTTCAGATTCTTTTCCAATGAGTCATTTCTAGAAAAAGTTCATTTGGTTCATGTTTTGCAGTTAACATATAAGATGTCGTCTGGGTTGTTACACGATGTTGACTGTCTTGGTGTCATGTTTTTGAAAGATAGTAGATCCTTAATCATTAGAATGAAACGGTCCAAAGTAGTAGGTTTCTCTTCTTGGACTGCTTTACTCTGAAGATGAATGTGCTGGATCATTTGAAATGGCAGTAACTAGTAACCAGTTGACATGGCATAATATTCCAGAAAACTTGGATATTCAGCAGCATCAGTGTGAGAACCTCAGATATCGCAACACATCACTCTCCTCACACATACTCAGTGGCGTACTGAGGGGGGGGGGGGTTGGGGTTTTCAACCCCCCGAAATTCCGAAGGCCCTCCAAAATCGTGCCAAACTCAATCCGATCATAAAAAATGTTAAAAATTACTGAATTTAGGACGCCAACACACCAAGATGTTTGTCAAAAAGGCAGTAAAATTCTAAGACTACCTAGGTTCACAATTGTTTTACATTAGCAATGACATAGAAATTGGTTGTCATCATAAATACTCTTAAAGTACCAAAAATTAAGAAAATTTTACTATATGAAATTTCTTGTAACAAATTACAGCTGCCTCCAGAACTCCTGACTAGGGGCTACCGCCCCCGGATCCCCGTTCTCTCTGTCCTCTGTCCTCAACTGAATTTGTTGACCCCCCCCTGAACAAAATTCCTGGGTACGCCACTGCACATACTGTATCCCTTTACTCCATGTGTAACAGTTTACACTGAATAATAACTAATCTTCTAGAATTCTCAGTCTTAGAACTGTCATAGTTAGTTGGTATGGGACAGATAAACAGAAGAGAGTTCCTCACGTAGGAATTAATATAGTCAGCAGAATTATTTGTGATTTCAGGGCTCCTTACACTATCTCATGTCACTGAACCCTTCAACCAAATTAAATAAAAGTAATAAAATTAAATTTTAAATTTGAGTTTCTCACACCAGTGTTGATGCAGGTTCAAGTTTTATGGTGTATTTTCCTATGATGAATGGCAGACAGTTACTGAAGGTTGGAGGGGTTTAGTGCCTTCATCTTCAGGGGTGATGAGATCATACATCACAGAAGACTGAAATCTCCATCTAAACTAGACTCCCTGCACTGTGTGTTGATTTAGTTTTATAATATGTAAGTGTCTGACTGAGAATGGCATTTATCTGCACACCACTTTAATATGTGATATGCACCTCACTTGTGTAACATACCAGTTTGACTACCCAGTTCTTCTGTAATATGTAGTATTAGAGTTTTTTTTTAATTGCAAGGTCCCAGTTCAGCACAGTTTTTTTTTTAAGAGCAGTATTTTCGGTATTGAACCCACTTTTGTCAACAAGAAATAACCCATGAATGATATGACTCAAGTAATTCTAACACTCTAGCTCTGATGCATATGTAGAAACCAAATATTTATGTCATCTACAGACTATACACCATCAACTATTCTTCCAAAGTTTTGTATTTCTAAGTAACATTTTTGGTTGAGTTTTCCATCCACCAGAAGTGACTTATGTTTCCTAAATTAAGAGACAGTCTTGTGGAATTATACATTCCCAAAGTACATTATGAGTACCAGAGTTAAATGCGGTAACTGTTCATGTGCCCACATGACACACCAAGGCACATTCTCACAAACTAGATCCTGTGTGGATGTGTGTGTCCCCTGTACTTTGGCACCTTACAACCCCTTGGGAAGGTGACCCCAATTCTGGTTGATAGGTGGCACAGTGATTTTGAGGTCCTTTCACAGCTTTCCCACTGTAGTAGGTATCTTTCTGTCTCTATGGGAACTCTGTTAGGGGAACCTGGAAGGGGGCTCATTTGCTAGGGACCCTGAAGGCTTATGAGAGGAAGGCTCTGGGGATGGGCTCTTGTCTTCAGTGGGGCTCAGTTGGGCAACCTGGAGTGGGCTTATCTACCAAGGACTTTGAGATGTTGTTGAAAGGGTCTCTGAAGGTGGGATCTCTGTGAATGGAACCCAGAGGGAGGGCTCCCATGCTGTGGACCCTGAAGGTTAGGTAGAAAAGGCTCTGGAGACAAGCATCTATTTCCATAGGGGCCCCGTTTGGGGAACCTGGAGGAGGGCTTGTCTACCGGGGACTTTGAGAGATGAATGAAGGGGCTCTAGGGATGGAGCTTCTCTCTCTGAAGAGGCTCCATGGAGGGGGGCCTTGGAGGGAGCTCCTTCACTAGGGACCCTGGAAGATATGTTAAGAAAGGCTCTGGATACAGGCATCTCTCTCCAGGGGGGCCACTTTCCAGCCGAGGAGAACCTGGAATCAGGACGGGGGCTCATATACCGGGGACTTTGAAGGATGAATGAAGGAGGGCTGTGGGAACGGGGCATCTGTATGCGAGGGATTCCATTAAGGGGACCTTGATGGAGGGCTCCTTTACTGGGGACCCTGAAAGATATGTCAAGAAAGTCTCGGAAATGGGCATCTGTTTCCATAGGGGTCCCGCTTTTGGGGAACATGGAGGGGTGCTTATTTCTTAGGGCCCTCTTATTTAGAGGAATTTTTATGAGGTTTTCGAGAGAGATGCAAATGCCCTGTAAACAGGTATCTCTCTCCATAGGGGTCCTGTTGGGGTTTCATTTGCCATGATTTTTTAGAGAAAAAAAGTATATCTGGGTTCATTTCTTGGACCCAGAGGATATTAACATTTTAAGTCTGGGGGGCCATCTGGAACTTTAATAAAGGAACAGGGCTGTCCTGAGTTGATATTAGATTATGGGGCACAAAGGGCCTGTCTATAAGGTCTAGGTGTTTTGGACAGTGTGGCCACTTAGATCAACAAAATGTTGTATATGACACAACAGCATCCTCTTGATTTTTTCCTAATCCTCCGAGGCCTTTGCTTCAAACATGTAACAGTCCACCAGGTTAAATTTATGGATCCTATAATATTACAACTGCCTTCAGGTGACTTAGGTGACAATGCTATCAGTTGTTGCAGTGAAGCTTTGATGGTTCACACATTTCATGAAACTTTTCTCAGGCTGTGAACTGCATTATAACTGATTAGAATGGTCCTTGTGAGTGATGATGAAAGTACTGTGGTTGGAGTGAGAGGCTTACAGTCCAGCACCCAATATCGCAGGTCTTCAGGTATTGGAGTTGTGAAGGTCAGAAGAAGATAGTAAACAAGCATTGTGATAGCCATGTGAAAGAAGTACAGAAAACACTGCAGTAACAAGGGCATTCCAAGTTCTGCACTACAACCGTTTGTTATGCTAGTAGACCAGATATGTACCATATCATATGTGCCTGTTTTAAACTGTGAACAGATAGTGTTTTGGTACAGTTTATCAGATGTATATAGCTATCAATAATTTGATAATTTTAGTTGCATAACTGTCTCAGTGTGTTAAATTTACTGATGTAACTTCATGTACAATAACAGTGTACATCCATCAACTAACACCTCCTTCGTGTCATATTCCCTGAGATAAGTCTTGCTTTCCAATGTACAGAGTAGCCAGCTGATCCTCTTACCTACTGGCATAGCATTATCAGAGTAAGTGAAGAACAGTAGCTAAAAACACCACACTGAGAAATGATCTAGGGATCAGTTCAAAATCTGACATTTTGGAGCCCTGGTGTGCCTTCCTCATCAGAGTTAATCAGTCCTGATGATGGAGATACAGCAGGTGTCTGGAGCATTGAACTCAGCTGGTTTGAGAAGACTGGCACAACAAGAGATAACACCTAGTTGCTAAGAGTGGGAAGAAGATGAATTACAAATGCTAAATGGAATGTGACGTCGTGTGCTCTGGTTGTTGTGTTCCAAGATTTTTGACAAGGAAGTTTGTGCCTCCAAAACATGGTACCTCCCTGCCAGACTACACATTATCACATCCCAGAGGAAGGTTTATAGTCACCACTGTGAGAACATCAAATTTCACAATAGTAGTTATAGCTTATGGAAACTTTTCCGGGTATACTTGGTAGTTATTTATGAAGTTCATTTGAAATACAAAGTATTGGTGGAAAGAGAGTTTACTTTGCCTATCAGATGGCATATTTACAAGTGTCATTATTTAACAGCCCCTTTATTAGGCCTGTTGTTCTTGGAATGGAAGTGTTTCATGGTCTAAGTACCAGAATTTTGAAGTTCTGTCACTGCAGACAAAATCCATTACACTTCTTCATTTATGAACACAGCAGTCTCTTCGATATTGATTGGAAGTGCAGCTGTTACTTTGCAAAGAATTTTAAGTTGAAAATATAATTCAGTTCAGGAAGCAAATGATAAATAATTTAAAATTTGCTCCATAGCTATTGATATTAAATCCATAGTGGATCATGGGTGCATTGAACCAGCGAAGATATATTGTAGTGCTGTGTTTGGTCTAATTTCAATAGAAGTTTGTGGTTTTCACAGTTAACTGCCAAGCAATTGAAGTATTAAATGTCCTGGTCTGAATGCCATCTTACAAGTTGCTTTCAAATTGTGTTATTTTAAGTGTCAGGTGGTAAAATTGTTAATTGTTCCCACACTTGGGGTACAGTAAACCACCAGGGAAGACAAAATGAACTAGTCAGGCAAGTTTGATTAACACATAAGAACCAGTACATTAATGAAGTACTTAACATACACATTTCCATAATATGAATATAAGTAATAAAAGTCATTCATTTTTGTTTCTTGCACAAGAACTTAGAATGATGATAAAGACACATCAAGTTGCTGAAAATGTTACAGAGGCATTTACCAATAAAGACCTAGTATGAAACACAGAGAGTTTCAGAGGAACATGAAGTTAAAATAGGAAGGTGAACAAGAACATCCCAAAAAACTGGTGGTGAGAGAAATGGTTGCAGACTGTACAATGCAATGCAGAAGCTCAAAAAGAAAAGTGGACATGTTTGAAAGATACTGATGACTGCACAATTAGCAACTCCCTGCCTGTTGCAGGAAATCTCATGTGGGGAAAAGGAAACTGTGCTATCCAAATCGAATATTTTTCAAAAGAAAGCAAGTACTGCTGCCTTCCTGACCGAAGATGAGGTGAAGCTGCTGTTGATGTTCTTCCAGATTCACCTGCCTCATCCCCTTAATTCATGTTTAAGATGGTAACATGAATAAATTGTATTTATATTTAATGTGGTCTAGTGGTCAGAGTTTCTGGCTACAGATACAGAGGTCCCGGGTTCGATCCCCGGCGCTACCAGATTTTCTGAGTAGTAGTGGGTCTGGAACGGGGTCCACTCAGCCTCGTGAGG
>Ga0131853_10005225_pt1 | contig 23410 bp, 18 predicted proteins | sample TergutLab28metaG_FD_92764 | JGI IMG/M metagenome (GOLD analysis project Ga0131853, IMG submission 92764) | Labiotermes labralis P1 segment gut microbial communities from Petit-Saut dam, French Guiana - Lab288 P1 (version 2) (version 2) | ecosystem: Host-associated > Arthropoda: Insects >...
GAAATACAGAACGAAAATAAAAACTCTTATAATATTTTATGAAAAAAAGCTCGGCCCTGGGAGTGCCCCGTTAGTGCTGGCCTTGTTTGGGGGGGGGGGGGGTAGTCGAAGGTATCATTCGCCTAGGGCGCTAATTCTAGTACCTAGTTCACGGTCGTCCCTGACAAGTTTGGATTGATCACGTCGTTTAGAAATGAATAGAACTTTCGTGCTGGAATCCACTTCTGTGCTGCGATATGCACCTTGTGCGTTATTATAGTGTTCAGTGCGGTAGCGGAACTGGTGCAGTTAAGACATCTTGGCTACAGAAGTGCGGTAGCATATTAACGGGCGGAACTTGACCACACATTTGCAATTCCGGTCATACGACGCGGGTTGTCGCGGCGACACGGTAACAGGGGCAGGGTGTCTTTAGAGGCGGGCATTCATTGATTATTCGCAGGGTTGCGGGCGAGTTTGTTGGCATACATCGGCGTGGGGCTGCTGTGAGATCGATTAGGTTTCATGGCGAGTGGCAGATGGGAAGACAGATTCTTTGCCGCTGTCTGCGATGCTGGTGATACGGGTGGAAAGTGTGTTCGGGGAGCGTGCGAACTTGCATGTTTTGTGAGCCAAACTTAGCATTGTTGAATTTCTTGTATCTTTTGCCGTCAGTTGGAGAGGTGGCAACATGGGTGCATGTCTGCATCGATCGGATATACTGTCATGATTTGGATGATGCCTCCAACACTTCAGGTTACGATCTGTCTGTCTGTATGTCCGTCTTGACGACCGTCGTGCCAATTTTCATATTCAGAGCAGGGTCTCAGGCACGGGGTCGGCAGCTTGTGGCCCGCGCCCGACCGCAGCCGAGAAAACTGTATTTAGAACTGAAAAGAGAAATAAACAATTAAAAGTAAATAAATATAAAATACACGCACAGAAATATACAAGTTATTGTAGTCTTCAGGAGCACAGTATCAACTGCCCGCTACAGACAGCGCCGCTTCTGAGCTGCAGCTGCAGTGTGTCCAGGTGGGGCAAAGTTCTGCAGGCATCAGACTGGCTGGTCGAACTTGTACACGGCGTGCGTGTTCAAGAGCTACGAGCACAGTTATTTGAACAGCTGAAGTTGTAAGAACATCACAGACATGCACATTTGGTATTGAGAGTGCCATGTGTGTTCATGAATAGCTGCTGGGTTAAGCAGCTTGAATGTCATTAAGACTGTTTGTAATATTTATTTCCGAAAGTAAAGGAAGCGCTTAGGAAGTGGGCGGGAAAAACTGACAGATGTAGTAACTGAGAGTGGCAGAAGAAACATGCATGTCCCGTACGACTGGCGTTGTAGAACGAATCCGCTAGGAAGTTACGAACATGAGCTCGGAAATTCCGACGGTGTGCGAGAGTCAGTACGCGGCGAAATGTTTTTTGGACGCGGAAGAAGTTACGAACACTTTGCAGTTAGTAGCGGAATTCGTGCGTCAGTTTGGACTACTGTCAGCCACTGGTTGCAACAGCCTGTGCAAGGCGTCGCATCAGGGTGTGATGATGTCCACTGTGTGGCTAAGGGCGGTGCTGCTCGCTGACACTCGTCGGACCGCGTCATAGCTCAGGCTTTCGTTAGTCGCCTAGTAGGTGTGGGATTTGTAGTGGACAACGTGACACTGCGACAGGGGTTTCTGCAAGTACTTCAGCTTTCCCCTGTCAGTATCATTAGACCAGCGCTCCGTACTCGTCTTCATCCGCTTATTGCTCTTATCAGGACAAATGGGCAAAACCTTGGAATATTCAAGAAGCACTGGTGTTTCGTAAATCGGAGAACACTGAATAGAAAAACTTTGTTAACTTGAGTTTTAAGGCAGTACCAGGAAGTAGTTGAAAGGACACAAAGTCATTTCTTGCCCCAAGTCATTTTAAAGACGCCAAGGTTCTCATCCAAGACGGGAAACCCTTTAGCGGCAGCACAACCACAGCCTTGTGGTTGCCGTATCTGGAGCACTGCGATATAGCTAAAACGGACCATTGAGCTTCGACGACGTGGGCTTAATGCGTGGCTCCGCCCAGCCCTTAGCTTTCTGATTGGTTAATACATCCACCGATAAATTGATTGGTTGTTTGGCTGGTTATTCTTAAAATACTCTATTATTTTTCTGACTTATCTGATCAATGAAGAAAATTCGAAATAATTTCTGTACAGTTTATATCGGAGTCTCCGCCACTGATCTGCCGCGGTCATGCCCATCTTTCTCCCAGTAGTTGCACTCCAACTGTTGGGCACATTTTTTTTCCCCACTGCGATATAGGGAACCTTCTCTAAAATTCGTCAAGCAGTTTTGATATCGGCCATGTTGAGCCATATTAAGAGCCGTTCTGTTTAAGTCCACATATCCCAATTTAATGTATATCACAAACCGCTGATCACATATCTGGCAGATTGCAGATTAACTTCGCAATCTACAGGAATGTTGCTGGGAAATTGTATTCTGTACTGCGCAGTTGTTTGCTGATTGTTACTCGTTATGTTGACGCAGACAAATGCCGATTGCCACAGCTCCTGTTCTCGCAGCTCTGCAGTGACTATAATGTTATGTTGCACGTTGTGCTAGCCATTTCAGTGCCCAGGTCTTGGTCTGTGTTCTCTTTCCGAAATTTTGCTTTGAACGTATCCCGTGTTGTGGGACTGTGTTCCGTTTATGCCGCAGACTGCGGTGTAACACCTATGTGCCCTCTCAAACTTCCATCCAGAAAGGAGCCTCCTGTAGCTGGTCTTACTGGAAAACGGGTACAAATGATATGACGCCGTGTTGTTCCCGAAAATTGGAAGAATCCCCGTGCCGTCATTGGCAGCGACCCAACATCACCTCGCAACACCGCCATGAGAGTCACATCTCGCACGGATAGAGTTGTGAGATTTTTACATTTCGAAAGGGTGAACTCAACCGTTCTGAAGGGAGAGAAGCGAAAACAAATCAAATCCTGTAATATAAGGTGAGGATCATCCCTTACAACATTCTGTTCGCTCTCCTAGAAGGATCAGTGCTGACTTATTCCTTTCCTTGAATTAACCATTTATAAAGCCCCGTTGGTCCCCATGTGATGATCGGGGGAAAAAATTCGTCCCACTGCAGCCCATGCAGGTCGTAAAATGTGACTAAAATGGTTACCCGGTGCCTAGGGGTATAGCTAGGTCACCCTGTCTTTGGGGTTATAAATACGGTGGACTGTCCCCCCAGTTGGGGTTGGGCGACAGGCACACAGCCTGTCACTGTTGAAATCTGACTGTGGCCTAGGAACAGTTAGTCTGAGTTGCAGCGACCTAGGCAGTGGAAAAGGATTATTGGGATGAGGATTGCAGCGTGGAATGTATGCGCATTGTGTGTACCAACAGATACTAATAACTGCAGAATTACAAATTGGACAGAGAAGTGAAAAAACAGAACTGGGGGAGAAGTCCATTGAGGAGGGGAAGGTGCGCATTTGACAGTGTTGTCAAAGAGGAGGAGGCCTCGTTGGTGTCCTTTCTTACCTCCAAGGTTGAACATTAAAAATTCTATGTTCAGCGCACACAGTGTATTTATATATTCTGTGTGGATGTGAGAACAAACAATGATTGTTTCCGTATACAGCATTAAATGACTGGTTTGTATAACCGAGACGGAGAGTGTTTACTTCGCGGTACGGACTGGGTCTTTAAATAAACTTGAGGTTAATTTATTTTCTTTTCTAGTAAGAACAGTTCATATCAAACTGAATGAACGTAGTGCCAATAGGACAGGTTTGTCTCCCAGTACTGCGGTATATCATTCCACCAGTGCTCCGTACTCATCTTCTACATGTTGCTCTTACCTGACGGACAAACGGGCGAAGCCTAGGAACCTTCCGAAAAGCTGTGCTCTTTCGGAACTCGGGGACCCTTAGATAGGACCGTACTGTCATTTTTGTCGTCACTTAATACTATTCCATACAGTGGAGTAAGAGCACACAGTGTTTTTAGAGATTTTGCTGGGGTATAAAGGGTAGCATGGGTTGTTAATGTTATCTGAATATTATAGTAGGCTTATTCTGGCGTGGCATTAGTTGGACATTAGAGCGCCGTGTCCTTGTTAATACTTGGGTGTGTAGGAAAGGAAACGACAGGGTCGTCTTAACAAGGGAGTTGTTTTTGGTAGGTTCGGTGGAGCATGCTCCATACAGTTGCTTGTTCGCCATGGCCAGTTATTGCGTTGTCCTACCAGTCAGAATTGAGGGCAAGGGTAGCGGAGAGAGTCCATGTGCCCTCATTCCAACCTGACGTTACGTTATAAGCAGAACAGAGTGAGTTCCAATATCTGAATGTAACGTTGGTGGCAGGCCTGGTGGGAAAGGTATGAATGGCGAGAGATCGTTTGGTTTCAGCCGTAATCGGCGAGTTGTTTATTTTACGAAAGCAGAAAAGCCTCTTGTTGCAGTATTGTCCGGTATGTCGACGAAGAATAGTTGCAGACGTACGTGACCGCGTGCCTCGTGATGTGCAGCATTGTGGAGTTATGTTTGTAAATGTATACCGCACTGACTGACTACACGGAGCATATTCTTGTTTGAGAAGGCAGCAGTTTCCCGGCAAGCCAAGAATTCCCCGCATTTTTTTCATCACGAGGGTTCATTACCGTGTTTACAAAAGCCAGCCACTTGTCCGTGATATGAGTCGGACGAATCCAATCCACACTGTCCGATCCGTGTATGTACTATTCTCCTATACGGTCTACGTGCCCATCCCATCTAATAATTGTTTTGATAAGCAGTACAAATCGTGCAGCACCGCACTGTGCAGTGTCCCCTAGTCTCCTGTTACTGTCTTCCTTTTAGGTCCAGATAGCTCCTGACCCCCGTGTGCTGGAACGCCCCCAGACTGTGTTCTTCCCTTCACGTAGAAACCGACTTTCTCACCGATGCAAACGATAGCAGAATTATAGTCATGCGTGTTTTAATCTTTATGTTGTTAAATAGCAAGTAGTGAGACAAAGACTTGGAATAGCCATGTTGTTCCTCTATCTTGCAATTAATGCACTGCAGTAACGGAAATTTGTAAAAGATTCGCCGGAGGAGGGTATCTTGTGCTGGAATGTGTATCGAGGGTTACCGACAGCACACGCCATCAGCGGCTGCAGTGTAATGTGAATGGTTCTTGCCTTTAACATTCTGTGTTGCACTTAGTGCACAGAAAGAACGCTTGGTGGGGAACTTGTAGTGGCTGTCGTGTTCGGTTTTCACGCCAAACAGTGGGTGATTTCAGTTCTAGGCGTTGTTTACGAAATGGAAAAAAAAAAGCCTTATTTGGACATCCCGTCTGTCTGTTCGTCGTGAAACGTTCTTCAGATTTATGAAGTTCTCCAGAGGAGTCCAGAGCTGTGGGGCAAAAGTGTGTCGTGCAATTCTTCTCGGTGACAGTCATAAGTCCTTTCGCTCGTTAATGAAGTTCCATACGTACTGTCCATATTTCTTGACAGATTTGGGTGAAATTTGGTGTAATTGATGTATAGGTATTCCGTTGAACAGCTGTCATGTAAGTCATTGCAGTGGAAGTCATACTGACGGGTGCAAATGAGATTTTAGCTGTCGCGTGTTGCATTTTTCGTCCGTTCTGGCTAAAATTAAGTACAGGAGATGACCGTATAAATGTACTGAGTGCGTGTTTCTTGAAAATCAGAGCAGTGAATACCATGCTTTGCTGATCGGTTTAGAGTAATTTATACACTGTTTTGTGTAATTTCTTTGAAATCGGTTGCAGGAGATATGTTGTCGCTACGATTTATGTCTTTATCTTAAACTTTAACGTGTTAACGCGTTATCGTGTGATAATTTGAAAGTAAGTTACGTCTTGATGACGTCTTCCGCTACGTCATGAAGGATTCTATCTGTTATATTCTTGGTAATGTCGGCCACATGTAACCCCCCCACCTTGCTTGTGACTAATGTTAGGCATAAATTAGAGTTTATTGTTCTTCTGAAATATGACTTTGTACAGAAAAATGACTTACCTCCTCCATGGAGCAGAGTCCTTCTTGAGAAGCTAACTGGTTCTCATCTAGTCAAGTAATTACCCGCATTTCATGAAACCCGAAGATTCATTACCGCATTCACAAATTCCCGCCACCTGTCCCGGTCCTGAGCCAGATCGATCCTCGAGTCCATGCCCCCACATCCCACTTCCTGAAGACCCATCTTAATATTATCTTGCTACCTGCTCCTGGGTCTTCCAAGTGGTCTCTTTCCCTCAGGTTTCCCCACCAAAAGCCGGTGTACACCTCTCTCCCATACAGCTACATGCCCCGCCAATCTCATTCTTAATTTTATCACCCGAACAATACTGGGTGAGCAGTACAGATCAATAAGCTCCCCATTATATAGTTTCTCCACTCTTCTGCTACCTCGTCCCTCTTAGGCCCAAATATTCGTCTCAACGCACTATTCTCAAACACCTTCAGCCTACGTTGCTCCTTCAGTGTGAGACACCAAGTTTCATACCCATACAAAACAACAGGAAAAAGTTACAATTCTGTATATTTTATTCTTTAAATTTTTGGATAACAAGTTGGAAGGCAAGACAAAGATTCTGCACCGAATGATAGCAAGCATTCCCTGCTTCAGTCTGTTCTTAATTTTGATTTGTTAAATTTGTTCCCAAACATTTGAACTCTTTCACCATTTCAAAGGATCTGTTATCAGTCTTCATATTGTGCCTTTGTCCTGCATTATGATCTCTAGACATGACCATGTACTTAGTTTTATTAGCATTTGCTTTCAGTCTAGTCACCTTAGTAGCAATTACTAAAGCTTCTTTGTTTTTCTCTGTAGTATGTATGCTTCCTCCCAATATATTATTATCAGCAGAAACCAAAAGCTGATGTGTACCATTTAATTTCAGGCCACTCTGGTTTACTTGAACCCTCCTAATGCCATACTCTAAAGCAAAGTTGAAAAGCAATGGCGATAAAGCATCTCCTTGTTTCAAACCATTCCTAATAAGAAACGTTTCAGGCATGTTTGCCTATCCGGACTCTGCTGTACGTTTCATTTAGACACATTTTTAATTTCCTCTCCAGTTTCATCGGGAAATCAAACTCAAAAGGAATAATATACAAGACCCCTCCTAACTGAATCATAAGCTTTCTTGAACTCTCGAATTGCTGATGCGCTGCTTTATTGAATTCACATTTTTTTCTCAAGTATGTGACAAATGCTGAATATATGATAAGTATTTGACCCGTTGCTTCGAAATCCTACTGATGATGCCCATTAATTTCCTCTGGACGAACAGTGATGCATGATATAATATGTGAATTTCGTCAATCTGTATATCTTTCGTTGAGAATATATTTCAGTGTAGGGGTCGGGTAGTATATAACGGAAGACAGAAAGTAACGTCTGCGCTGTGTGCTTAGCTTTGAATTAGTGGGTCTCTATCCGAAATAATAGCGAAAACCTTTTTTTTTTTTTTTTTTTCTTTTTTCCCCCCCCCCCCCGGTTCTACCGGTCGGTTGGCATATGTTGGTGCGGTGTTGTTCGTTATCAGTAAATGTGCCCACTTGACGTCTCTAATCCACAGTAATTTTGCACTCTTGACCCAAAATAAATTAGGTCGAAGTGCATGAACAGAAGTGACTTGCGCGTGATGTGTGTGTCTCATTGCTTCACGGTACCTACGGTAGCCTAGCTATATTGCTGTTTCACAATTGACAGCCGGCCTGCAGTCGTGCTTAGTGCGCTCTTGCTCCGTTTCTACCACACGTGCCGTCTCACTTTCACAATCAAACGCACTGCCCCCCCTCCCCCTCCCCCCCCGAGCCATAGTATTTTTACATAGGTAGCAGGAAAATAACTGAACGTTGCAGGACTGTGTGTGTGTCAAATTGTATTGCTGTTACGCAGTTTAATGACACGTAACAATTGGGCCGCGTTAGAATAAACTTCCGGTTTGTGTAGAAAATCCCGTTTGGTTAATTGAGCGTATGTATGTATTGTCGGTTGGTTAAATGGATAGGTGCATCGCTATGTAGGTAACTGGATGGATAGATACGTTGCTACATGTAAATGCATACTGGATGGCAGTATGAATCGCACTCGATGTCACAGGTCAGTGCCTGTAGCTGAGTGGCGGATTAGTTTTGGCCCTCCCCCCCCAAATTTGGTCACAATCTTGACTGCTCAGGGACACGGCATGTCATGCAATTTGGAAGTGGTGTTAACATGTACAAAACTGCACCTTTGCCCTTCATTTGTAGAAATGTGCAACTTGATATACGGTGTTTCAGGAACGCAAGTAAACCAGTAAGAAATACAAGCGGTTTGGAAACTCACCTGAATGAGAGGACGAGGGTGCACTTGCGGAATTTGATCTGACAGATATGTCCTGAATCATTGGTCATCCTTTCAGTTAATTCCTCTCTGACCCTCGGTAAATGTACAGGATGTGTATGAAATTGTTTCCTCATTTTAGCACTGCTGTTAGAACGGTTTCGAAAGGCACCCGGAACGAGACGGGCGCCATGGTTGGAGCGCCCACACGATCACCTGGCTCAGAACATGGAAATGGTTGATAGCGTAAAAGCGTTGTATATGCTAGGCCAGTTGCTGGTGTAGCGGAGCTGTGACGCCAGTAATGCGTACGGCAGGAATGTATAAGCGCGTGCGGTAGAGCGCGCTGTGGGCAGCAAGGACGACATGAGGAGCGTGTTCTGTAATTTGTTGTTGTCAGACCAGTTTTCGAGTGGGTTCTTGTCACCACGGTTTGGCGCGTTCTCTGTGTTGCGGATGGAGACGGCACCCAGATGTATGGTTGGTGCTAGTGTATTCAGCAAGGAACCCCCAAGGTTGGGCGAGGGTCCACTCATTGCCGTAAAAATGAACGTGTTGCGAGGCGTTACACAGGGCATAGAGTATATGGGATTCTAGGGGGTGTACTGGATTAATCTGGCTCAGGATACGCGACAAGTGGCGGTCTCTTACGAACACGGCAGTGGACTTTCGGGATCATTAACAGACGGGAATTTGATTGGATGAGGAACTTGTTAGCTTCTCCAGACTTGCTCTGCCCCCTGGAGTCAAACCAGTAATGTGCTCCAACACTTTACTGTGGACGGGTTTACGGTTTGTGTTTAACATTTTCCATTTCAGAACAGAATGCGCCATAACACTGAGACAGCAGCCAAGGAACCTTATTTGTATGTACCTTTTGCGTGGTTTGTGTGCAGAGGACTTTTGCTTGAGAGCTGCGTGCGTCGGAGATGACAGCCGAGCCATGGCTCAGGGTGTAAAGTCAGTCGCCGGCCTCTCACCGCGGAGTCATGTTCAGACCTAAGACAGTCCGTGTGAGATCTGTAATGGAAAAAGTGACACTGGGACACGTTTCTCTGCAAGTACTTTCGTTGTTCCCTGTTGGAGCCATTCTACCGCAGCTCCATACTCATCATCTATCGCGTGCACTGTTCAGCTTGGCAATGGGCAGCGACGCTAAGTAACACTTCAAAAAAATCATATCGTTGGGCGAGCAGTTCTCGACGATTCGAAATATCAGTAGTGCGTTTATATTCAGGGTCACAAAGTCCATCCAAGGTTTGCTGTTTGTGAACTGTTAGATCCAGCTTGACCGAGTGTCAGCCATTTAGAAGTGACAAACGAAGGACTTCCAGAACAGAGTTCAGGGGAGAATATTAGGATCTGAGTGACTGGAGGAAAGTACTTGGTGGAAACTTTAAGGTCACTTGTCACAGAAAGTTGTTACGGTGTTCAAATCGAATATGGTGGATTGTGTGAGCCTGTAGCACGCATGTTGGAGATTTTGCGTTTTGGGTTTATGTTTACCCAAAATAGTATTTTAACGTTTTCGCATTGTGAAAGGATTTATTAGCTCTTTTTCTGCCATTCTACTCTGCATTTTTGGTGACCCGACCTAAAGTGTAGTTTTGTTTGCTTGGCGTTTGTATATTGCAATCCTTACTAGTGCCTAATGAACACACATTGTGGGTGCACGCTCCTTTTTCTAGTAAATTGACTTCATCTGGTGACAGATGATGTGTCGTCGGTTTGGATGTCTTGAACATTTTGTTCCCTCATTTGCATAATAAAGTATTTTGCTCTATTTATTGGTGTTTGAAGTCTCGAAGTGTGACAAACTGACGAAATATGTGCACGTTCTGATGGCTTCATTATGCAACTGTTTTCGATTGGAAATTTATCGTTAAACGAATTCTTGTTAAGCAATTTTTAAATAATAGTCTGCAACAAATAATTTGCCCCGCAGAGTTCGCGTTGTCCTCTAAGAGAACAGTCAAGTTGTATAATCTTAGCTTAGTTACTGCGTGCAGGTTGTTTAGCCAGTAGTTATGGTACAGCTTGTAGCCCACACATTCTGACCTTAGCGTAACATTAGTTTCATTGATAATCCAAGGAACATAATTCAGAATATATGCTTTGGTTATGTGTTCCGTCCTGTTTGTCAGCAGCGAACTGTAACCGGTTATAAATCTGGAAGTGTTAAACACAGCAGGTTTAAGACAGTCGCTGTCCAGATCTGGGGGTATAGTTGATTGCTGTAATAATTTAAATTCCACTATTCACTATATGTACCGCCAAGTTTAACATTCACAAATTCTACGTTCTGTCCACACAGTGTATTTATGTGTTGTGTGGATCTGAGCGATTATTTTCCTATGCACCATTCACTGACTGGTTTGTATAACCGAGACGCAGTGTGTTAACCGAGCGGTACGAACTGAATCTTCACATTTTCAACTTGATTCCGGTCTTCGTGGAGGCCAGCGTTCGATGCCGGGCCAGTTGGTGTGCGATTTGTGTTGGGCAGGTTGCCACTGAGACATGTCTCGACCAATACTTCATTTCGCCCTGCCAGTATCATTCCACTGACGCTCCGTTCACCTCAGCCTGGTCACTAAACGCCAGTAAATCGCGCGTCGTGATGCCGGTACACCCGATACGGTGTGCGCACAATGTGGGTCAGTGAGTGGTGTATCGGATCTTTACACTGCGTGTTGCTGGCTACTCGGAGTGGAAGCTGTGTCTCTGCGCATGAACTGGGCGTTCCTCCCCCGCCAGCCGATTAGGGTTGGGCGATCATGTGTTGTGTTGCCAGATTGAAGGCGGCTTTGTTGAGTTCGTTGCCATGCTCTCAAGGCCGTTTATATTGTTCTTCGTGGTGCCGTTGGTGTGGCAGAGGGTCAATGAATCCGCCGCTGGTGAAACATGGCATCGTTGGCAAGAAGTCCCCGCGTATGCGTCCAGTATCAACAAAGCTACTGAAATCCATCGTTGTTGCAGATTATTGTAACGTTGCGGTTCCGTTGTAGGGTCGCATTGTCGGAATGTTTGGCTATGAATCTCGTTGTCTGTTTAAGTGCCAACAGTTGTTACGTGAAAATGAACTTGGAATGTGTTCAGCGATAGTGGAGTATGCCAGTGGTGATATGTTGAATGTTCTTTGTTTAATTGTAGGTAATACAACGAGGAAACAGAAGAGTAGTTGAAATGTTCAGCTTTCACAAGCCGAAAGTGTATCGCTCTTCCACAGGCTGCTGCATATGCAGGGCGAAATCTAGCAGGTAAGTCAGTTCGTCAGCTCAAGTAACTGATACATGAAATCGTTCAGATGCAACCGTGCGGGGTGTTTAAAGCATGTCGTGTGTACATGACGTAAAGACATCAAAATCTTGTTAAGATTTTTTAAGTTAAGTATTGTGAACAGGCTTGGTGTCGCAGGGGCCGTCACTGGTGCATAAGTCCAACTCCGCGATCTTTCTGTTGGTAAATCGTAGTGTTAGGCATGACGTAATTTATACATTTTGCATGTATGCATGCGGAAGGACATTTTAAACCTGTATTGCGTATGTAAGACAAGAACACCCAGTAGCATTTGTAGCTACACGTTATTTAGAATGCACAGCTTAAGCATCAGTTTTCATCCCAATGACATCTTTGAGATTTATTCCAAGAGTTCCTCTGTCATGCATGTTCTCTCTCACATTGGGTTTATCTTGATCCTTCTGCATAGGCTTGCTCTTGGTATTCTAGAATTTTTAAGCTTTGGTTGATGGAAAAAGCAGTGTGCATATGCAAGATCCATCGCTCAGCTTTAGCAACTTGTGTCCAGCACATCTCTCTTTTCAAGAGGCCATAGTAGTTAGTCAGAAGCAGTACTTCAGTTGTTCCAAAAAGCCTGTATGTGAGGATTCAGGTGTTCTGGAATATGATGGTGTGTTTGGTGAGTGGTTCTTGACATAGGGAGGGAGCAGGGTGCATCCTCTTAAGTGGTCAAGAGTTCTAAGACCCCCTGAAGAGGAAGGCAGTATTTTCCTTTGAAATGTGAGGAACTACTCACCCAGTGATAGCATTACATCCCAGAAGACTTGAATCATCAGATTATTGGTGTAAGAACCTCATATCTTTCCAGGTATATATTTACATGTACATACAGTTTGGTATTACAGTATACTATAAATTTTCCTTGGTGGATTATCTGGTTTTTGGATATCTGTTCGCTGTCTTAAGTTGCTGCCATTTAATGTTTAATACAGTCTGTTGTTAGCTGGTGACAGTAACTGGGGTGTGACTCACCCAGTTACAGGTAGTGTGTAAGGTAGGTTTGACACTTATTATTGTATTAAAGAAAGTTCACCCTAGAACAGGCCATGAAAGCCCTGAGGGGGAGTAGATGTATGGCTCTACTCTTTCTTTAACATCTGCTAGATGGTGGTGGTTGGTTAACCCCATGCTCCACCCACTTTACCCCCAGGAAATATGATACCCATTGTATAGGAGGCTGGGTGGTCCCCAGAGCCTGTCTGGGTGGGTGTGGAAGATCTCTCCCCCAATGGGATTTGATCCTCAGACCGTCCAGCCAGTAGCAAGTTGCTATACTGCCTGCACTATCCTGGCCCATGCTTATTTTTATATATTTATTTTATTTTCTGTTTCATTATATTTTGCCATTTATTTTCTGTGAGCCTCCCACTGTGCTGTCTGGTTCACTCCACTCATAAAAAGCCCCTGTACAATCCCAATGACAGTCTACCATGGTGCAGCTCTATATATCTGCTTGCTGCTTCTGTGTACAGCTTAATCATCTACACACAGGAACCCTTGAAGCACTGATTCAAAGATGATATGATGTCACTTCTCAGGAGATGACAGTCTTCATATTCTGTGTTCACAGCCCTAGCAACATTGTATTAGTACTTGGTCCTCTTTTTATCTGACAGTTATCATTTGTCACTTCCCACTGGTACTTTGCCTTGCATTTAGGTGGATTGGTTGCGTGTGCATTGTTGGTATGATACATCAGCTGACCAGAAGTGGCAGCTGCTGGTTGTGCACTGCAGTGACTGTTACTGACATGCATCTTTTGTTGTTACAGCTCAAGGTTCACTGACAGTAAAAAATATGAAGATGACTTCATGGACTGTTTTCAGCTCCATGAGCGCCGCTCTGGTGAGATATGCAATGCTTGTGTCCTGTTGGTAAAGCGGTGGAAGAAGCTGCCTGCAGGCAGTGAACGCAACTGGCGTCATGTGAGTGTAGTTACTGTTGTCACCGTTACGATCAGTCCTGTTGTAGCCTTCACCTCCACTTCCTCTTAATACTGTGTTAGGGATCTGAGAGACAGTGGCTGCCCCCCCCCCCCATTTTGATGGGTGGAGGGGAGATTTAACATGTTTGTGTTATTGTGTGTAAGTACATGATTTTACATTTGTATGATATGTTCATAATTTCATACCATCTTTCCATAGTCTGTCATATGCCAGGTATGTAGCCTCTTCCAAGCGAATTCTGTACAGACTGATCTAGTGCTGCTCTTCCAATTTCCAGTGTCCTCTTCTTTGCTGAATATCATATAGTAGCTGCTTAGGCCTTCTTCATCCTCCTGTCACTTGTGTCCTTTTGTATCTTTCCTTCAGTAACCTGTGTTTTGGAAGGCATTTCATATGCAAGATGTGACCAATCCACTTAGCCTTTCTCTTTTTTATTCTTAATAGGATATTCCTCCCCTCCTTGACTGTATGCAATGCTTCTTTATTTCTCACATGCTCGGTCAAACTGATCATCTCCATTCCTCTCCAGCACCATATTTCATAACTTTCCAGGTAATTCTGAACTTCTGAAGTGTCCACATTCAGCACCACACAAAGCTATGCTCCAAATGTGGTGTTTTACTAGTTTATTCCTTAATTCTCAGTCAAATTTGCTGCTAATAGAGTCTTCTTCTTGTTGAATGCTGCTTTTATCCTGGCAATTTAGGGTTTAATTTCACATGTATATCTTGCATCATTTGTTAACATGCAACTTACCCAAAAAGTTGAAATACTCCACATTCTCTGGTTGTTTTCAATACATTGTACTATGTACTGGGGACAGTTGCCTTGAGAGTCTCTTTACCTTAGTTTTTTCCACATTCATTTCCATTCCATAATATCTTACAGCATCATTTCGTCTGTCAGGCTTGCTCTCTAGTACTATTTTTCCCTTAGCCAGTAGCAGAAAGTCATGTGGCATATTTCACAGTGCAAGTTACTTGTCCTTTTTTGAAGTCTCCAAATCATTCAAGAGTTTCATAGAAAGGTACTCACTGCATCAGTTAAATAGAATTGGTGACAAACAACATCCTTGTCTAATTCCTCTTCAAAGTTTCACACTTCTTGTCTCCCCTTGGTCCAGTCATATTTCATTACTCTGATTCATGTATAGTTTGCTGGTCAATCCTATTTTGCGCCATTCGATGCCAGTTTCCTTTGGATCTGCATTAACTTGGTCCAGTTTATGTGGTTAAATGCCACCTGTCAGTCTATGAAGCAAGCACACAATTCATCACCTGTCCGGACTTCAGTTTGATATTGTTCTCAGCATTCCAGTTGCATTCCAAATTCCTTTTCCTATTTTAAATCCTTGCTGATCTCCAAGTGTGTTCTCCATTTTCCTTTCAGTTCTTTTAAGTGTCCTTGTTTCTGTCTTTGCTATATGTGCCAAGAGGCTGATGGTGTTATGGTCACTTCATTTTGTAGCTTTTGGCTTCTTTTTGAAGGAAATCAATGACATTCTTGTACCACTCTCCAGGATCATTTATGCTGTTGATCAGGCATGTCATTAGTTTTAAAATTAGATAACTTTTGTGGTTAATTTATGAAGTGAGAATGTTACAAGAACTTTGATAGAATGTATATTACACATGATACTAGGCTTCTGCCGTGGTGTAAATCAGATCTGCACTGTTTTGGGATTTTGCACAGTGTAGCATGGTAGTTTTGTACCGATGTTTCAGGACAACCAATTGGCCCCATCTTCAAGAGTTAAGCAATCCCTTGACCCTTGAAGATGGGAACCCCGGTATGAAATTACCATTCTGCACTAATAAAACTCCAAAAGAGCACATATCACACAATATATATGTATATATATATTACTGTTTCCGGCCATTTCCTTGTTTAACGACAGCACATAGGAATCAAACTGAGGGAAGCCTTAATTGGAGAAAAATCTGCCTGTCAAAAGTAGGTTGAATTTCTTAAATCAAACAACAAATAATGTAGGGCCTTAGATGAGATTCGACTGAATGTCCCCAACTTCACCTTTAGTTGTATCCCAGTAGTTCCATATAAAGAAGGAAGATGTTTGTATTAAGGTTGATAACATTCCTAGTGAGGTTTTGGGCACATTAGTTCGGGGGACCCTGAGTTGTGCACATAGTTGCTATTGTGTAATTACCCTAAGTTACACACTGTGTTTTCACTGTGTGTGTGAGACTGGCCCTGTGTGTTGCACATGCTGCTACTGGGGCACAGTTACTCATGCAGTTGCCACTGTGTGTCACCCTGAGTGACGCACAGACATGCCACTTTCTGTGAGACCTTAACACACACACTTTCCACTGTGTGTTATCCTAAGATATGCACTTGTCACTGTGTGTGACTGATCCATTTACACACACAGTTGGTCATGGTGTGTGACTCTGTGACATGCACTCACTGGCCACTGTGTGTGACCCTGAGTGAAGCGTGGACGTGCTACTGTGTTTGAGACATTAATGCACACACTTGCCATTGTCTGTGATCCAAAATCACATGCACTTGCTGCTGTGTGTTTCTGTCTTGCCACAGAAACCCTTCTTCCTCAGCTGGCAGCAAAGATAGTTGAAGCTTGATGCAGCAGAGCATGTCTCTTATCATTGCCTTGAGTGCAGCTGATATAGAGTGTCCTGTCCTGGAAGATACAGGGAGGCTTCATGTTTGATGAAGCTGCAGTGCTTGTGGAGTTGATACGAGAGACACCTATTGAATGCAGTGTGGTTGGTGGAATGGCTAGGCCACTTACCGTTGTTTTCATAGTACTAAATTTGGTTTGAAAAATGTGTCCTTGAAGTAATGGTAAATTGTATTCTGACAACAGTTTTGTATTTCAGTGGTTCTGAAAGTCACTGAATTTGTATCGTTGATTTAACCCTTGATGTGTGTTGTACCTCACAGGAGGCAGTAATTTGTTTAATGAGTGGTTCCATGCTGTATTCAGATCATATTCACAGTTGTATGATAATTTCTAAACTTCTACACAAGAAGTCCACCTGAGTTGTTATGTAATAGCCATATAATTTTTGTTGAAGATTCAGGTCTTTGTAGTTCTCAGCATTTTGAAGGAGCTGAGTGTCTCCATCTTCAGGGTCAGTCAGTTCATGGACAGTATTAACATTTCTGCTTGGACTGCATGACCTTGGAGGATGAAGGCAGTATGATCTTTCAGAATGATGGTAACTATTTACCAGCTGACATGGCATTTATATCCTGGGAGACTTGAATCTTCAGCAACACTCCTGTAAGAGCCTGAGATCCTATGTCACGTTTGCTGTATACTTTCAGAGAAATGCATTTGTATGTTACTTTCACACTGTTTATTGTGTAGTGTAATCACTCTGTAAGTATGTGTCATGGTGATGGCACAGAGTTCTTGTTCATGTGGTGTTCACAACAGGCTTCATTTGCAGATTATTTACAGCCATATTATAATCTTGCAGGTTGTGGATGCCCGTGCTGGTCCAGGGACCAAATCTCTAACAAAATTCAAGTCTAAAAACAAAAAGAAGCTGAAACTGAAACCTGATGGTATCCAGAAGGTAGAGAAATTGATTAAGAAGAAACATATATATATGAAGAATGAACGGTCAGGGCGTGAAGAGAGTCCAGGGGCACTGAGTGATGACATCACAGGTAATGACATTTGATTTTTGGATGAAATGCCCCCTGCAAAACTTAATGTTCTGCAGTGTGTATTCTTTTAGTGCATTGCTTTCCTGTTTTGATCATAAGTGCAATATGTGGTGTGTGCAAGAAACATGTATTCAGAAAATGTGAGACCTGAAAAATGCTCAGTGGACACTGTTGCTTCATAGCATGACAGTATTATTGGATACAAACACAAGTTCAGTCTAAACACAACTTATTTCAATTGATAAGCTACATGTTTCGATCCTATACATGGATCATTATCAGGCTTCATATAAAACAGTATGACTGTACACATAGAGTCCATCCCCAAGAGAGCTAGATTGCATGTAGCGGAAGGGACATGAACATTTTTGGTAATTTAAGTAGTGGGGAAATTAATATGACAGCTAGTTGACGGAGAGCCAGCACAGTGTTAAGGTTTGTGAAGAGGGCTAGGCAAAACCATTGTTTTGTTAACTTAGCAGAAATTCTGCAGCCAGGAAAAGAGTGTTATTTGTTACTTTGGCATCTGGGTACTGCATAACTGGACTGGTAGAAAACAGGTGGCTTTGTGTGGTGTTGCTTAGCTTCTCTTGCTAGCATTAAATACATAGAGGGGTTTTTGCTAGAAAATTCATGGAGTACAGTAACTGAAATTGGGGGTCCTGTCAGAGATCAGAGTTTAAAATGGTCAAATTTCAACACCTGGAAATTTGGAGGAGTTTAGTAAGTAGCCAGTGAGGACAGTAGTTAATTTTACAAAATTTTAATTACATGAGTTTTATGCGGTGCTTAGGTCGAAGACTAAAGGTATTTAGGTTTGCACTTCAGACAAGCTGGATGTGGAACCACATCACTCCATCATTTTGGACTTTGTGTCTCCAAATTGCAACTCAAAATTTAATTCACGAGTGCAGTAAACATTGATTGCAAGCAGTTTGTAATGTCTGATGGGATATGTTCAGTGCCTTCCACCCTGTCATTAGTGTAATCTTGTATGTGGAAGGACCAGCATTTGACAAGAATATATGCAGTAAATTTATTGACAAAATTTGTATGTTTTACTCTTCAAGTGGTTGTGATGTACATTGTGGCCCTGTAGGATGCCTCACACACACATTCCCATTATGAAATGTCATATGATATACTCTGCTGAACTGTTTGCTGGGTCAGTCTGATCAGAGCCTCTTTTCTTCACCTGTTTATATCAGCTCCGTCTGGTACCATTTTCTCAGGCAGTAGAATTATCACTTTTTGCTAGCACCTAGTCATAACACCTTCATCATGAATAACCATCAAACCTATGAAGAGAGAGAGAGAGAGAGAGAGAGGATGACAGGTAGGTTGCTGTTGTCTGCCTTGGGTGTGGCACATGTGTCAGCACTAGCACATAGGTAGTGAAGCGATAGCAGCAATACTGCTTGTATTGGATGACGACAACAGCACAGTGTGATGACAGTCATCAAAGTAATGACAGCATACGCCTTGAATGTGTGAGACAGAGGAACCTAATGCAAGACTGCAATTTGCTCATAGCATAGCATTAGTAGCCAGTTGTTCCCTGCTGATTATCCTTCTAAAATGTGACACATCTCAAATACAAGCAGAGCATCAAAATGACAACTTTTGATTCTGTGCAGGTCTCATATCTAGATAAATATTTTCTGTCCATGTGGTGAAGTTGTTTTCTTGGTGTAATGAATGTTCCTTGCCAAATATTCTCTCTCACTCTCTCTCTTTTAAATGAATATCCAGTAAGGTATCACTGCAGTAATACTGGTTTACAGTTGGTTGTGCACAACAGATAAACAATGCATAACTGTGGGAATGTCAGAATAAACAGTGGGCATGCTCTTCAAACTGGAGTGAACTTGTCCTGCCTTTTTTGGGCCTAAGAGATGAAGGCTTTGTCCACTGAGATGACTGTTGCTTGGTTTCTAGGTTGAATCTCTGAATCCATGTCTAATCCCCTGTGATTATCTTCAGAAGGAATTTTTGGTCTGTTTTGAGCCTCTCTTTAAAGTCATGCCACATGTTGAGACAATTATCTTACTGTTTCTCTCTCAACCAGTGGGGTCTGTGTTGGTGGCAAGCCAGCACATTTGATGTTGTCTCTTACATTGTGCTGAACTGGCCCAAATGAAGTTCCCAACATGTTTCCAACTTTATGGATAGTGATTCTTCTGTGTTTGAGGACAAGTTCCTCTGCTCAGTCCACTTATTCACCTGGTATGCTTGTTATGCCTGCCGAGAATTTTACATAATCAACAGAGATTGCACCACTTGGAGTTCAGAAAAATCACTGATCCTTTGACATCTGAAAGTTTCGCTAGAATTTTATCACAGTTTACAGCACAGTGTGATGCAGACATACTTTCTGGGTATGCCAAAATTGTAAATGGAACAACTCACTCTGGTATTCAACAAGATGTTAACTCCACAGTTACATGTGTTACAGCCTTGCTTCAAGCAGGAAATGATAGCAGGCTCAGTCTCTTTGTAGTGGTAGAAATTTCCAGTGGCAGCAATTGTGTCCTCTTGCTGTCTGTCTGGAAAATATATGAAAGCAGCGTGCAAAGGGTATGTAATAGTCCTTATTCACAGTTTAATGGACTGACTGTATCAACAGCAGATATCCACTGCTGTTAGACAACAGCTGTGCCATGTGCCTAGGAACGTAATGAAGCACTTCACAATTTATCAACTGCAGTGACATTTTTGAGGAATGCATTGCTAATTTTTACAAAGTGACCTTAAGCTGTCACAGTGACTACTGCATTTGTGGTGACACGCCACTTGGAGCTGAACATTGCAGAGGCAGTCTGCCTTCCGACAGAGGACAGACGAACATTGCAAGTTGTATGTGAAAATCTTTTTGTTGCAAGTTGTGAAGTTGATAGTGCCAAATGTCGAGTTTTTCAGGTAGTGTAGTAGAGGGAATGGTGGTTCTATTCCTGACAGGGGTAAAAGATTTTTCTCAGCTCAAGGGCATTGAGAATGGGTGTGGTACCTACCAAGCCTCCAATGGGTATGGTGGACTTTCTCTGGAGATGTGGTGGCTGGGGGTATTGAATGACTACACACCTTCATCTAATGTTGAATTAAGAACGACAGAGCTCTGCTCCTCTTCCCCATATGTGTTCGTGGCATGTTCAGGGATAACTGGTAGCCTTTGTATGTGGACATTTTTTATGAGTTGTGGGTGTCATGTTCTGTAGTCCTGTTTCCTTGATGTGACAAGCGTTTACAAGGTGTGTTCAAAAATTTCTCACACTGATTTAATAAAACACGGTATGTACTACATAAATTTTATTAAACATAGCCTCTGATGTACTCCCTCCTCCAATAGTACAGTGATTCAAAGGGTGTTCCTATTTTTCCCAGCATTCTGTATTGTGATTTTAAAGTAATTTTAGGTATATGCTGTGTAGTTTTTCCTTGTACTTCTATTGACACAAACCAACATTTTTTCAAAGGAACAGAAGGAATTCTGCTGGAGAGACAGGGCTGTAGGGTTGGTGTGGAACAGCTGGATTTTTTTTTTTTTTGGTAAGAAACGCCCATACAGAGTGGACTGTGTGCGCAGGAGCATTGTAGTGCAGAAACTGGCAGTGTTTTCACTAAAGTTGTGGTCATTTCATGCACATTGCTTCACATGGACGCTAAAGTGCTCGGGGTAGAACTTGATCACGCCTTGACCTGTAGGAGAAACTGATAGTTCGTTGTACCTCAGCAGTCAAAAAATAGAAGCATGATTTTCACATTCAGTTAGCTGTGGCATGCTTTTTTTTTTTCCTACAACTTTGGAGACAATTTTGACTTCATTCAATATTCCTGTTTTCTGTCCTAAGCAGTTTTCATTGTTGTTTAACAGAATTTCATACAGATGTGCTGTTTCATTGGTGACGGTCTTAATCACTGTGGACACTTTCTTCAGTTGAAGTAATTGTCTTATGTGAAAATGAAATGGGTTAGGACTGAGAGAACTGAATGTACTGTAGCAACAGGATCCACAGTCTGTTAAACTAGTACAGTATACCTTCATCATGTGGTTTGATAGGGTGGTTGAAGTTGCAGTTCAGGAACTATTTGTATTGTATTGCGTTCGTAGTTACTTCACAGTTTGCAGTGATTTGGATTTGGTGATCTAGGTGAAGACTTCATGTCTGATGTGAGTGGAATGAGCATGCCGTCCAGTCTGGCACCCAGCCCCACTCCCAGTGATGATTCAGCTGCCCTGTCTACAGTCAAGCAATGCAATAAGTCTGCTTCTCCACATCGTTCTGAGAAGGGTAGCAAGCGGCGACTGTCAACACCTGCCATTAGTAGTTTTCTAGATATGTCCTTTTGGAAAAGGTAAGAGGCCTGGTTACAACTGTTGCTTGATCTGGCAGAAGATTTGTAGTATTTTTTACCTTTACTATTTGATGCTCATGGAACATGACATCAAGAAGGTAACAAGTCTTCTGTGCTGTCAATATTGTGTCAAGACAGTGAGGCAACCCAGAACACTTGTGCACTTGTACTGTCATCAGCACCACCATGGGCAGCCTCAGGTCTTGTAGTGAGCTTATGTAGTTCAACCTGTTTGGACAGTCACATAAATACAGTCCACAGATAGTGTGTACTGGTAGGATGCATGTAACTGAAGCACATGAAGGGAGAACCTCTTGAGTTTAACTGAGTATGTGGCCCTTGTAGTGGGGACCACAGTAGCACAGTGATTAAGGTGCTGTGCTACAAATCAGAAGGTCTCTGGTTTGATTCCAGATGGTGTCAATGGAATTTTTCATTGACATAATCCTTCCGATCGCATTATGGCCCTGGGGTTGACTCAGCCTCTAACAGAAATGAGTACCAGGAACCTTTCCTGGGGGTGAAAAAGGTGGCTGGTGCATAGGGCTGACAACTTTACCACCATCCTGTGCCATTATCATGTAATCTAGGAACCTTAACTTCCTGGAACGGGACTGCTGTACCTTATGTGGCCCTTGTATTGGTAAGTATGTAGGGAGGGACCAGCTGTGAATTGCAGCAGTGATGTATGTGAATGGGAGGGGGTGGGGGTGGTGCAGCTGCCCCAGGTGATGTGATAATAGTAAACTGGGTGGCAGAATGAACATTATCAATGATAAAAATATCCTCATTATTGTGTTTATAGAAAAGTGTAAGTTAACAAGACGAAATACAGGAAAATTCAGTAAATGGTGGTGATTCTTTAAAGTTCATAATTACTATTAAGGGCAGCCTTTGTGGTTACTCGCCCTGGACACTAAAATCTTAGCTGCACCACTGAAATGCAGTGATTCCTCACTAAATGTTATTTACACTGTACATGCAAAAGATTAATAAGCACATTAACTTGATTGAAAGTCATCCTTTTCTGGTATGTCATTGAAAATATCATTTTTGAATCGGTGTTACTTGCAGAGGGTTGATACAGGAAGTAATGTTACTTGAGTATGGAGTGTTAATGGCATATTTTACTATGAAAGATCAGTGTGCTACATTCTGTACATTAGTTCCGCTTATGTGCCTTTCCTCAGCATTTTGAACCATATGCAGCTATAGCTGGTAGCAAAATGACCACGGTCTGTCAGTTGTCATGGGCAACGTGTTTACACCAAGTTGGAGTGGTAGCTCAGTTTTGGCAAGAGTAGCTGGGTTTTGGAACATGCAGCAGGATCATAGGAGTGATGGAAGTATTACTATTTTATTTCTTTTTTTTGTGTGTAAAAATCAGGTCAGCTTACGTTTGGTTGTGTGTTTAGGGTAATTGAGGTATGAGTAACTGGTTGACTGCATAACTACTGCTGTAATATCCTGATGTTTCATTTTTGTGTGGACCACCTAGAAGTGGTGTAAAATCTATGAAATGAGAATTATGCACTCTAAAAGAAAATCAGTTGCCTTTTAACTACAGGACTTGTCTAAGCATTTGAAATACTGAATTTTGGAACATTGTTGCAATATACACACAATGTTGTACACATATGCAGATTGAGAACAACTGCCTTACATTTTTGTCACTGTGGGTGCACACAAGCAGCTGGGTACTCACATTTTAAATTGAAAACAGCAAAAAGAGTTTGGGGGGGGGGGGGGGGGGGTGTGTGGTTTTTTCTAACAACAAAAAAAAAGAAAAGCACCCGCGGGTTTTTTGTTATAATACACAAAAAACAAAAAAACAA
>Ga0131853_10005226_pt1 | contig 23410 bp, 18 predicted proteins | sample TergutLab28metaG_FD_92764 | JGI IMG/M metagenome (GOLD analysis project Ga0131853, IMG submission 92764) | Labiotermes labralis P1 segment gut microbial communities from Petit-Saut dam, French Guiana - Lab288 P1 (version 2) (version 2) | ecosystem: Host-associated > Arthropoda: Insects >...
CTCCTCAACACCATATTCTCAAACACCCTCAGCTTCCTTTCCTCCCTCAATGTCAGCGACCAAGCTTCACACCCATACAAAACAACAGGCAAGATTATAGTTCTATATATCTTAATCTTTAATACTACTGGCAAAATTACGCCTATGGTGTTAGGGTAACATTACACAATATTTAACTTTTCAAAGACGCTGGGGTTTAATGCAAACTACTGCCCGGAACGGACGGGTTTTAAATTTACGGTACCCTTAACAAAACATACTTCATGTTACAAAATTTTTAGAAATAAAAATGTATCTAAAAACTTGAACACATTCACGATCGTACTGTTCACTGAAGCCGACATCGTGCGAAGAATCAGAGACCCGTAAGTACGGTACAAGTACGCGAATTGGATCCGTCTGGCTCAGGAAAGGGTCCAGTGGCTGGAGGTGACCTACTGAGCACACGATAATAATACTTTGGGTTTAAGAGGCGGGTGCTTTTGATAACCGCGCCTCTGCTTGTGGGAATTAGTGAACGAATATCACACACAGCGATACGAGCGTAACACAAGGGTCGTGCAGTAGCCGACCGTTCAGTTCAAATCTAAGGCAAGCCTCCCTAGAGAACGTTTGGAAGGGAAGTTATATGTTCCACGAAACCAGGCCGTCCTTGCTTTACTCTTGGGCGACGACAAAATTGTGTTTTGACAGTTTTAATGGACCCTAATATAAGAAGAAGTTGAATCTCTAACCTTTCGACCCTAAGCCGTACGTGACATTTTCAGCGTCTCTCGCTGATGGCGTTTTATTCCCAGAAAGAGTTTAATTGTTTTTAACAAATGAGGACTAGGCAGTGTTCTCTAAGAAGGACTGAAGGGTTACCGTGAATTATATCTAAAGGGTCAATTTGCAGAGCGCACTAAACACACTGTCTGCTATACAAAACAAATCAGTTAATATAAACACAGTTTGTTCTGCGATCCACACACAGCATAAATAGTACACGGTGTGAACGGAACAGAATTTATGAATATTCTACGTGGTGGTACGGGGCACAGCGCTACAAACAGGAAGGTCGCGGGTTCAATTCCCGACGGTGTCATTGGAATGTCTCGTTGACATAATCCTTCCGGATGCACTTTGGCCCTGGGGTTGAATCAGCCTGTAACGGAAATGAGTACCAGGAATTTCATGAGGGGCCGGTGCGTAGGGCTGACAACCTAACCACCTTCATGTGCCGATTGTCTTGAAATGTTGGGAGTCTCAACCTTCTGGAATCCTCAGGGCCTGTCCAGGCCTGTAAAGGGATTGCTTTACCTGCGTGGTGGTACACATAGTAACCACTGGGCTTTAAAGGCGAAGTAAAGTAATTTAAATGCTTGTAACTAGTAGTGCCCATACAAGGGCTGTATTTCAATTTCAATAAAAATCATCGGATGTTTGAAGAAAGTTTGTCGTTGTAAAGTGCACCCTTGTGCAGGCACTGAGGCTCTGTACGGGCCGTACGGCCCATACGGGGAGTAGAGGTATAGCTCTAGTCTTTCTTGACAACGGCACTAGAAGGAAGTGAGGGGTCAGCGTCACGCCCCGGTCGCTCTTTACCCCCGGGAAAGACCCGGTACCCATTATACAGGAGGCTGGGTGGGCCCCAGGGCCGGTCTGGACAGGTGGAAAATCTCGCCCCCACCGGGATTCGATCCACGGACCGTCCAGCACGTATCCAGTCGCTATACCGCCTACGCAACCCGGCCCACACTATACAGTATAAAGATACATAAACATTCACTCACTCTCTGTAAGTAAAGTGAATCTTAAAATCAATTTAACTGAAATAATGTGAAAATTCGACAAAATTTAATGTCGGCCTGTCATGCCGGGTTTTATCGAAATCGGTGAGGTACTTTGGAGATGTTGACGGCGGAATGACAGGAAGCCAACAGGGGGTTTTGGAAACATGCACGGAGCCAAGGAACCTAGAGTCGCATTGCCCAATGGAGAGCAAAGACACGCAGCAACTCAAGGCATCACGCCCATGCTGCCTGCGGGCCGTGCCCCAGATTCCATTGCGACCTGTATGCTTATTGTCGTATCATCGGTGTGACAGTACAACTGTATAGTTTAGTTGATGATCTCACCACCGGCCACGGAAGGAGAGGGGAGCAGTATCTGTTGTACCACCTGCATTGTGAGCGTCATTATGACAGACAAATGACCAAGTACATGACTTTGTTAAAATGTCACCTATATCAAAATTTACCAAACCTTTACAATACGGACATTGTCCGTCACAGCGCCTAAGCTCTCACAGATTTAAAGCAGCACTGATTCTTGACAAGGCAGTGTACATATGCTAACCTCACGCTCCTGCAAAAACTAATTCGACACATCAACAGCACAGTGTATTGTGTGTGTTATTTGGTTCTCATATAGACAGCACCTGTAAACATAACGAGCTTATTGATCATAATAAATGAGATGCGCGGGATTTTCTTGGAGGTACGTACTCAAAATTGAAGTAAAAATGTAGAAGTTTCGTCTTTATAGTAAAGCAAGCTAAAGCAAACCCTGTACATGCCCTGAGGTCTTCAGGAGGTTGAGGCCACCAGATTTCAAGACAATCGGCACATGAAGGTGGTAAAGCTGTTAGCCCTACGCACCGGCCGCCTTTACCCCTCAGGAAATATTCCTGTCACTCATTTCTGTTAGAGGCTGAGTAGACTCCAGGGCCATAGTGCGGCCGGAAACACTGTGTCAATGGAAAACTGAAATGATACCACAGGGAAACGAGCCCGCGACCTTCCGGCTTGTAGTGCAGTGCCTCAACCCACTGCGCCACCGCGTGCCCTCTCGTCCATAAAGCAAGAAGCATTAAAAAATTCAAGTCTTGTGGGATGTTACGCTCTGTCGACTGGCAAGTAGTGGGCAACGTTTCGATGGATGGTGGTGTCTTCGAAACGTCGGTAGCCACACACCAGTCGACACGTCGTAACATCCCAGAAGCCTTTAATATACAGCAACACCGGCGTTAGAACCCCAAACCTGGCATATCAAATGTTGGACGGCAGACACACGGACAAAACTGGTTGCCAGCAATCAGTTCCACGCAACTCTAGTTTCGAGTTGCATGGGGCTAGTTGCTTGAAACCATTTTCTTCGTAGCGCCTGTCGCCTTAATCCATGTTGGGGCTACGAATTCGACAGCTAGAGGACAAATGTGTTTGATGAAACAAATCCTTTTACGCTTGACATAATTTTACATTCCTCTTTACCTTGTAGTCTCGGAACAAGAAAATACAGTTTGTTATTCGGAACACATTCTACGAGTACTAAACCGCAGATTTCATAGGCGTATGATGAGAATAAACCAATACATGTTGATGGGTGCACAAAGAATCAAAATGAGGTCCTTCGTCTCCCCCTCGCGCTTGTGAAGGCGTTTGCATCTGCCCTACGAACCACAGAACATACACCATCCATAATGAATCGCCTTTGCTCGCCCACGATGCGTCATTTGTTTTCATTTGCCTCTGCCTAATCGAGTTTGCTGCACCCTGATTTCAGCCTTACTTCAATTTTCTATCCGAATTGCTTATAGGATGCCCACAAATCTCGGCACTGACAGCTGCGAATCTACACGACGTGAACACTGGGACTACAACTGCATGATATGACAGAAGGTCTAGCACAGTGGTGCACAAAGTCCGGGCACTAGATCACCCGGGCGACTAAATTTCTTACAGTGGCGACTAATGTCTGTATATGCTAAGCATGGAACTTGCATATTGTCGCAGTTCTGGCACCAATAATTTTGAGGTGTCTCCTAGATATTTAGAAAATTTGTAGACACGTCATCTATCGCGTCTTCCATGTTATAAAAGGATTCGACTTTCCAGCTGGGAGGGGGGGGGGGCGGGGGCGGCGTATGTAGATGAGATTTTCCGAGTCTAACACCTGCTATCGCTAAATGTGGGACACGAAAATGTTATAAAGCAAGTATTTTATAACTAAGAAGAACATTTGTATTGACAGCACATTCTGTTACAAACAAACGTCGTTTTGGTAGCAATTAACGGCGATTACTCGAAAGGGCAAGTTTCAATCATCAAATGAAAGTGACTGTGAATGACGATCAGGGAAGGACTTGGAAGGAAGGTGTGGCGGCCTATTTTAAGGTACTGCCACAGAATTTATCTGTAGGGAGTAGGGATATCTACAAAACCCTCAGCCAGAACAGCCGATCTCAGTTCCCAAAACGAAAGCCATGACATCACGACCACGAAGCTAGAGGGCTAACCAAACAAAACAATGGTAAAAAGCAGAGTTCACCCTAGAACAGGCCATGAACGCCCAAGGGCGAGTAGGAGTATAGCTCTACTCTTTCTTTAACCGCGACGCTAGATGGGGTGGGTGGTCGTCGCCACGTCCCGGCCGCATTACCCGCGGGAAAGAGACCCGGTACAAATTGTACAGGAGGCTGGGTGAGCGGCGGTCTGGACGGGTGCGGAAAATGTCCCCACTACCGGCATTCGATCCCCGAACCGTCCAACCAGTAGCGAGTCGCTATACAGACTGAGCTATCCTATCCCACAATCAACCATAATGTTCTGTAGAAAGGGTTCGTTCTACAGTTGATATAAGTTGTGAAATAGCAGACTTGCACAACCATGTGCAACTAAAACCGTGCTCTTATGAATGCTATGACGTGGCGTCGAGGGTGCTGTCCCCTAGGAAGCAATTTGATTACGTCGCTTGAACCGTTTCATTAGTTGACAGCCCTGCTTCCCCAAGACGAATATCAGAGCCCTCAGTCTGCGTGTTAAGAATGAATAACATCCTCACGCTCCCGGTGTACGTCGTTCCTGTCCAACAATTTACGAATGTATTTGCGCTTTTCGCAAACCTTGATGTGAATGTCACAGGAACATAGTACGGTATGTTGCCCTGATAACATATTTGTCGTAGGAGCACGCATTCCAGACATCTTGTGGTGATATGTCCAAGTCAAAACACAATAATTTAAAAAACAGAATAATCAAGGCTTCACGACGGACTGGGCATGTATTAGACCGGAAGATAACAAACTAAACGCATTCAGAATTTCTATTTGGGAACCAAAGCAGACATTTGGAATATAATTCACATATATTGTAGAGAAAAGTAGTTTAAGTGGATGGACTTTTGACGAAACTGACTCAGAATGTTGTGTATATTGTTTGGTTTTAGTTTTGGCGGATCGAACGTTTGGTTTACAATATAAAAGAGTTAATTATTTTCTTAACTTAAGAAGTCTGTACTTAATTATGTGCCCAAGTGTTTAGTAGGTTGAGAGGCAGTTACCTGAAGAACGTAGCTAATTACGTACTTGAAGCTAAGCATGTATCCTAGTAGGGCCTTTCGGTAAGTAGGCAGGAATGTACACAAACTCCCTTAACTGGCACCCTTTTGACCGTTTCTACGATTTACTATCCGTATTAATTACCTTAAATATTAATTATATGACAGCTAAATTCCAGTCCATTATCATTACAGATATTCAAATATCTTTACTGTATGGTGTACCTGTAACCGACAAAGCGCTCATTCATTCATTCATTCATTCACTCACTCAATGAACCAACCAATCAATCAACAATAAATTAATAAATCGCAGGGACAATTTTCACACCACGCTTACATTTTATTTCTTTACATTTATTTTTTATGCATTAACCTGCTTATCTATTAAGCGCTCTTCCACTTGATGTCATTTATTCCGGTAAGCGCAAGCACACACCATTAGTTTCTTTTATTGGCCTTGGAATGTTCCCTTTGAAATGGGCCCCCGTATCCATTCCGTGGATGAGAGAGGAATATGAGAAATTGGTAAACGATTGCCAAGGAAAACTGAAGTACTAGGAACCTGTTTGAGAGACATTTTGTACAACAAAAACCCAATACGAACTGCTTTGGGAGCGAAACTGAACTTCCACGGTGCTGAACTGGGGTCATGGTAGAGTACCATCCCTATATTTATTTAGTAAAACAGCAGGCCCTAGGTAGAAAAATATATCAATTACTTAGCTAACTACTTGTAATCTTGTAAATAAAACCAACTTGGTGCACAATTTATTCTTACTATATCTATCACTCTCTACATGTTTCGGGCTGCTATAGGCCCATCGTCAGGAGAAACAACTGTACTTACGCGGAACTTGGTACTTGTTATTCTGCGTGGATGACTGTCTGGTACGCAGGGTGCATACCAGACAGTTATCCACACAGAATAACAAGTACCAAGTTTTGCAAAAACACAGTTGTATCTCCTGAGGATGGGCCCATATCAACCCCAAACACGCAGAGATTGATAAATATAAATATTAAAGCAGTCCCATTACAGGCCTGGACAGGCCCAGAGGGTTCCAGGAAGTTAAGGTTCCCAGATTTCGTGACAACGGCACAGGATGGCGGTAAGGTTGTCAGCCCTATGCACCGGCCGCCTTTACCCCCAGGAAATGCTCCTGGTACTAATTTCTGTTAGAGGCTGAGTCGACCCCAGGGCTATAGTGCGATCGGAAGGTTTTTATGTCAATAAAAAATCGACTGACACCAGCTGGGATCGAACCAGTGACCTTCCGATTTGTAGCACAGCACCTTAACCACTGTGCTACCGCGGTCGCGATAGATATAAATATACTAAGAATAAATGGTGCACCAAGTTCCTTTTATTTACAAGATTATACAGGGATGCACGGTCAACAAAACTTAAAATTTGGCTAACTACGTAGACAGTTCAGAGAGAGTCACAGAACGACACGCAACTCTGCTGTCGTGTTCAACAACTACAGCTAGTCCTTTCGAAGACCATCCATGCCAGCCGTCGCACGGTTTAACCAACACAGACTCTCTGTAAATAGATTCGGTTCAACATCACTATTCATGATACAAGTCATAAAAGAGCTGCAGCGTCTTTCACCAAACCGACGACAGGGGAGAGCTTAGTGAATCTTCGACAGACCCCACCCTTACCGACCAGCCCGCCACCCTCACGGAGGAATTTAATATGTGAAATGCCATTTCCCCTTAGCATGCAAATAACGTTGGCAGAAGACCAATGAGAAAGCTTCACGTGAAAGCTCTGTGCCAATGGTATACAGAGAATTCCAATAAAGCTGTGTAACATCGATTTCTGTTGTAGCTTCCTGGTTACTATGGCGACGCATACCTCCATTTGGGGGCAAGAATGAATTATGGATGATAAACAGATGTCGGACAAAAGATGTGTTCTATTATAAACACTTGACAGAGGCCAAAGTCCAGAAAACGAATACTTAGTGTTAGTCGTTGCTCAAAAACTTGCTCAATTTATCGTCGTGTCCCGCAGATTTCTAATTAACGCAAAGGTAAACAAACGAAGTTGGAAAAGTAAAAGGTAAAATTCAGCATAGAGCATGCAATGAAAGCCCAGACAGGGAGTAGAGATATAGCTCTACTCTTTCTTTAATCTCAGCGCTACATTGGATGATCAACGCCACACTCCGGCCACTTTACCCTGGGAAACAGAACCGGTACCCATTGTACAGAAGACTGGGTTAGTCCCACGACCGCTCCCCCAACGAGATTCGATCCCGGGACCGTCGGCATACATTTTTACGTAGTAAAAGTATTACAGAGTGGCCCAACAGTCAGTCGGCCGTTATGAAAATGCATACTGAAATACGCTGTGAAATCTTCATCACTTACTGAATTAACAAAAACTGTTCGAAATATGATCTTAACGTGTCCAATTAGAAGGAACGCGTGAAGCTGGCGCAGGACACTGCTAGCAGCTTGAAACCGAACATTTCCGTTAACACGACACAACGTATTCGGTTAACTGTATTTCACATTCATCTCAAATTTGACAAGACTTACAAGACCAATATTTTCTTTCAAATTTTCGAGGAAATTTGTAGCCTGGAAACCTGAATATACGAGATCACTTGATCACCTGCACGCAGCTGAAAAGACAATATTACAATTATGCGACTGAATTGGTTAATGACAGGGCAAACGGCGGGTTTTGATGACAGTAAACTTGGGAAGGATGGGCTGAGGGTGCATACAAGCAAGGAGTTACTTGACCAGCTCGATCAGCACAACAGACCTAAATTCGGAAAGCCGAATTTAAGGACACCGCGCAATTTGTTAGATATGTACTAATGTTTAGGAGCGATCTTACTTGCTTAACTTGTATTAGGGAGGTGTCGGGTTCGAATTACTTCCGGGACAAGGATATGGTACTGAGAAACGTAAAATTAAGATCTCAGTTATTTAACACATTGCATGCAGTTTTTTTGTTCTTAGTTTGTATAATGAAAGAGGGCATTAATAGATGCAAAATTAAAAACCTGAAAGAGAGATTAAAAAACAGCTGACTGGGGAAAGTCCATGAAGGGGGCGAAGGACCGCACTGGACTGTAGGGCCATCTAAGAAGAATAAAATAAAGAAAAGGGCTTGAAGATTAACAAGATTGACAGAAACATGTTTTCTGAATAATAATTTATTGAAAATACATGAAACAGAAGTCGTGGTTACGGTTCTAAGTCCTTTATATTATTCTAGAATGGTTTCTTTTTTAATTTACTTTCATTCCCTCCAGACAAATGGCGGGAAATACGTCCAGTTATACCACATAATCCATTTCTTTCGCTCGTAATTTTTGTTTGCCTTCACCATCTTTGGCTCCCACCCAGCCAGCTAATTAGTTGATACCGGCGTTCTTTCCCAGGGTTTATCCCTACTTACGCCGAGGTTAAGAATGAAAGGAGCCATACTTCTACTACTCCTATATATCTTCATGGCCTGTACAATACTGACAGCATTGTAAAATACATCACGAAAGAAAAATTCAAGGCGCCTCTCCAGCAGACTGCTCTGCTTCACGTGCCGAAAAGGTAACAAACTGCACAGTCACCGGTCGTCTGAGTACTATATCTCACAACTACGAACCTGCCGACACAGTTCCTCACTCTGCAGCTGTCAGCATTTGTCTCTCATCAACCAGAAGAATCAATTTCTGCTGCCTGAGAATGCCTGATGTGTGAAGCAATTTAATCTGTCCCCCGATCCCCGCGATGGTCAGCGTATTGTCTCCCACGGTAACCAGAAGACGGGATGTACCCAATCTGGTCCGTCGGATGTGGGGCTGCGTCCCTCACTCTCTCACTTCCTGTGGGCCTTACTGCGAATATACAACAGTGTCGGAGCGCGACAGGGATCAGTGCGACGCGCTGATGCATACTGGCATACCAATCAACGCACAAGATATTCACCCCAAAAATGTTTTTCGTTAGCATGAGAATTTGAGTGGTCAAAGATTTGATAAATATTGCCCGCACTTGTTTTAACGCTGTTTATCCAGCAGCTGGCCGGATGTTAGCCGCAGCGATGTTGGGGTCGCTCAATTCCGGGTGATTTTGCTCGTGGGTGAAATTTTCGGGAGCTTCAAACCAGCATTATAGAGGCCTGTCTGCCTTTTCAGGACGGGCAACTCTAGGGTGCAGGGTGTCTTCTGATATCTGATACAGCAGTTATACTGACAGTCAACGAGTTTCCTGCTTTCAAGAACCCGAAAATCCAAGAAGACCACCACGTATCATTACATTTAGTATACATGTTCATAATTAGCCCTAATACAGTTTCAATCCTCAGAAACGTTTTAATATTATCTTCTCATTTATTGGTAGTTATCCGAAGTGCTGTCTGTTTCTAAAAAGTTGCCCGACCACAATTTTCTACTAATTTCTCATTTTCTGTTCGTGAGTAACCCCACCTCCTTCTCAGTACCTGATTTAATCACGCTTCTCCGCTGAATTATTTCAGCTTCAAAGAATTAATTACTTGGTAGTTTAATTAACTAAGCAGTTATATATTAATTTCGGAATGTTCTTGGATTAGCCAACGAATTAATTAGCGAAATAATTAGTCAGCTGGTTAGTCCTTTGATAATTTACTCACTTACTATCCTACTGGGGACCGTGGTAGCACAGTGGTTAAGGTGCTGTGCTACAAATCGGAAGGTCGCTGGTTCGATTCCCGATGGTGTCCTTCCGATCGCACTATGGCCCTGGGGTCGACTCAGGCTCTAACAGAAATGAGTACCAGTAGTATATCCTGGGAGTAAAAGCAGCCGGTGCGTAAGGCTGACAACCTTACCACTATCCTGGGCCATTGTCACGTAATCTGGTAACCCTAACTTCCTGGAACCTTCCGGGCACCTCGGGCCTCTAATGGGACTGATTTACCTTTTATTTTTTACTATTCTTTTACACTTAGAGTTTGTGCACTGTGCATTTTAGAATTAGTCATAAGATGGAAGTGGTCTGCTTCACGCTTCGACAGTCTTTATCTTCGCGCGTCCAAGGTCCGACACCCACTGAGGATGGAGTTACACGCACTCCTGAAAGCCGTTCGGGACGCTTTACTGAGAACCGAACCCCTATACTTTTTAGTCCGTACCAAGAGTTTACCGCCTGTGCGTACTAAACTTCTTTCTCCTAGGAAATATATTTACTTTCAACAAATTAAATCGCTGATTAGCGGAGTGATTTGCTGAAACGCTTGAGAATATTTTCTGTTTATCCAATATTTGCACTGCAGAGTCCCGAGCGAAACAATTATGTCGGTGTTTGTTCGAAAGAACGTGTCGTATCACCGGCCAGATGGCTCACCATCACACGGAGCAACGACAGACGGCGTTGCTAGTAATGAAAAATGGTGGACATGTTGCACGCAGCATAAAACAATTGACAATCGATCCCCAATCCCTAATATAAAGTCACGTTCTTTCAAATTATATGAGATCCAGGATAGAGGGGCAAAGCGCATACGTGGGATTGATAGAATCACTGTCCGTTCAGCCACACTGTCTAATCACTCATGGTACAGGAAATGTATATTACCTGACAGCCGGCTAGCACACAGAAGCGTTTTAGGTCATTAAAGATGAAAAACAGAAGTACAGAAGAATAAGGCGGCCAGAAAGGAGAAGAAAAATGCAAGTGAAGGAAAAGAATGAGGAAAAAAATGAGTAGTAGAGGAGGAAGAAAGAAAGCTTTCGTTTAGACTAAGCAAAAGTGAAGGCCTCTCAATTTATATACTGAACATCTTTTTTGTTTAATTTGTGACATCTGTCACAGGTTACTCAACGTTGGTTTCTCCATATATTTAGTTTTATGTTTGGCTGCTCTCAGTAAATAACTACTGTACTGTAAGTCGGCACGCATACTTTAAATGTAATGGCTAGCCAAGTCATAACATTATCCCTATTGATTTTGTGCGAATATTTTCGGCGTGCGATTATACAGGGTGGCGCGGAGCCGACTGACACATCTCAAATGGTCATAGATAATATATGGAAACAGGAAAAAAATAAGCGAAACCGTCTATAAATACGCACAAGTGTGCTATTTATTACACACAGATTCCAACTTATTTTCTGAATAGCAGGCAGATGGCCTCCGTTTACATCAATGCATTTTTGCAAGAGTGTCTGGAAGTTGCCGTACACGCGCCTCCGTAGATCCTCATCAATAGCCGCAACTTCGTCAACAATGGCTTGTTTGAGATCTTGAATTGTCATGATACGCCTCCAGAACACACGGTCTTTCAGGAACCCCGACAGGAAAAACTCTGGTACAGTAAGTTCGGGCGACCGAGCATGCCAAGCGATGTCGCCGAAACTACGAACACAGGTAACACGTTGTTGCACGTTCCAACGCTCCATTGCAACTGACCATATGAAATGGCGTCCTCTCCTTCACCGTTCCCCTTCTCGCCAATCACGACAAGCTATCGCGCCGGCGCAATATTCAAATTTGAAATGTGTCAGTCGGCTCGGCGCCACCCTGTGTAACACTAACGAGTTTCGACAACCTACCAATGTACATTACCCCCCCCCCAAAAAAAAACAGACATCCGACTTACATGATTACTGTGTTTATACGTAACCCCTGCTGTCCTCTCTGCGAAGTGAAGTTACGTTTGCCGCAAGTTCATTACAAACATCTGAATAATATAACAAAGTGACAGTTTTAGACCCAAATAGTTACAGATAACTGATTCCAGGGGTGCTAAAATTTTCAAAAAATTTAGGATCAACCTCAAATTTTAGGCGGACTCACAAGTAGTACGAGTCACCGTAAAAAATTTAGTCGCCTGAGCGACCTGGTGCTCGGAATTTGTTCACCCCTGACCAATACCTTTAAGTAGAAGGTATATATATATATATATATGCATACACAGATATCGAACATAGTACTTTTATTCATCCTCGTTTAACGACACTTGCATTAACTCCAATTATATAACGTCTAATGCTTAGCGAATAATAAATTAGAAGTTGTGTGGGAAGCAGTCGTGACGCACTTTGTGATGCTACATAGGTACACGTCTGGAGAGACTAAGGAAAACCTCGACATAATATTGAAACCGTGACATTCCAAATACGAGAAGCAGGAGTATTCACCTACCCCCACGTCTGACGACGTCTAAGGAAGACACATTTTCTTAAAACCATGTAGCCTATGCAAATGTGTCTCTCTGTTCAATCCTGGGCTCTAAAATCAATCCCAAACAAGTTAACGTAACTCTTTAGCATATGTTTTGTGTCATGACTATTTTCGTCATCCACAACACGCCAGTATCCGCCTTGCTTCTGAAGCGTCTCAATGAACGTGGCGCAGCACAGAATACAAGGTGTATCTTCAACGTAAAAAAAACTTGTTGACAACAGATTAAAATAATTTTTCATTAGCTTGTACTTTAAATGTCATGTGTTCATTCGCCTGTTATTTTAATTACTGATTCATTCAAACTACTTTTTTTTTAATTCTTTAAATATTTATCACATTTAGTTATAAAATCCACCTGTCCATTTTGTTAGTTCAATATTTCATTCGTTACTTTCTGTAATTTATTTATACGTTGATTAGTTTAACTCATAACCTTACGAATCAATTTATTTATTACACGCATTAGTTTTGTAAATCACAAGAAAAACTCCTTGCTCGAAGACGAATGGCAAACTATGCAGTTATCCATCATACGAAGCCGTGTAGGCCACTGAGGTCAGTCTCCACTCGTATATCACCGGCACTATATGGAAGTGAATATCTATTTTACTCCGCTCAAATGGGTAGAGGTATAGCTCTACTCTTCCATGACCGCGGCACTAGAAGGGGGTGAGTGTTCAGCAGCACGCCCCTACCGCACTTTACCTCCGGGAAAGAGCCGGTACCCATTGTACAGGAGGCTGGGTGGGCCCCAGGGCCGGTCTGGACGGGCGGAAAATCTCGTCCCCACCGGGATTTGATCCCCGACCGTTCAGCCCGTAGTCAGTCGCTATACCGACTGAACTACCCGGCCCATGAATATCTATTTTACTCCGCTCAAATGGTGTGCATCAGAAAGAGGTTTGTGTTACTCGTCCAACCACTGATACTAATGATAAAGTAAAGGTAAATTTGTCCTGCCCACGATGTGAAGACGTACAGGGAAGCTGAAATGTAGCTCCAACTATTCTTAACTTGACACTAGATCGAAGTGGATGATCAACATCACTCTCTGCCGCTGTACCGACTGAACAGGAGGCTGCGCAAGTGCCCGAATCGGTTTAGGTGAGCCCCAGATTCGGTCTGGGCGTTCTGGAGAAGAGGAAAAACCTTTACCCCCTGTCAGAAATCGAACCACGATTACTCGGTCATCCAGCCCGGATCCCTGTCACTATACCGACTGCGCTATCCAGACTCCTGTTAGCACCGGTGCAGAATAAAAGACGCGAGGGCTGCTCGGTTTATACAGCGAAGTATCAGACGCAACTGGAATAGACTGAGCTTAGGCAGTGTGGAGTGCTAGGCTTCCATCTTTATGAAGAGCAAAAATCTGACAGTTGGCGAACTAAAAGCAAACCATCTGCAGTCGAGGGATGCTATTAGCGAGCACGACACATGCAAACAGCTTTTGATTGCTCTCAGGCTGACTGACAAGCCGCCATGTGGCGCTTACACAACACACGTTACTTAAATGGCGTTCCATCAGCTGCAGAAGTTATTAGCGTTGAATAAATTGGAAAGTTCACGAGTTGCGTCTAGATAAGGACATGGAAGGAGTCAGGTGCGGTGTATGTACGGTAATATGGCAGCGTTTCCACGAAGAGGCCGAAGAAAACTAAGAAAATCCTTAATCACATTTTTGTTAACACGGCAGAAGTTTGAATTGGGTACCGCCTGAATAAAGAATGCAGCGTTCTTTCCATTATCTGAGTACTGAAGTTCCTTCCCTTTACCCACCAGCAGTGTTGACTGCCTCTACTGCTGTTTCTCTTCTCTTCACCACCATCCTGTCTGTCTTCAACTGATTGGTTCGTAGGTTATATGATGACGTACCATTAACTGCAGAGATTAATAACAGCAGAATTAATGTAGAATAAGACACAGTAAAGTGAAAAGTCCTGGGTTCTTTGGAATTATTACTGGAACTTCTGGAGTATTAAAAACGAAAGCCATCAGCGAAGATTGACGGTTTAAGAAGCCGTGAATATGGTACGAGACGGTACCAACGGAACAAGACATCTGTCCAGATTATTACCTAAACGCTATTCCTGATCATTTTCAAATGGCATTCGAAGTTACATACCATACGGAATCCAAACAAAGGAGTGAAATAACCAAAAAATAAATAAAAAGGTAAAAGGTACAGTTTTCCCTTAAACTTATTGATTGTAATCTTACAATATGTGTTCAGTCAACACAACAACATTAGAAAATTAATGTGTTACCGCAACATGTTTCGAATCCGGAGAGTCATCATCAGGCTGAATATTTAAGAACCATTAAATACATTATCCTTTGCAGTACTATAAATGTAACTATTGCATTAGGGATAATGTATTTAATTGTTCTTAAATATTCAGCCTGATGATGATTCTCCGGAGTCGAAACATGTTGCGGTAACACATTAATTTTCTAATGTTGTTGTGTTGACTGAACAAAGTTTACAATAAATAAGTTTAATTCTTTATAAGACAACGGGATGACTTACTTTAGATTAAATTTTCCCCTAACAGGCCCGGTGTGGCCCAGAGGGTGGGTAGAGGTATAGCTCTACTCTTCCACGACCGCGGCACTAGAAGGGGTGAGTTGTCAGCAGCACGCACCGGCCGTACTTTACCCCGGGAAAGACCCGGTACCCATTGTACAGGAGGCTGGGTGGGCCCCAGGGCCGGTCTGGACGGACGGAAAATTTCGTCCAAACCGGGATTCGACCCCGGAATGTCCAGCCCGTAGTCAGTCGCTATACCGACTGAGCTACCGGGGCCATAACTAATAAATAAATCAGTATAACAACTATAAATAATACTGATGTCCGGGACACGACGTCGTGTAGTATGGCTTTCTACCTAGACGGTGGAAGAGGTAAAAGTGAAGCAATCCTGGGCTGGACAGGCCCTGAGAGTTCCAGGAGGTTGTGGGACCCAGATTTCAAGACAATCGGCACATAAAGGTGGTAAGGTTGTCAACTCTACGCACCGGCCGCCTGTACCCCCCAGGAAATATTCCTGGTACTCATTTCTGTGGGCCGAGTAGCTCAGTCGGTATAGCGACTGACTATGGGCTGGACGGTCCAGGATCGAATCCCGGTGGGGACGAGATTTCCCGCCCGTCCAGACCGGCCCTGGAGCACACCCAGCCTCCTGTAAAATGGGTACCGGGTCTTTCCTGGGGGTAAAGTGCGGTCGGGGCGTGCTGCTGACCACTCACCCCCTTCTAATGCCGCAGTCATGGAAGAGTAGAGCTACACCTTTAACCACCCTCTGGGCCACACAGGGCCTGTAACGGGATCACTTTACCTTACACATTTCTGTTAAAGGCTGAGTCAACCTCAGGGCCATAGTACGGCCAGAAGGATTATGTCAATGAAAAATTCCAATGACACCATTGCGAGTCGAACCCGCGACCTTCCGGCTTGTAGCGCTGTGCCTCCACCGACTGCGCCACCGCGTGCCCCGATGGAAGGGGTAGGTTTGTCTAAAATACGACATAATTTGCATCCAACTACAAGGGCTTAAATCCCAGAAGACAATATTCTTCATCACGGGCGTAGCTGGAGGAGGGGAAGTGAGGAATGTGGTCGCCGGTGCCGGCAAAGTCCAAGGGGCAACAAAACAAATATTTAAAATTACAAAATGTGATTGTTGTGCGCTAAAAAAAAGTTAAATTATTGAGATACAATAAAACTTGATGAATGTGTTTTTTTTTAAAGTTCATGTCTGTTAAGGGAGGACACTGTCATTATTCTGGCCAATGAACCTAGCTACGCCAGTGTTCTTCATAACGCTGCTGTAAAAATCTCGAATATATAAATAAATAAATAAAAAAATAAATACATATATATATATATACATATATATATATATATATATATATATGTGGCTATTTAACCCAGAAAAAACACCCTTTTCTGTTCCATGAGTTTCTGGCAGCATTCTTGTATCTCCTGTTTTGTGCTACGTGTTTCACCCACCTCAAATATTTGTAGAATATGCTAATTAAAGGCCTCAAACAACCAAATGTGTATGTCAGCGGCTGCAGTGTCGCTGAACCGTGCTCTTTCCTTGCCCCACAACAAGGTCCTCTATTGTTTCTGTGTGTACTAACGAGGAACTGATCAGATGTTGACCTTAACAAGCTGTGTGCATAGACACGGATACCGGGATATCACTGTCTACGCACACAAGAAAATACCGTGTTTAGACATGCATCCCATCCGGGGCCCGCAAGGACAGGTGCTCTAACAGATCGGCAGAAAGCCGGATAGAAAGACGGCTACGTTGGTAGATGGATTTTACGGAAAGGCACAGGTATGCGCCGCATAACGACGTTTCGGTCAACGACGGACGGCATACACGACGGTGGTCCCATAAGATTATAATATTATAATATAAGATTTATTTATTTAGCAGGTTGCACAATGTCTCCACATCTTCCTGCGCCCATTTGACAATTATATTATCTTCTTCCTCCAGTTCCCTCTGTCATTCCAGTCTTCTTCCATTAATCCCTTTTCTCCCAATCAGTCCTGTAATCCCTTCTGCCCAGGTAAGTTTAGGTCTACCTCGTTTTCTTCTTCCTGGTGGGCTACATTTCATAACTTCTTTTGGTAATCTTCCCTCTGCCATTCTTTGAACATGTCCATACCATTGAAGTTGTTTGGTTTTAATATCGTCTAAAAGAGATCTTACTACATTATAATATAATAACATAATATTATATTATAATACTTACCATTGTGTTTCATTGCCTACAGTACTCAGTACAGTAACATGCTGTACAGGTTTGTAGCCTAGCAGCAATAGACCGTACCATATAGACTAGGTGTTGTATAGTAGGCTAGACTGTACTATCTAGTTTTGTGTAAGTACAAGTTCACACAACGACAAATTCGCCTAACGACGCATTTCTCAGAACGTATCCCCGTCGTTAAGCGACGCATATCTGTATTTATTTCACGGACAAAATGTATTTAAGGGATACAGCTCTTTGCTTTTCACACGCTCATTAACATTCTGTCGATTTCCGTAATTACAGAACGAAGGTCAGTCCGGTCGGTCCGGTCCGGTCCGGTCACAGCGTTGCCGTGGTGTTTACTCTCCATATCGTAACACAGCACACGGACTGACAACAGGGAATAGAAATGCTGTTGCCACGACATGATAAATGCCTCAGACGAGGTGTGGGCTGTGTGGAAAAGTAGATGGAGAGCAGTGAAATTATAGGGTATTGTTCTTATTAGAGCCGGAAATAAAGAAATCAAAATATGTGGACTGCTCTATCCTTCTATGACAGACGCTTAAACATATATATATATATATATATATATATATAAAATATTTGTTGTTCCCATTTTCTGGCTTTCAAACTGCCTGCTTGTGCAGTAACTAATATTGAAATTCATCTACATTTGTTATAGATAATATGCACTTCGGTTGATGAGTATTCTACACTGCAGGCGAAGCGGTAGCAATCAGTGGTAGTTGAGAAGTTGTCCATAATAGTTTGTGGTAGTTGGGATGTTGTTCATAGTAGTTTGTGGCAGTTGGGATGTTGTCCATAGCAATTTGTAGTAGATGGGATGTCGTCCACAGTAGTTTGTGTTAGTTTGGATGCTGTCCATAGTAGTTTGTGGTAAATGGGATATTGTCCATGAAAATCTGTGGTAGTTGGAATGCTGTCCATAAAAATCTGTGGTAGTTGGGATGTTGTCCATAGTAGATTGTGGTAGTTGGGATGTTGTCCATAGCAATTTGTGGTAGTCGGGATGTTGTCCATAGCAATTTGTGGTAGATGGGATGTTGTCCATAAACATTTGTGGTAGGTGGGATGTTGTCCATAAAAATCTGTGGTAGCTGGGGTGTTGTCCATAGTAGTTTGTGGTAGTTGGGATGTTGTTCATTGCAATTTATGGTAGATGGGATGTTGTTCCTAGTAGTTTGTGGTAGTTGGGATGTTGTCCATAAAAATCTGTGGTAGTTGGGATGCTGCCCATAGTAATTTGTGGTAGTTGGGATGTTGTCCATAATAGTTTGTGGTAGCTGGGATGTTGTCCATAGCAAATTGTGGTAGATTGGAAGTTGTCCACAGTAGTTTGTTCTAGTTGGGATGTCGTCCATAGCAATTTATGGTAGATGGGAATTTGTCCATAGTAGTTTGTGGTAGCTGGGATGTTGTCCATAAACATCTGTGGTAGTTGGAATATTGTCCATAGCAGTTTGTGGTAGATTGGAAGTTGTCCATAGTAGTTTGTGGTAGTTGGGATGTTGTCCATAGCCATTTATGGTAGATGGGATGTTGTCTGTAATATTTTGTGGTACCTGGGATGTTGTCCATAAAAATCTGTGGTAGTTGGGATGTTGTCCATAGCAGTTTGTGGTGGTTGGGACGTTGTCCATAGCAATTTGTGGTAGATGGGAAGTTGTCCATAAAAATTTGTGGTAGTTGGGATGTTGTCCATAGCAATTTGTGGTATGTGGGATGTTGTACACAGTAATTTGTGGTAGGTGGGATGTTGTCCGTAGTAGTTTGTGGTAGTTTGAATGTTGTCCGTAATAGTTTGTGGTAGTTGGGATGTTGTCCATAGCAATTTATGGTAGATGGAATGTTGTCCGTAGTACTTTGTGGTAGTTGGGATGTTGTCCATAAAAATCTGTGGTAGTTGGGATGTTGTCCTTAGTAATTTGTGGTAGTTGGGATGTTGTCCATAGTAGTTTGTGGTAGCTGGGATGTTGTCCATAGCAATGTGTGGTAGATTGGAAGTTGTCCACAGTAGTTTCTTCTAGTTGGGATGTCGTCCATATCAATTTATGGTAGACGGGAATTTGTCCATAGTAGTTTGTGGTAGTTGGGATGTTGTCCATAAACATTTGTGGTAGTTGGGATGTTGTCCGTAGCAATTTGTGGTAGATTGGAAGTTGTCCACAGTAGTTTGTTCTAGTTGGGATGTCGTCCATAGCAATCTGTGGTACTTGAGATATTGCCAATACCAGATTATTGTAGTTGGGACGTCGTCCATAGCAAATTGTGGTAGCTGGGTTATTGTCCATAGCAGATTGTAGTAGGTGGGTTGTTGCCCATAGCAAATTGTGGTAGTTCCGATATTTTCCACAGCAGTTCGTGGTAAGTGGTAGGTCAACATCATGCGGGCTTTCTAGAGATGCGTGTTCCGTTTTCCATTCGTATGGACACATAATGGAGGGTCTTCGTTTTTACTGTTTTCCACTAATACAGACCTCGGGGCGCAGTCACTACGACGTGCGGGATCGGCAGTGATAGATCGACAGACAGACAGCGGCAGGAACACTAGAAACAAATCTGACCTGATGGGAAGATAACTTTGGGGAAACGAAGCAGAGGTGGGAGAATAATATTAAAGTACATCTTAAGCAGATTTATATGAAATGGATTAAAGTGATTTAGGGGACGGTTCAGTTATGGGCTTTTATGAAGATCGTTTTGAACCTTTGGATCTAGAACAGCTTAATATTTATCAGCTGCTAACGTAATGTAATTAGTTACTTAGCCGGTACCACGGTCGGGCATTTGATCAGTGAATCAGTAAGGTAACCTCATCTACCACATGCTGCAGGTCACTGCATATCGATCTGGGCCCTTTGGTGACGCGTTCGACAGGAATTCTGTCTGGCATCTTGATCACTCCAAACAATGACGTGTCTTCCCAAGAACTCTGCTCACTGGGGTGACTCTGAGGGTGGCAAATATTGACTCGAGCTCTTACATAACCCCACTGCATTCCATTATCGATTGGCTATACTGATTCTGACTACGTTTCGTAGGCTAGGGCGATTGTTGTTCGACTTCATGATTCCGCGGCAGTCATTCTGCGCTCAATTACAATGACGAGAAAAGATGAAGGTTCTTTGCATTAGATTAGTTTCTTTCGTTGCTATGTAAGCCTTTGCGTCTCTGCGTATTAACGAGCTGGGGATAGCCGTCAGCACAGCACGGAGGCGACGGGCTTCAATTTCCAACACCGACTGGTTTCTTTTTCCCTCCTTCGTTGTTTTCAGGTCGGCGGGAGGTACCTTCGCAGACATTTGGTACCGGCAGCTCATCGCTGGAGCTAACGCGGCCGAGACACTGAATTGACCACTAAGTTCTAATGCTGAGGTTATGAATGTGTGGAGTTATATCTAGACTTCCCAATACGACTTCAAGCAACTGTGCTTTATTACGCAAAGGAAAGAATTACTATTTTAAGCGGCAACATTCAATAAGCCACTAAACTTTACAACAGCGATACGCGTTGCTTTCACTACTGGCCGCTTGTTGTCTTCGATTTTGGTTCTATTCCATTCCATTCCATTTCATTTCAGAATGATAAAGCCCGCACATATCGCGGCTGGGGGATGTCGCACGTGTCACCCTGGGAGACGCGAGCACGTGTGATCCTCCCCTGCCTCACGAACAAACACGTGTTCCTCGGGGTAGCAAGGCTTGCAGGCTAATTTCGGAAACAATGCTTTATTGCTTCTTCTAAATTAAAACGATCCACTGTTTCTCTAATAGCACGTAGTTCATGTTTAAGGGGTCGTGGCAGTTTGCGGGGTTGGTGACAACGACAGTACCGATACTTTCTGTCACCGGGAGATTAAGTCTGTCTTCATTTTCACAGTGATGGTTAGCGATAGCAATGATGATGGAAAGAGCAACAACGGTATTAATATAGAGGTAAAGCAATCCCTGTACAGGGCTGGACAGGCCCTGAGGGTTCCAGGTGATTGAGGCTCCCAGATGTCATGCCAATCAGCACAAGAAGGTGGTAAGGTGTATTAATACAAGGCATGCGATCTACGTATAACGTAATATTCAGGCGCGTTAGGGTAACCATTTTTGTCGTACAAAAGCAATAAGTACGCAATATTCTGAGTGTGTGTCTGTAGCCTTAGTTATCCGGTATACTAAGCGCATGCGCTGTGTTACACTGTCCTCTGTGCGCTGTCCAACTCCACCACATTTTTCCACATTATCTTATAAACGGCACGATTTTCGGAGGAAAGTTATTGAACATAAAACCGTGTTCTGATTTTCTACGTATTTGTCTGAAACATTTCTCATTCTAGGAAGAATTCAGCGAGATATTATCATAAATATACGTAAGCTTCCATGTAAAGTAACTGTTATTCCTGTCAGACTTTAACAGAACATCAAATTTCTCGACAGATTTTGGGCAAAATCCCCGAATATAAATTATTTTTGCAAATGCGCCTAAAAACGAAGGATCGAAAAATGGAACCATCATACGACTACTCGAGGAATAGAGCGGAGATAAACACAAGACAGCGTCGAAAACCTATAATGAATTTTTCTACCGCGTGTACAAATAAGTCAAAAACGTAAAACCCTAAGCCTATACCACGTCGAGAGGAGCAAAAGACTTTTCTCCAAACAGTCCAGGCTGGCTCTGGAGCCCATCCAGCCTCCTAGTGAATGGATATCTTTTTTTTTCAGGGTTAAAGCGGCCACGGATTGATGTAGACCATTCACCTTGCACTCGCGCCTAGGTTACAAAGGAACTGAGCTACACCTCTACTCACCCTATATGCCTTCACGGTGTGAACATGAACATCTCTACCTTTTACCTCTTACCTAAGCCTACATTCTTTATATACGTATGAAATACACGAATCATGACTTACAATATTGATAGATGTTATAGTAAATTAGACCGGGGTTGGTGTTAATTAACGACGATGTATGTACTGCACAGGTTACTCACCGCTGACTAAAATCAGACAGAGCAGTGAATGCAGAAATCGTGGTGTACTGCAAAATGCAGTATTTTGTCGGTGGGACTCGGGAAAATCGCGACAAGCTTTAGAGAGGTAAGTAAGTGTTCAGGCTCGAGATTACAATTGCTCGGATTAGAAAGATGAGTGCCAGCTGCTACAGGTATGGTTCATCCGGAGGATAGAAATTGGTTCACGAGACAGATTGCAAACTTGTAAAATGGGTTGAAATGAATGGTAATAGGGTCCAACGGTGAGTTTTTTTGTCACTGTGATGAACTTACTGGCTACACAGAACAGGGAATACCTTGGATAGCTCAATAATTACGTCACGTTGAACGTCGAAGCGAAGCTGACTTTAACTCACTTTGTTGATGGAAGACCCATGTATAGGCATAAATTGGTGAACAGCCGGATTACGTAGTGTTAGGTTTAATGTGGAGAAGGGGGGGGGGGCACAGAAGACTGGAGGCTATTGTGATGTTCAGTTCACTCAAGCAATGTTGCAATGTTAAAATATTACAATATTACCATGTTAGTCTTACCGGGCAACACATCAACCTTCATCGGTACTGATATTCAAATACTGTGAACTAGACAAGCTATGTTCTAATGCCATAACATTACGCCACGTGCGCATAATCATTGTTGCTACGGAAAAACAACAATGCTTCTTCGTATTCTTGTTGAGCTGCATGCGGCTGTACACAATACAGGGTGTTTCATAATGTTCTCCGTGATTACAAACATTTATAACAAGAAAACCAAAGGACCTACCTTAATGGAATTGCTCACAGCCACAGGAAAACTGAATAAGTTTTTTTTTGACAACTAGAGATATTCGATGTGTGCACCACGGGTGACACGGCACTCATCGATACGATATTCAAGTTCTTGTCACACGCGCGTCAACATGGGTGCATCGATATTCTTCACTGCTGCAATGATCCGTGCCTTTAGGTCAGCTAGGTCATGTGGCAATGTTACTTTGCGTACTTTGCACGAAATGCACGTTGCACAGTAACCACAGATTTACTCGTGTGATATTCCAACACACAAAACGACTTCTCCCCCGGAGCGGCCATTTTCTCACTACATACACTCGCATC
>Ga0131853_10005227_pt1 | contig 23409 bp, 21 predicted proteins | sample TergutLab28metaG_FD_92764 | JGI IMG/M metagenome (GOLD analysis project Ga0131853, IMG submission 92764) | Labiotermes labralis P1 segment gut microbial communities from Petit-Saut dam, French Guiana - Lab288 P1 (version 2) (version 2) | ecosystem: Host-associated > Arthropoda: Insects >...
CCCGCAAAAGACGTGAACCTGACTGCGGAGTGGGAGCAAGAATACACCCTGACCTATGACGCAAACGGCTATGCAGAAGGCATCGTCCCCACAGATACCCCGCCCAACGGCACCGGGTATCTGACCGGTGAGAGCACTACAGTACAAGGCCCCGGAACCGGTCTAGAGCGGTATGGCTGGACGTTTATGGGTTGGAACACCCGAGCAGACGGTAAGGGCACCGGCTACAGCAAGGATGCAACGCTCACCTTCGAGGACGCAGACGTGACTCTGTACGCCCAGTGGCGGCATGACGAATACGCCGTGACCTATGACGTAAACGGCGGCGACCGGGCCGTTGTGGATGAGGATAACCCCTACTACGCCGAAGATACCGTCACCGTGATGGATGAAGGCGACCTAGTCAAAGAAGGGTACAACTTCCTTGGCTGGACGACAGAAGACGTCACGCTCCCGGATGACGAGCCGTTCAAAGCCGGTGACACGTTCACCATGCCAGACAAAGATGTGACACTGGTTGCCGTGTGGGAGTTCCGCGCAGGAGCCCTGACGGTGAACAAAGTGGTTGACATCATCGAGGAAGAAGGCGAGTACCGATTCAATGACCCTGAGAACCCATATGCGTTCTACTTCCGTGTGATGAATACCGAGAACTTTGAATATCTCTGCTTTATCAAAGACCCCGCCGCAGGCGAGGGGGAAAACATTTGGATTTACGCCGGGGACGAGTCCATGGACGTCGGCGAGGATGCTGTGACAGAGATTCTGTTCCGCTCTGACCTGCCTGCCGTCTTGAAGGGCTTACCGGCGGATGTAATCTACGAGATCGAAGAAATCATCGAGTACGATGACGAATTCAACGCCGAGTTCACGCCGGACTATGGTGAGGCAATGCTGGACGAGATGCCGGACGGCGGGAGCTTAGAAGCCACCGTATGGAATTTCCCGAAAGTCACTCTATATATCGAGGGCAAGTACCGTGTGTACTACGACGGAAACGGCCATACCGGCGGCACAGTGCCGGAGGACCTCAACGAGTATGCAGAAGGAATTCCCGTCTATGTCTTTGACCCCATGGATCCGTTGTATGAATGGGACATGGAGCGAGAGGGCTATCGCTTCACAGGCTGGAACACAAGTGCAGACGGCTCAGGTCAGGCATACTTGCCCACAGACTGGGTCGATGACCTCGAAGATATGTTTGCCGGCTGGCTGATTATGCCGGATGATGACGTAACGCTATACGCCCAGTGGGAGCGCATCGATGACCCGGTTCACTATAGGGTGACCTTCCACTGGAACTACCAGCGGGACGATGATGGTATCTATTATCAAGTCATAGTCCCGGGCGGCCAGACCGTCGCAGCACCGGCAGACCCGGTTCGGGAACACTTCACCTTCCGCGGCTGGTTTGTAGACGCAGAGGCCACGATCCCCTATAACTTTGACACGGCGGTAACGAAAGACCTCGACCTCTACGCTGGGTGGACACCGACACTTTATCCGCCCATCACGCCGGATCACTACGCATACTTGATTGGCGATGATCTGGGTCTGATTCGACCGCAGGCCAGCATCACCCGGGCCGAGGTTGCCACCATTCTGTTCCGGTTGGTCACAGACGATTACCGGTCGGAGGTCTGGACGAAAGAGAGCCCCTACCCGGATGTTATGCTTGAGCGGTGGTTCAATAACCCCATCGCCACCATGTCTGCCGCTGGGGTGTTCCAAGGGATGCCAAACGGCACCTTCGCCCCCGACCGGGCCATTACCCGGGCCGAGTTTGCAACGGCAGTATCCCGGTTCTTCGGCGGTGCCTATGACGGAGACGACCTGTTTATTGACATTGCCGGACACTGGGCACGAACCGAGATCAACACCATCGGAACCTTGGGCTGGGTTCGTGGTTCTGGCAACGGTGCATTTGAGCCAAACCGTGAAATAACCCGGGCCGAGGTGGCAGCCATAATAAATCGCATCCAAATACGGCATCCAGAGACCACAGACGACCTGTTAGATGGCATGATTGTATGGCCCGATAACACAGACGAGGCAGCATGGCACTACCTCGATATTCAAGAGGCCACCAACTCTAACCAATACGAGTGGAAGGCAAACGGACACCACAAACAATGGACTGCACTGGTTGAGAACCGACCGTGGATTCGGTTACACTACCCAGATTCCGAACCGTGGCATATTAACAACTAATGGGCGGGATATTGTCTCTACCCCTCCCTCGTAGGGATGCAGTTCTCAGCCGTCCGGCTCTTGCACACCAAAACACCCCCACTGCAATGTGCAGTGGGGGTGTCATATAAGATAAAGTGTGGGGTGTGGTTAGTCTATCAGCCCCATTTTCTCCCGCTCTTTGATGGCATCTTTCCGGGACAGGTTGACACGGCCCCGGTCGTCAATCTCCGTAACTTTGACCCAAGTCATGTCGCCCTCTTTGAGCACATCTTCCACCTTTTCCACTCGGTGATTTTCCAGCTTGGAGATGTGAACCATCCCGTCCTTGCCGGGGACTAGCTCTACAAACGCACCAATGGGCAAGATGCGGACAACTTTACCGAAGTACAGCTTGCCCACCTCCGGCACGAATACGATGTTGTCGATCCACGCCTTCGCGGCACGGCAAGCCTCAATGTCAACACCGGAGATATAGATGTTGCCGTCGTCCTCAATGTCCACTTTCGCACCGGTCTCCGCCACGATTTTTTGGATGACCTTTCCACCAGATCCGATGACTTCACGGATTTTTTCCACATCAATTTTCATTTGAATCATCTTGGGTGCGGTGGGTGCTAACTCCGCCCGAGGCTCGGCAATACAGGGAAGCATGGCTTCGTCTAAGATGTGGAAGCGCGCCTCTCTCGTCTGAGTCAGGGCGGACTCAATGACCTCATAGGTGAGACCGTCGTTTTTCAAGTCCATCTGGATGGCGGTGATACCGGCTTTGGTACCGGCCACTTTGAAGTCCATCTCACCGTGGAAGTCTTCCACGCCTTGGATATCAATAAAGGTCGTCCAGTTGTTGGGGTCGTTCTCATCCGTAATCAGGCCGCAAGATATCCCCGCCACCGGAGCCTTGATAGGTACCCCGGCATCCATGAGGGCCAGCGTAGAGCCACAGACAGAAGCCTGGGAGGTAGAGCCGTTGGAGCTTAATATCTCAGACACCACACGGATGGCATAAGGGAACTCTTCAATGGGCGGAATCACAGGCTCTAGGGCCTTTTCCACTAACGCACCATGACCCACTTCCCGGCGGCTGGTCGAGCGGCCGGGCCGGGCCTCGCCCACGGAGTAGGCGGGGAAGTTATAGTGGTGCATGAACCGCTTGGATTCTTCTTCGTAGATAGTGTCCAGCTTTTGACTGGCGGCAATAGTATTCAGCGTGGCAATACTCAACGCCTGAGTCTGGCCGCGACTAAAGAGGCCGGAGCCGTGGACACGGGGAATCAGCGCAACCTCGGCACCTAAGGCCCGGATTTGATCCATAGAGCGACCATCTACCCGCTTGCCTTGCAAGAGCCACGCTTGCACCACTTTTTTCTGGATTCTGTAGTTGATTTCATCCCAATACGTGGGGAAATCCGGGAAATCCGCTTCTAATTTCTCAGCGATGTCGGCATAGAGGGCGTTGATGCGCTCTTCTCTGACTTTTTTATCGTCAGTGTCTAAGGCGTGCTCAAAACCACCGTAGAACTCGGCGTTGATTTTATCGAACAACTCGTTGTTAAACGACGCTTGGTCATAGCTGAACTTCTCTTTCCCCACCTCGGTCACCATTTGGTCGATGAGGGCGATGACCTTTTGAATCTCTTTGTGGGCAAATTTGATGCCGTCTAGCATAACTTCGTCACTTATCTCGTTGGCGGCGGCTTCAATCATGACGATTTTGTCTTGATTGCCCGCCACGGTGACGTACATCTGGCTGGTCTCCCGCTCTGCTGTGGTGGGGTTGAGCAAGAATTTCTCTCCGTCATAACCCAAGCCCACAGAGGCGATGGGACCATTGAAGGGGATATCCGAGATACAGACCGCAGCGGAGGCACCCACCATGGCCGCAATCTCCGGGTTGCAGTCGTGGTCTACAGATAACACGGTGCAGACGATAACCACATCGTTGCGCAGATCCTCCGGGAACAGAGGCCGCATAGGACGGTCAATCATCCGGCTGGCAAGCATGGCCCGCTCGGAAGGACGACCCTCCCGGCGCATGAAGGAGCCGGGAATCCGGCCCACAGCGTAGAGTTTTTCTTCAAAATCTACCGCTAACGGGAAGTAGTCAATCCCATCTTTGGGCCGGGCGGAAGCGGTGGCGGTGACAAGTACCGTGGTCTCACCGTATTTGACTAAGACAGAGGCATTACACAGCTCTGCCAGTTTGCCCACCTCCATAGTCAGGGGCCGTCCGGCGAACTCCATAGAATAGGTCTTTTGATCCGGGAATGTGCGTTTTGCGCTTTGCATATTAATATGCTCCTTTCGTTGTCAAAAGGAGTACGGAATTTCCCATTTAGCACTTGAACACAGGCCGAAGCTGAAACTTAGGCCCAAGTTCAACTGCTAAAGGTGGAATGAGTGTACCCCTTTTGCAGTTTTTATTGCTAACGGGTAGTATACCCGTGAAAGCCGAAAATCATGAGAAAAAGGGCGGAACAAAGTTCCGCCCTTCCCATTACTTTCTAATGCCGAGCTTTGCGATACAAGCTCTGTACCGCTCGATATCTTTCTTGGCCAGATAGTCCAGCAAGCTACGACGCTTACCGACCATTTTCAACAGGCCGCGACGAGAGTGGTTGTCTTTCTTGTGGATTTTCAAATGCTCTGTGAGCTGAGAAATCCGCTCGGTCAGGATGGCAATTTGCACCTCCGGCGAGCCGGTATCGGTCTCGTGGGTGCGGTTGTCTGAAATGACGGTGGTTTTTTGGTCTTTTGTAATCATTGGTTTCAAACCCTTTCTTTAATTATCCTCCAAGCAGAGAGGCAGGCGGAAAGGGCCCGGCCACGGGTCACCGGCACATATCCTGCATCCCAGCAAGGGGAACTCTCAGTTATAGTAGCATATTTTTGGTCGGTTGTAAAGGGGTCAATGTAAGGGTTTTGCGCTCTTTAATACGCAATGCCCCAAACAACCATCGTATCCGACGGTTTCCCGCATACCAAACACACTTCCCCAACCCACTCCTGCTCGAAGGGGATATTGCGGGAGGTGATGCTGTACTCGTTCTTCAGCGCCTCTTCACAGGCCAGCGCACCACACCACATGGCTTTGATGAAACCGCCTTTTTCCTCAATAATGGCTGCGGCCTCTTTCGCTGTTTGGGCAGTGAAGGTGTGGTTGTCCAGATTGGTCTTTGCCCGGTGATACAGGGCCTGTTGTACGCCGTCTAAGCCGATTTGAATCTGCGCTTCCAGCTCATCTAAGGCCACCACGGTTTTTTCCCCGCCCACTCTAGGCACCAGTACACACTGGCCCGCCTCAATGTCACGAGGGCCCATCTCTAAGCGGAGGGGGACTCCCTTCATCTCATACTCTGCAAACTTCCAGCCGGGACTTTGGTCAGAGTCGTCTAGCTTCACCCGCACCCCAGCTTGACGGAGTCGCTCCAGCAACGCCCTCGCCGCATCCAATACGCCCGGTTTGTGCATGGCGACGGGGATAATGACCACCTGAACCGGTGCCACCTTCGGCGGCAGGGCTAGGCCGTTGTTGTCGCCATGGGTCATGACAATCCCACCGATTAAACGAGTGGACGTGCCCCAACTGGTCTGATGACAGTGCTGGATTTTATTGTCTTTGTCCGTAAAGGTAATGTCAAACGCCTGGGCAAATCCGGTCCCAAAATAGTGGCTTGTCCCGGCTTGCAGGGCCTTGGTGTCGTGCATCATACACTCGATGGAATAGGTCTCCATGGCACCAGCAAACTTTTCTTTTTCCGTCTTGCGGCCTTTGATGACGGGCATGGCCAGCCAGTTCTCTGCCACATCGGCGTAAACCTCTAGCATTTGCAGGGTCTCGTCTCTGGCTTCTGTCTCTGTGGCGTGGACGGTGTGACCCTCCTGCCATAAAAATTCCCGGTGTCGCAGGAAGGGGCGGGTGGTTTTTTCCCACCGGAGCACGCTGCACCACTGGTTATACAGCTTCGGCAAATCCCGCCAGCTACGCACCACACGGCTGTAGTGGTCGCAAAACAAGGTCTCTGACGTGGGCCGGATACACAGCCGCTCGCCCAGTTCTTCACTGCCGCCGTGGGTTACCCATGCCACTTCCGGCGCAAAGCCGTCTACATGGTCTTTCTCCTTCTGAAGCAGACTTTCCGGGATTAAGATTGGCATGGAGACATTCTCATGCCCCGTGGCCTTGAACTTGCCATCCATGGCTTGTTGGATGTTCTCCCAAATGGCGTACCCGTAGGGGCGAAGGACATAAAAACCCTTCACGCCGGAATAATCAATCAGTTCCGCCTTTTTCACCACGTCGGTATACCACTGGGCGAAATCTACCTCCATGTCGGTGATTTGTTCGACTTGCTTGTCTTTTGCCATCTTCGGCACGCTCCTTAACGGGCAGATTGCCCTTAACAGTATTAAAGTATTTTATCTCGGAACATCCGGCCTGTCAAGGGCCGTATACTAATGAGAGACCGAAACCATATGGATAGAAGGACGAACCCCCATGCAACAACCAACTTTTCATTGCAAACTTGGCCCCGGAGAGCGAGTTGAAACAAAACTCACCCTCACCCCTGACCCCGCCTCTTGTATCTTTGGGCAAGTGACGGAACCTTCCGGCACACCCCTAGCCGGGGCATTGGCTTTGCTGTTCCGCATAGAAACAGACACCCGGTTAGGGGTGCCTGTGGCGCAGATGATGACGGATGCGGACGGACATTTTGCCTTTGGCGGGCTGGATGAGGATGTGTTATACCGGGTGAAGGTGTTTTGTCACGGCGGGAAAGCAAGGGTTTTGGAGGTGTCGCCGTTGTAGGCTAACCGCAGCAATAAGAGGTCAGGTGATTCGTAATATCCTCGTGTGACAACCCCAAATCAAGGCGGCCGCACTGCTCTAAACTTTCGGGTAACACCTTGCGATTGGGCTTGCGTTTTATATGGAGCAAGCGGATGATATCGTCAATCAGCGTCTCGTCATATACCTTAAAGGCAAGCCATTTCCCGTCATGATATGTTTGTGCTTCATCATACTCTTTGCAGACTGTCTCGCCAAAGGTTGCCCGCTGTTCGTCAAATTTGTCTCGCTCGGCCTTGCCAAACACGATATACACAATAAAGTGTCCCTCGCGAATACCGAGTATGATTAGCGCTTTGCCGCTACGCCGAATGTATAAGTTATTGTAATTTTTATACGTGGGCTTGCCCTCCTGCCACAACTCGTCCATGACATAGTAAAAGCGAATATGTCCCACTAGCTTTTCCCATGCAGAACTAGCACTTCCGAGCATTGCCTCAACTTGTTTATAAGGCTTGATTGCTCTATCCATTGTTCGGTTCCCCATTCACCGGAATGCATAGTTCACAAACGCCATTTTCGTCAAAGGATTCAAAATGAAACGGAAATTCCAAATCAATCGTGGTGCCACCTAAAGCCGGTACTTCTTTTTCAAACAGTTCAAAAAATTCATACCATGTGGCTAATATAGGCGCTCCCCCTGGTACTGTGGCGACAGCAAAGCGCGTGGCAGGTACTTCTATACAGGTTGCACCTTCGGTAGCAGGGGCTTGATTTGGGGTTTCAACGCCAAAATGATATATCATAACGTTCTCTTTTGTCATCCATGCAATAAAATACAAGTGGTTTGAAATAGACCGTAGCTTGTCCTCGTATTTCTCTCGAAGCATCGCACAATCTTGTTCTAGGGTTGCCTCACTCGTCTCCACAGAATAGCCGGAAACATAAAAAGCAGTTTTGTTTTCAAATCTCATATCCATAAAAAATGCCTCCCAAACATATAGTACCACAGCATGTCCTGCTCATTTTTCTTGGCATTGTTCGCAGAAGTAAATACTCCCACCCATATAGGACTCTTTCTTGACTCCTCCGCCGCAATTTGGACAAATCAGCAATTTATTGTTTTTGCCCAGCTTGGTTTGATAGCCTCCAAGATTGCCAAATAAGTCACGCTCGGTATCCCGACCACCGGCACCCGTCATTTCTGCAAGGGTGGATGTTACGCTGTCGAACAGTTCCCGGCGTTGCTCTTCTGACAGGGTCCGCATCTTTTTCTTCGGATGAATGTTTGCATTGAGCAGAATATCCTGTAACACGCCGTTCCCAAGCCCGGGGATTCGTTGCTCTGTGGCTAAGAACGCTTTCGCACTCATTTTCAGGCCCTTTTCATCAAAAAGTGTCTGGAAATACGGATAATCAAATCCATCGGACAAGGGCGACACCGCTTCTTTAGCGGCTTTATAGTAAAAATCATCGTCCATAGCGTGAGGCGGATAGGCCATTAACATGCCATACATCGCCACAGTCGCAGCCAATGCGGAACCGTCATCGAACGCAACAAACAATTGATGTTTTGCCGGATGCTTTTCGTCAGCTTCATAATATCGCAGATTCACACCATCGCCGAACTGCAAAACCGCATCCTCCACCGGCATTTCAATGCGGCCGCCATAGGAAAAAGCGGCCTCAATCGTGCGCCCACATAAGAGTGCATCGTACTCAGAGGGTTCACCGAAGTACCAAGCGAATTTATGCGGGGAAGCGGCTGTAACAACTTCTTTGATACGCTTCCCTTTTACGGTCTGATCTAGTTGCCGGGATATCACAATGGCTTCTGGTATTTCAAGCATATGGTTATATCTCCTTTCATCGTTTCTATTCATCGTATCACACTAAATATGACAACAGTGCGTCATATTCAAAATATATCGTCGAGCCATTTCAAACATCGTCGTATTGCGGTGCTTTGCTTATATTGTGATATTTTTATCGCCTTCCAGCTTCTCCAGAAACAAGTATATCCCTAAGGTTGCCAGAAACCCATTTACGGAAATCAGATTGCTGAATCGCTGGAATATACCAAAATATTCACTTGGTGCAACACCTGTCCCGATTGCCCCTATCACCATAAGAACCAAGGCAATCGTTGCGCATACAGCAAGTGAAACGAATCTTTTTTTGCAGTATCCGCCAATCATAATCAGAACAAACGATGCAATCAAGAGTATGACAACCGGCGGCGTTACAACATAGGCGTGTACGATGTCTTGAAACCTTGTTCCGCCTGTTCCGCTTTCCGAGAGAGGGAACATTCCAAAACCAATACTTGATACCCAAAACATCACCGCAAACAGGTAAATTCCAAGCCGCAACAGTTTATTCAATTTGCCTCGAATGGCGACACAAACCATCATCATGCAAACCGCTCCGGCTATGCCATACAAACCAGATAGCTGATGCCAAAGCGCAAGTGATGGTGCATTTGCCGCACTCAAATCGCTGACCGCCCGGCTCATCCAGTCATAGCCCGGATAAGCGAGTGGAGCAAATACAACCGCCGCCGCATAGGAGCCAAAACTGACTACACCAAGTAAGCCGAGCCAATGAATCAGTGTTTTTTTAGATTCCATCGCATATACCCTCTCAATATAAATTCTCTTGTGCGCCCTGTCTAAAACGATGGGGCGCACAACATAAAATTGCTGAAATTATATCATACGCTGATGACAAAGTCTATGTTTTGTAACACTAACAAGCACGTTCCAGCCTTTTCACAATGGATTGAAAACGTGGATTGTCCCGCAACATGTCATACACAGGCTCACGCATAAGCTCACACGCCAATTGTTCATGGACAACTTTATGCGGGGTCTCTGGACTTATTATCACAGGATTTTCGAGCCAAGCGTCAATCCGGTTGAAAAAATTGTCGCTTTGTAATGGCCCTATCATGCCGCCGGTTACAACTTCTGCGTACTGCTCCAGCATAGCAAGCGCTTGTTCTGTGTTTTGATGTGCCAGATAGCCCTGCGCCGCCATCGCATAAAACATGATTTGCGGTGGCTGTAATTGCTTCAAGTTGAACGATTCTACCAATGCAAGTGTACGCTTCACAAGTTCATCAAACCGTGCCGCATCATGCTGGGGCACGGCGATATAACACGCTAACAGGTCAAATGCGGAAAGGATATGCTGATAGATGCCCACTTGCAATATGGTCTCCGCTTCCGTATGTTTGTCCTGCATATCATATGCGGCTGCAATCAAAGACTCAGGGGGTTGTTCATGCACAACGGTCTTTTCCAGCAAGTCAATGACATCCTGCGGCTCGCCTAGAATCATGGCGCACATCGCCTCCATGTAAAGTGCCGCCTTTACCAATTCTACATCATCGCTTTCTGTTTTCACTCGGACAAAAAGTGCTTTCGCCTCTGCTGTTAAGGCAAAAAATATATCATCGTCACCATTGATTGCGCTGGCATGGATTAGCAAGTCACCCATATTCAACAACAATGGAAAACAGGAAAAGTACTTTTTGATGGCTTCACGGCATTCTGCAATGACCGCATCAAAAGGTTTGCTGGACAAATCGCTATATAGCTTGCGGTACAGCTTGCCAATGTCCTGTTTCGATAGTTGTGGCGCATATCCCATCAATTCGTCTATGCTGATGTTAAAGTACGCCGCAAGCTGGGGCAACAGCACGATATCGGGATAGCTCTGTGACGTTTCCCATTTTGAAACAGACGCACTTGATACGCCGATGTGATTGGCGAGTCCTTCTTGTGTGATGCCCTTTTCTTTTCGTTTGTTGGTAATTACTGCTGCGATGTTGATCTCTTTCATAGTGGAACCTCCTAATGGTATGATACACACTATTATAAGAGCCGGAAGGGGGGAAACACAATGGAGGTGCAGTTGAGTTTGGTTGAAAAAATCAACCAACACGAGGATTAGAGGGGGCCTAAAATCCATCTCCGCAGCATAGAATGCTCCTAGAAACTAATAAAAGGAGCACACACCATGAAACCTCTCCCCCCGGGCGGACATACATTGCCGCCATTGCCGTACCCCACTGATGCCCTAGAACCCGTCCTTGATGCCAAAACCGTAGAAATCCACCACAACCGCCACCACAAAAAGTATGTGGAGGATTTAAATGCCACCGAGTTAGCTCTAGTCAAAGCCAGAGAAGAAAAAGACTGGCATATCATCAGCTATTTAGAAGAACTGCTGGCCTTTACCGGCTCCGGACATATTCTCCACAGTGTCTATTGGACCAACATGACCCGCCCCGGCACAGGAGGACAGCCAGGGAAGCATACCTTATCCTACTTAGACTGGTACTACGGCGGTCTTACACCGTTTTTGGCCCAGTTTAGCGCAGTGGCTGGGAAGATACAAGGCTCTGGCTGGGCCATCTTGGGTTTCCAGCCCGCTTGGTGCCGGTTAGAGCTGTTACAATGTGAGAAAAATCAAAACTGCGTGTTACAGGGCACCATCCCCCTCCTCGTCTGTGACGTGTGGGAACACGCCTATTATCTACAGTACCAAAATGACCGGGCCGGGTATATTAGCCGCTGGTGGGAACTGGTCAACTGGCCGGATGTGGAGGCGCGGTTCCTACAAGCCACCCGTGGCAAACTGCCGCTGGAGATGGGAGCCGGGGGATAATCTATGATAACGGAAGAGAACCATTCGCGCACCCACTGCGCAAATGGTTCTCTTTCAATATGACCTGCTACTCACGCCCACCAAAGGCGTCTACGTCTCCGGTGCGGATCAAAAACTCTGCCGCCACGAAATCCATCAGCACCCCGTCTATGCGCCCTTGCATTAAATCAGAAAGGGCCGTGGCCAAATCATCTTCTAACAAAATTTCCCCCAGACCGGCTTGAACGCTCTCGTTTTCCACCAGCGCCGACTCTGCCGCAGAACCTGCCAGCACGGCCAAGGTTCCGCCCCGTAGCCCTCGGTGATTGCGAATCCCGGCGGTGCTCATGGTCACCACCATTTGCGGGTTTTCCATATATGGCTCTGTGTAGTCTAAACGCTGGGTGATTTTATCCGTCAGACTCACCCCGCCCCAAAGACTGTCGATATTTCCGCTGGCAAGCTCCATCTCCCGCTCTGCCCAGCGGATGGGGTGAACCTCTAACGTCCAGCCATAGTAATCGGCCACTGCTTGGGCCAAGTCCACGTCAAAGCCTGTGGGTGTGCCGTCCTCGTCAAAAAAGCCCATGGGTGCCATGCTGGGGTCAAAGCCGATGATAAGGGTCTCTCTCTCCCGCACATCTTCCAATACCCCAGTGGCGTAAGGGGCCGGGGGGATGATAGTGGGGTCATAGCCGAACCAACGTCGGGCAATTTGCCCAACCGTGCCATCATCAGAAAGCACCTGCAACGCCGCCCAAACTTGATCCCGCAACGCCGTATTGCCCCGCTGGAACGCAACACCGAAGGCGTAGGTGGCCACCGGCCCATCGAGCATCACAGGTTGCGGCATCGCCATCACATCAGAGTTCCCGCCGCAGGCGGTCAAGGTGCCGATGAGCAGACAGACACTCAATGCCAGCACCATGATATTTCGTCTCATCATCCGCCCCCCCTATCTGTAGAACCAAAGCCGCCGGTACGTCTGGCTTCGGCCTCATCGTCAGTCGTAATGCCGTAGGGCAGAAAAATCCCTTGGACAAACCCGTCACCCTCAGAGATGTGAAACTGCTTCCCTGTGAGGCTGTCATTGGAAATCTTTACCAAGATATGCCCCTCATTGTCGGCGTAGTAGTAGTCAGAGTCAATCACGCCCAAGGTATTATCCAGTTGCACCCGGAACTTAAACCCGTGACCGGAGCGGGGCAGAAGCCCCAGCCACCAGCCGGGCTGAATCTGTACCCGGATGCCGGTGGGTATGGTAATGGTCTCTTGCGGGTGCAGGGCAAACGAAAAAGGCGAGAAAAAATCATACCCGGCAGAACCTTCCGTGGCACGGCGGGGCGATGTGATGCGGTCATATACCGCAAGCAATGCATCCCCCTGCAAGGGGGCATTGCAACCCTCGGCGGCCTGCCGAAACTGGTGGTAGCTGACTGTTTCAAATATAGCGATGCGGTTGGGGGTCATATCGTTTCTCCATGTTGGGGTAAGACATTAGGTTGTTAGTATACCATAAAGCCGCGGGAAGTTCAATTGGAAAAAGGGATGGTTTGGCTCCAGTTTCACAAACTAAACATAGCACTCAATAAAAGGCTACCCCGGACAGAGTGCTAAAAAATGAGCCTAGCTAGCGAAAAATTGCCTCTGGGCAAACAGAAATTTACACACTCTCTCCCCTGTTTCAGGTTGGCAAAGATTTAGTTGCCTGAGATAGCGGAATGGGTGTGTATTTTTTGAGGTGATTGATTTGTGTAAAGTTTCAGAAGTCGCAGACTACATGATTGCAAAGGCTGCAAAATTGAATGAGGAAAATCCGGTTGCAGGGTATGAACTCGACTTCTATAAGCTTCATAAGCTACTGTTTTTCGCACAGGGATGGATGCTTGAAAAATATGATCACCCCTTATTTTGTGATGGTACAATCCTCAGAAGTGAAAATGGTCCATATTTCCATGCGCTTGTGCGTGACTATTATTCTAAATGGAAAGATCAATCCATTACAGAACCTGTTGAAGAACCCGTCCCATTCCCCTCCTTTATTACAGAGGTTTTAGATGAGGTTGTAACTATGCTTGGAAACATGAGCCGTGATAAATTAAGTAGCTACACAAAAGAATTATTGGAACAGTTTTCAAAGTACGATTCTGAAAATCGAGAACGAAATATCATTCGAGAAAATGATACAAGAAACTACTTCCAAAGCAATAACATACTTTTGGAGTTGATATGATTTATGAGTGCAAACCATCAGAATAAACCTTTTTTGGAAATGGTTCTTTAGTTCCACAACCGCATTGGATAGCGAACCAGACAAAATCCAAAAATGCGTTAATGATTTCAAGCAAAATATTACCGGCCTTGATTTTCACAACGCTTTGATTCAGATGCCCGCACTAGACACTATTTCAGACGAACAAGCTACCCAATCATCCGGGATGATTGGGTAGCTTGTCTGATGTGTATAACGCGCTCCCTATAACCGACCGCAATAAAGCAGTTCTCTCCTTTATTAGATGGTTGCCAAACTAAATTTAAACACTCTCCTCAGCAACCTGCTACATATTTTTCTCGACGGGCAACTTGGAGGCAGGCACACAGCGTTCATCAAGACATATTAAGTGACCTTAGAAAAGATATAGCTATTCAGGCCGAAAAACAAAGAATCAAAATGCAAGAAGAAATAGATAAAAAAACAGCCAGCGTTCTTCCACATATGTTGACTATCTTGGGGATTTTTACAGGCATAATATTCGTTTTTGTGACTTCTTTTGAACTAGCCGGAAATGCTCTTAATGGCATCGCAGCGGATCGGGCACAAATTAGTATTGCAATGCTCCTCGTTGTTGGGCAGGTGCTGTTCAATCTAATTTTTGTGTTTATGTTTTGTATTGCACAGTTAACAGAACGCCCCTCCGGGTAACACACCATAGATGTGCCAAGCATTGTGGCGAACCAGAATCCAATTGTGAGAACAAAGACTCTAGCAAGGACGAGAAAGATGGATGATTCATCTTTCTCGCCTTGTGCTTTATCCTATCCCCGTAACATTCCCTCCGCCACCCGAATCCCGTCCACGGCGGCGGACACAATCCCTCCGGCGTACCCAGCACCCTCGCCGCAGGAGTAGAGGCCGGGGGTGCCGACAGCCATGCCGTCCTTCCCACGCAGGATGCGGACGGGGCTGGAGCTGCGGGTTTCCGGGCCTGTGAGGACGGCTTCTGGTGTGTCGAAGCCGCGAAGCTTTTTACCGAGGAGGCCGAGCCCCTCACCCAATGAATCGGCGACGAACCGGGGCAGATATGCCCCCGGCAGGATGGGTGTGGTGCCCGGTCGGTAGGTGGGCTGTACTCCTCCGAACTTGCCCACGGCGGTGCCTTGTCGGAACTCGCCCAAGGTACAAGCAGGGGCCAGATAGCCCGCTGTTACGGCTTGCTGTTCGATCGTACGCTGAAATTCCACTCCCGCCAGCGGATGGTCAGAGCCAAACTCTCCCGGTGAAACGCCGACTAACAGGGCACTGTTGGCGTTCTCGCCATCTCTGGCATGATAGCTCATGCCGTTGACCACCACACCGCCCGGCTCGGAGGCGGCAGCCACCACAATACCGCCGGGGCACATGCAAAACGTGTACACCCCACGTCCCGAAGCGGTGCGGACTGCCAACTTATAATCAGCAGCAGGGAGCAGGCCGGAACCTGCCAGACTGCCGTATAAACTGCGGTCAATCATCTCCTGTCCATGCTCAATCCGCACCCCCACGGCAAAGGGTTTTTGCGCCAGCGCAACCCCTTTTTCATGCAGACGAACAAACACGTCACGGGCACTGTGGCCTGTGGCGAGGATGATATGGTTGGTTGGCACCACAATTTCTTGGCCGTTTTGCTCATAGATTGCGTGGCTGATTTCGCTCTGTTCCGTACGAAAATCCGTAAATTTGGCCCGAAACTCCACTCGGCCGCCTAGTGCAACAATGGCCTCTCGCAGTCGCCGGACAACGCCCACCAGTAAATCTGTCCCAATATGGGGTTTGGCCTCGTATAAAATTTCTTCCGGTGCGCCATAGCGATGAAACGCCCGGAGGACTGCATTCACACGGGGGTCAGAGATGCCGGAGGTCAGTTTACCGTCAGAAAACGTCCCCGCTCCGCCTTCGCCGAATTGGACGTTACATTCCGGGTCTAATGGGCCGCCGGCCCAAAAGCGGTCTACTGCCGCTTGCCGTTCGTCCACATCGCCGCCCCGCTCTAACACCAATGGCCGTGCCCCGGCTTGCGCCAACGTCAAGGCCGCAAACAGCCCCGCCGGGCCGGAGCCTATCACCACCGGCGGGTGGGGTTTGTCCCACGCCGGGAGGGGTGCCGAGGTTTCCTCGCCGATGATGCTGACAGCATTATCCCTGCACCGGGCCAAGATGGCGGTCTCGTCCGTCGCCTCCACGCCGAGGGTGAGTACATAGTGTATATTGCTCCGCCGCCGGGCATCTAAGGATTTTCGCAAGAGCCGCACGGACTTTAGCGCATCTTGCGGCACCCCTAACCGCATGGCGGCTGTCTCTGTTGCCCACTGGGGCGTAACGTCTAGAGGGGCTTTGATTCCTGTGATTTTAATCATGGGTTCAGCTCCCTTGCCGCTTGCGCACCTGCCATCATGCCGCTGGCAAAGGCCCAGCGGAGGTTAAACCCGCCGGAGTCGCCATGGACATCCAACACCTCGCCTGCAAAATAGAGGCCGGGCACGGTGGGAGATTCCAGCGTTGGCCCGATGCCCGCCACGCCCCCGGCGGTCACTTGGGCACTCTCCCAACTGCCGCCGGGTATGGTGGGAAACTGCCAGTCTTTGAGGCGTGCGGCGAGGATTTGCAGCTCGTTTGGCCCCAACGCCGACACCATAGCCGTGAGGGGGCGGTCAGTGCAGGATTTTAAAAGCACTTGCCCCACTCGTTTGGGGAGGATGCCCGTCAGCATGTCCTCTAAGGCAACCTGGCTCCGTCCACCGGCGATTTCGTCTACTAAAGCCGCCCCATCCTCGCACCACGGTACAAGGTCGAGGGATAATATCTCTGACTGATAGGCCGCCAAGTTGAACACACAAATACCAGAGAGAGCACCGTCTGCAAACTGGACTTGCCCCTCTTCTACCGCCACAGGTTCGCCGTTTCGCAACGCCGTCACCTTAGCCTGTACCCGCAATCCTTTTAAGGCCCTAGTTCGCCCCGGCTCCACCGCCACAGGCCCCAATGCCGGGCGAAGCTCGGTCACCCGATGGCCCAAAGCCTGCGCCAGTCGAGGCCCCTCGCCGCTTGTCCCATATTGCGGCCCCGCCGCACCTCCGGCGGCTAAAATCACCCGCCGGGCATGTACCGTACCGCCATCTGTGGAACGGATTGAAAACCTGTCTTTCTGCGGCAAAATCTCCGCCACGGTAAACTCACAAACCTCCTGCACTCCCAACGCCTCACATGGAAGCCGTAAGGCATCTAGTACAGAGGCGGCCTGTCCGCTGGCGGGGTACAGCCGCCCCGCCTCGTCCGGGCACACCCAGAGGCCGAGGTTGCGGAAGAACGTCACCTCACCGGGGAACGCCGCCAGCACGGGTTCTGTGTCCATGCTGCCGTGGAAATGGGCTGCGTCTTGGGATAGATTCCCTAAGTTGCAACGCCCATTCCCCGTGGCCAGAATCTTTTTCCCCACCCGGGGCAATTTCTCCAAAACCACAACCGCCGCCCCTGTCCGGGCGGCGGATATTGCGGCGGCTAGGCCGGAGGCCCCGCCGCCAACGATGGCGATGTCTGTGTTGTGTTGCTTGCTCATGGCAGAATCCCGCCTTTACTTCTTTTTCTTCCGTTTCTCAAAAAACCCTTGCTTCCCTGTGGCATATTGTCCTAAGCTTTCCCCAAGCTTTTCCGTCAACTCCCGTTGCTCGGCATTCAGTCCGCCGGGAATATCTACCACCACGGTCACAAAATGATCTCCCCGCCCAGAGGATTGGAGATAGGGAATCCCCCGGCCCTTCAACCGGAACACGGTTCCCGACTGGGTACCGTCAGGCAGGGTGTATTTCACCTTGCCGTCTAGGGTCTCTACCTCTAATTCGGCGCCCAGCATCGCTTGGATGACACTCACATGATGGCGGCTGTGGACACTGTAGCCGTCCCGCTCAAACTCTTTATGCGGCCGCACGGTTACGGTGACCATCAAGTCCCCTGCCGGGCCGCCGTTCGTCCCGGCGTGGCCCTTGTCCCGCATGGAAATGGTTTGCCCATCGTCAATACCAGGCGGAATATTCACTTGAATCTTCTGGTTTTTCCGCACTTTGCCTTTGCCCTTGCACTTGGTACAGGGCTGTTTGACAATCTTACCCGTTCCGTGACAGGTCTGACAGGGGCCGGAGGTGTTCATCACCCCAAAGGCTGTCCGCCGCTGGACTTGCACCGTACCTGTCCCGCGGCAGGTGCCGCACGTCTCCGGCGTGGTACCCGCTGCGGCACCGGTGCCGTGGCAGGTGTCACAATCTTGGATGACCTGCACTGTCACGTCCCGCTGGCAACCAAAAGCCGCCTCTTCAAAGCTAACCGTGAGGCTCATGTGGACATTCTCGCCTTTCCGGGGGCCATTACGGGCAGCCGCACCGCCGCCACCGAAACCGCCGCCGAAGAATGAGCCGAAAATATCGCCCAAGTCAAAGTCCATGCCGCCGAAACCGCCGCCATGGAAACCGCCCCCGTCGGCCCCGGCCCCATAGTTGGGATCAACGCCCGCATGGCCGAACTGGTCATACTTGCCCTTTTTATCCGGGTCAGAGAGGATTTCATACGCCTCGTTGATCTCTTTGAACCGGGCTTCCGCTGCGGCGTTATCTGGGTTTACGTCTGGGTGGTTTTCTTTGGCCAGTTTGCGGTAGGCTTTTTTGATGTCTGCGTCGCTGGCGTTTTTGGTGAGGCCTAGTATTTCGTAATAATCTCGTTTTTGGTCTGCCATTTGTTTTTATTCTCCTGCTATGTGATGGGGCTATGGTTTGCCCTTCCGTAGGGGACGTGCCCCTGTGCGTCCCGTGCTCTTTGGTTTTCGCCTTTTGTAGGGGAGATTGTCAATCGCCCAGCCCTTGGCCTTTCCCTTTCGGCGTGTCCGCCGAGGGTTTTCTTGGCGGAGACCGCCAACTGGTCATGCCCTGCCGGGCGGGCCTTCTTTGCCGTTTCGCAAAGAAGCAAAAGAAACACAGGGGCTGCGCCCCTATGTACCCGCAAGGTCAAGGGCAGAGTGACGATGATTTCGCACCTTATACCCTGCACTGGTGCCAAAACCCTCCAACCGGATGTGATAGTCTTCGAAACCCCAATGGTCAAGGGCGAGGGTGGTGTCGGATTGATGTGCTATTGAAATGTGTTCTAAAAAGCAATGGCTTTTTATGCTTATTTTGAACGCAAGTTCAATAGGCTTTCATGAATTGCTGTAGCAACACCAATGCAATTGTCTAACGGGAAATCTTCTTCTACAAATTGTTTTTGGAAAACATCTGAAACAATTTCAGCAATATTTATCACATCATCACAATCTTTTATTCTTCTTGCAACCATCAGGCTTTCACGATCAAATTCATCATCTGGCGCATCGGGCAAAAGATCATATGGATTCCAGATGTCAATTGCTTTTTTTACTGCTAAATATTCCTTAATGACATCTTTTTTTATCCTTTTCTTCTCAGCTTTATCCACAACTACACACCCATTTAAAATATACATTCCCTACACGCCCCAATTGGCGCAACTCAAACCACGGGGCGCACAACGTGCGCCCCTATCACTATATCTTATTCCTGCGGCTCGTCGTCTACAACCTCGTAATCCGCATCCACATAATCACCCTCTGGCGGGGCTTCGCCACCGCCTTGGCCTTCTGGGCCGGGTTCGCCGCCGCTTTGGGCGTATAGTTTCTCGCTGGCGGTTTGGAGGGCTTTGGTCAACTCTTCCGTGGCCAGTTTGATTAGCTCTTGGTCTTCGCCTTTTAGGGCCTCTTGCGCCTTTTCCATGGCGGCTTGGATGGCGGTTTTGTCCGCTTCTTCAATCTTGTCGCCCATGTCGGCCAGTAGCTTCTCTGCTTGATAGACCATCTGGTCGGCTTGGTTGCGGAGTTCTACTTCTTCTTTGCGCTTGGCGTCCTCGGCGGCGAATTGTTCCGCCTCTTGCACGGCTTTTTCGATGTCGTCTTTGCTGAGATTTGTCGATGCCGTGATGGTAATGTTCTGTTGTGCGCCGGTGCCGAGGTCTTTGGCGGACACGTTGACGATGCCGTTTGCGTCCACGTCAAAGGTTACCTCAATCTGCGGCACACCACGGGGTGCCGGGGGGATACCGGTTAGGTGGAATCTACCCAGGCTCTTGTTGTACTGGGCCAACTCCCGCTCCCCTTGGAGGACGTTGACTTCTACACTGGTCTGGTTGTTGGCCGCCGTGGAGAAAATTTGGCTTTTCTTACTGGGAATCGTGGTGTTGCGTTCGATAAGCTTCGTACAAATCCCGCCTTGGGTCTCAATGCCGAGAGACAGGGGGGTAACGTCTAAGAGCAAAATCCCTTCCACGTCGCCGCCTAAGACACCGGCTTGGATGGCGGCACCGTCTGCCACACACTCGTCAGGGTTGATGCCCTTGAAGGGGTCTTTGCCGGTGATTTTTTGCACCGCATCCTGTACTGCCGGAATCCGGGTCGAGCCGCCCACCAGTAACACTTTTGACAAATCACTGGCCTTTAAGCCGGAGTCCGTCAGTGCTTGGTTTACTGGGCCTAAGGTCTTTTCTACCAAGTCATGGGTCAGCTCGTTAAACTTGGCCCGGGTCAAGGTAATGTCCAAATGCTTCGGCCCGGAGGCGTCCGCTGTGACGTAAGGCAGGTTAATGTTGGTGGATGTCACGCTGGACAGTTCTACCTTGGCCTTCTCCGCCGCTTCCCGCAGACGTTGCATGGCCACTTTGTCGGCTTTCAGGTCAATGCCGCTGTCTTTTTTGAACTCGGCCACCAAGAAATGCATGACCGCCTCGTCAAAGTCGTCGCCGCCTAAACGGTTGTTCCCGGCGGTGGCGAGAACCTCAATTACCCCATCGCCAATCTCCAGCACCGACACGTCAAAGGTGCCGCCGCCCAAGTCATAGACCATGATTTTCTGGTCTTGCTCTTTGTCTAAGCCATACGCCAAGGCCGCAGCTGTAGGCTCGTTGATAATCCGTTTGACATCTAAGCCCGCAATCTTCCCGGCATCCTTGGTGGCTTGCCGTTGGCTGTCTGTAAAGTAAGCGGGTACAGTGATAACCGCTTCCGTCACCGTGTGGCCTAGATAGGCTTCCGCATCGGCTTTTAGCTTTTGCAAAATCATGGCGGAAATTTCTTGCGGTGTGTATTGTTTGCCGTCAATAGTCACTTTGTGGGCCGTGCCCATTTCACGCTTGATGGATACAATGGTGCGGTCTGGATTCGTGATGGCTTGGCGTTTTGCCACTTGTCCCACCATCCGCTGACCGTCTTTGGCAAAAGCCACCACGGATGGCGTGGTGCGGTTGCCCTCTGCGTTTGCAATGACCTCCGGCGCACCGCCCTCGATGACAGCGACACAAGAGTTGGTTGTACCTAAATCAATTCCAATAATTTTTCCCATAATAAAAACCTCCTAAAAATATCTCGTAAACTCTGATTAGTTTGCCACTTTTACAATCGAGTGGCGGATTACCTTCTCCCCTAGCTGGAATCCGGTTAAGAACTGCTCTACAATTTCACTTTCGCCATAGGCCTCGTCCTCTATGTGGAATACGGCCTCATGTTTCTCCGGGTCGAATTTCTCGCCCACGGCGGGAATCTTAGTGACGTGTAGCTTTTCAAAAATCTCGCCCAGTTGGGTCATGGTCATCTCTACGCCCTTGTAAAATGCCTCGTCTGCGGTCTCTTGCTTTAAGGCCCGCTCTAAGTTGTCGTAGACAGGGAGTAGCTCTGTAATAACATTGGCTTTCACATCGGTATAAAGCCCTTCTCGTTCCTTCTGGCTTCGCTTGCGATAGTTGTCGTACTCGGCGGCTAAACGCAGGCGGCTGTCTTTCTCTGCGGACAGGGCCTCTTCTAGCGTGGCAATCTCAGCCTGTTCGGGGCTTATCGCCGCCTCTTCTACTACCTCGTCTGGCTCTTCTTTTTTCTTTTTACTCATCCAAATCACCTCCGGCTATTTCTCCTGACCCTAGGGTGCTACCCATGGCCAGCATATTGGCAAGACCGCTGGCAATATAACTCAGCCGTGCGGCCACTTTCCCATAATCCATGCGGGTGGGGCCCACCACGCCGATGATCCCCTGCATATTGTCCCCTGCATCGTACTTGGCGACCACCACACTGGAGTCCCGCAGTTCCTCTGCCAGATTCTCCGGGCCAATCATAATTTTCACCCCATCAGAGTCCGGCGCAGGAAGGCGCAACAATTCTTGTTCATTGGCCAAGTACCCCAGCACACGTCTGGCCCGCTCCACATCGTGAAACTCCGGGTGGCCCAGCAGACTGGTGGCCCCGGACACTACGGTACGCTTCGCTTTGGTCTGCATTAAAATCTCAATCACAAACCCCGCAATGACAGCGGTAACACCGTTCACGTCTCCGGCGGCCCGCTCTGTGGCGGCGATGCGCTCGACAGTCAGTTCCGGCTCGGCCAGACCTGTAAAACTGGCGTTAAACAGAGCGGCAAGCTTCGTTAAGGTCTCGGCCTTTGTTGTGGTGGGCAGGGTAACTAAGCGGTTCTGCACACTTTTATTCGACAGCAGTACTACAATAATAAAGGTATGGTCGTCCACATAGACCAGTTCAAACCGCTGTGCCGTCACCGCCCCGTGGGCGGTCTGCATGGCATAGCTGGGCAGGGCGGTCAGTTTGTTGGTCAGCTTGGATGCATCCGCCACCATCTGCTCAAACCCGGCAGAGGGGGCATCAAACCCTTGCTGAATCTCCGCCGCCTCTTCTCTGGACACATCCCCTTGGCCCATAAGTTCGTTCACATAGACCCGATACCCTGTCGCCGTGGGAACCCGCCCGGCAGAGGTGTGAGGTTGTTCCAGTAACCCCAACTCCGTCAATTCGCTCATCTCATTGCGAATCGTGGCTGAAGACACACCTAAGTCGAGTCGGCCTTGAAGGGCTTTGGAGCTCACCGGCTCGGCTGACGCTACGTAATCCTCTATCACCGCTTTTAAAATCAGCTTTTTCCGTCCGCTGATTTCCATGTGTCAGCCCATCCTTGCTTGGTTTTAGCACTCGCATGGACAGAGTGCTAAAACCAATGTACCACCCTAGGCCCCATATGTCAAGAGGAAGGATGGAATTTTCTGTGAATTGTCTGTAAACATGCCGGGACGGAAAAAATCCCCCATGATCGCAGACCGCAATCATGGGGAACCCATTCTTCACTACAACCGCCTAAAACAGCACCAACGAAATCGGCATAATCACCGCAATAGCCGCCACTGTGGCTGCCACCACAATAAACGCACCGTATCGAAACACCTCTTTGCGGGTAATCCACGCTTCGTTGCTCCACAACATGGCCGCAAACACCGAGGCGGAGGGTAGGATGATGGAGTAATGCAACAACAACGTCGTGGTCGCCGCAACAGCCGGGAGGTTGGCCCCGGCGCTGAGTCCAAAGACCACCAGCACCGGCATCAGCGCGATTCCGATTACCATCGAACTTGCAAAGCTGGTCACAAAAATACCGATGAGCAGCATGACAATAAAGAACACAATCGACGAATGACC
>Ga0131853_10005229_pt1 | contig 23403 bp, 18 predicted proteins | sample TergutLab28metaG_FD_92764 | JGI IMG/M metagenome (GOLD analysis project Ga0131853, IMG submission 92764) | Labiotermes labralis P1 segment gut microbial communities from Petit-Saut dam, French Guiana - Lab288 P1 (version 2) (version 2) | ecosystem: Host-associated > Arthropoda: Insects >...
GTATGGCGGAGGAGAGGGGGGTGTATAGGGTCTTGGTGGGGAAACCGGAGGGAAGGAGACCACTGGGGAGACCTAGGCGTAGATGGGTGGATAATATTAGGATGGATCTCCAGGAGGTGGGATATAGTTATGTGGACTGGATTGGGTTGGCCCAGGATAGGGACAGGTGGCGGACGCTTGTGAGTACGGTAATGAACCTTCGGGTTCCATGATATGCGGGGAATTTCTTGACTAGCTGCAAACCAGTTAGCTTCTCAAGAAGGACTCTGCACCATGGAGTGAGTGAGTGTGAGTGTGACCAGGTGAAGTATGTAGGATGATTTTAAGGTGACCCATCCGGTTGTGTTATGGGAACAAAAATAAACCACTAATCATTCTTCGAACGCAACTGTATAACTTAGGTATTATTTTTTATCTCGTATTCAGCTACATGTTTCGGCGTGCATTCAAGCCATCATCAAGCTGCATACATAAAATAAAAGTTTATGACTGTAGTGTTAAAATATACAAATATACTCAGACGAGACCTCGAACTTGTTACATCAGTTCATGTTGTGTAGTGTCGAAATTTTGATGTAAACAGGAAGTTGTGAAGTAACTGGATATAAAGACAAAATGTGCAATAAAATTTGTAGACATGGAACTACGATCACATTATGTACTGAACTGTGTGGAGTATATAATAATGACTCGTCGGGTCAAAGCAGATCACGTAGATTGAAGTGCAGAATGAACACAAACATACATTAGTAAGGAGCTTGGTGTATTAACACTTACAGCCGAACACAACTATATTTGCCTCTATTATTACAGGAGGATTATAACGACATGTTTCGGCCCTATATGTGGGCCATCTTCAGGTTGTGACTGGACTTTCGGATCAGTTATACAGGAATGGGTGGAGCGTTCTTGGGGAGTTCTGGGGGAGGAGGGCGGTTCGAGATCTCATTATACCAGTGGGTACCATGGTACCGGGTTTTATCAGGCGGACTACCATTAGTAGTTTGTAGTGCCCTAATTTTCAAAGTGCGTACTCCTCTTATGCTACGGTTATAGTATAAGTACAAACATGATTAAAATGTAGGGTATGCTATAACCCTAGATTAAGAGTGTACTTACATCAAACAGATACTGCTGACTGCTAGCAGACAACAGTATCTGTTTGACAAATGCCTGTTGCTGTATGTAGAGTCTTGAACTCCTGACGATGGACGGAAAGACCGCCCGAAACATGTAGAGTGTCATTCCAGGATAAATAAATTTGATACATTGGTGCATCTAGTTGGTTTTGATAAAGAAATATATTACGATGCACGGGCCTATGAATGTCAAATACCTGGGAAACTCGTAGTCGAGCGCCTACCGCATTATTACGTATGTCCAACAGTGTGTGTAAAGTGTTAAATGTAAAGGCTAGTCATGTTAATATAGACGGTGTGGTCGGAAACATGGTCGTGAAATCGCAATGATCTAAGTATGATTTAAATATCTTTGTTGTACCCTTCTTATGAGATTTAATATTTGAGAAGAATTAGTATTCTTAAGCTGTGTGTAGTTAGGCACGTTCAAACAACCCGACACAACATTCCACATTTGAGTCTTCTTGTCTTATAAGATGTCCAAAATTGTATTTGACGGCTGATTATTGGTTTAATGTTGAGTTCGGATATGATATGCCGTGCAAGAAACTTGAAGTGAGAAACGAGAAAGTACTTGCGGACTTTTATTCGTAGCATCCGAAGGCCCGAGATCAGATATAGATGGAAGCTCGAATTAGGTATATAATATTAAAATGTGTACTGTGAAGTATATTGAGTAGGTGGGCTGGGATAAGTTGGACAGGATAAGACCAGTGACAAGCTTTGTGTGTGTGTGTGTGTGTGTGTGTGTGTGTGTGTGTCTGTGTGTGTGTGTGTGTGTTTACGTGTGTGTGTCTGTGTGTGTGTGTACGTGCGTGTGTGTGTGTGTGTACGTGCGTGTGTGTGTGTGTGTGTACGTGTGTGTGTGTGTGTGTGTTAATGTACCTTGCGATCCGAAAACATAAGGGAGTTTTTATCCCAGGGTTAAGCTCTTGGTTTCTAGTGAAAAACCTGTTTGGATTTCCATGATTAGTTTTTACTTTTGCCTGGATTCTTTGATGGAAGACCGTTCAGAAGGGGGAGTGCAGTGAATCGTTTGTAAACCAATCACATTATATTTAGGAACAGATCGGATCTTACCTTCAGCTTCCCATTCTTCCTTACAACGTCCACGATATTTTGTCTGGTTTGTATGTCGTAATATAGGTCTGGTTTGAAGGCATCTGAAGCTATCATATTCTCGGCGACATGATTTTTTATGGTCTGAAAGAGATTACACTGCCCTTAGATCTAGAGAGCATCTGTATATCTTATTCCACATGTTTACACACGTAAAGTATTCTACTTTACTAAATCCGAAAATTCTTCACGCACTTATTTCTTCAGAACGGTGATTATTAATACTATCATATCAACTGAACTCCCTATGTCTCAGAACGATGAACTCCATGGCGCTGAGTTCTTTTTGGGAGACCAGGAGTTACTCAGAAGAGCAGAGGATGAGCGCAGTTCTCATCTACTTCGCGCCGGAAGCCTGAAAGCACGCATGAGTTACTTGGCTAGTCGAGAAATTTTTGCATTTCACAGAACCCTAATTTCCATTTCTCTTTTCGCGGAAGTTCATCACTGATTACTACTCTAAGCCATATTTTTTCAGTACACCTACTCTCGCTCTGTCTCTGCTACTTCTACTTCCAAATTCTTATAATAAAACCAACTAGATGCACTAATTTCTCAAATTTATTTTTGGAATAAAACTCTACATGTTTCGGACAGTTCCTCTGTCCATCATCAGGAGTTTTTCACTTTACACATAGCAATGGTATATGTCATACAGGTTTGCTTGCAGCTTGCGAGCAGTATCAGGACGTTCCGTCCTGATCCTGCTCGCAAGCTGTATGACATTTACCATTGCTGTATGTACAGTGAAAAATTCCTGATGATGGACAGAGGAACTGTCCGAAACATGTAGAGTTTTATTCCAAAAATAAATTTGAGAAATTAGTGCATCTAGTTGGTTTTATTATAAGAATTTATCACGATGCATGGTCACCTGAACTCAAATTTATTTTAATACTCTCATCCTATATAGGCATAGACCTTCCAAGTGTTCCCTTCCCTTCCGGTTTATCGACCAAAATTACGGATATATTTTTGTTTCTCACCGCATGCGTTATATATCCCGTCCGTCTGATCATCCTTAACTTGACCATCCTGCTATTTGCCCTTTTTTCGAGCAGGTTATAGCACTAGTAACTGCCAACGGAATTAAGGTAATCCTCGCGCTTTACCTACAGGTAATTTTGGAAATATAACTTACCCCAAGACTATCATAACCGAATCCCAAGGTTCAGGAACACAATACCAAATTCCGTCAATGGGCACCATCTTCGGGATGTTCTATCAGCCTCCCTTTTTACCAAGTATTTTCGTGAGTTTCACCGTCATGTTGCCCTATGCAGCTCCTTCCCTGTTCTTCAAGTTGCCGTTGCAGTGTTCCACGTTATTTCGTACTATCCACGATAATTAATGACCACCCCACTGAGTCTAGTTTTCATTTAAATTACGGTGTTACTTCCTGTTGAACATCTTACCTTTCCATTCAATTCATCCTTCTTAATTCCAAATGTTTTCCTGAAAACTTCATTCTTATAAAACACCTGTATGCAGTTTATGGACTGACTTCAAATTAAGGAATCATATTTCATAACAATTCAAACTGAAATTTTAAATTGGTGAATATACCGATGGACTAATAAATTAGAGAAATTTTTGTTAAACTTTAAATTACTGGGTTGGGGCTTTTTCAACAGACAACGCCAGTGTGTAAAAAAAAAAATACTGTCTAAAATTGCAACATAAATGTCGGTATTTATCCAACTGCACTGCGTATCATAGGCACAGATACAGATAGTTCACTGTGAACTGTGGCATACCGAATTAACGACAGTATTTGCACCCTACATATGAAAGGTTAAGATGGCGTTCTCAAACCTTGTACTGGTGAGAGGGTCAAATCAAACTGCGACTTCACGTATGAAGAGTCACTTGCACACAGTTTCTGCTGACATTTAATTTCATTTTCATATGAACTGATAAATGAATTTCCCTAAGTTGTAAAACGATCTAATGGTATCAGCACGATCTATCTCACTTTAACGAGAAATGTAGTAAGGTCACTGCACTACAAATACGGTGAATTTTCATTACAATTATTCTAATGTATACTGTCATTTAGCGTTGTTCTGTCTGATGAGGTCTCGCCAGTGTTGTTCGCAGCGCAATTAGGATGTACATTTACGATTCAGTTTTGTGTCTTGTAGCCTCTTCTATGATTTTCCTGTGACATGGATATCCTTAAAGAAAGTTTTTGTTTTTTAATGCGTCTGTTTGGCGAACTTAAACTACACGAAACTCTAGATAACGTTCTTTACGTAAAATTGAGAAATTTTTACACAAACTTTCTCTCACAGGTTTTTATTCTGTCGGTTTCTTAGGCACTTCAACTTGGCTTTTCTTTTAAATCTACAAACTTGGCGCTGACATAAAGGACCAAATGAGATATGATATAAACATGAGAATGGTACTTGTGAGTGACGGTTGTTTAAATTACTTTGGAACTTCCAAATTCGCGACAAGCGGTACTTCTGGCACAAACACAGACACCAATAACCCGGCTGTATATTTCCTTCCACTCTCTAAACTGCTCGGTATTGGTCCCACGTCGATAAAGCTGCGAATATTGTTATCTCGTATGTTTGACAACACTTTCTCGGCTGTGCACTTTATACGGCTTCGTGTATGAAAATGGATCGGGATTTATTTTAAAACACATTATAACTGAAATCCTTATTTAGCGTCGATTACTTTTTCGTCGGTTTTCGTAATTGGATTTTTTTAAAACCTCGCTTAGAAGTAAGATTATTTTAGATTGAATAGTTTTATGATAATCCATATATGTCAGAATAATCTGTGGATATTCACAATGTCGTTAGGCTAATGTAACATATTAAACGGCTTTACCCTTTCAAAGATTTTTGTGTAAATACCTGTTCTTCTGTAATAGTTTTTAGTGTCTGTAATATTCTCCATATTTTGTGCTATTTTGTCATAAATTAACCCCAAAAATCATTGCAGCTGTTGGCAAAGATAATCTAGAATGGATGGACAGGTTTCGCTGGCATTTAATTAAACATATCACGTGCCAGGCCAAGGTAAAAGTCACTCTCTAATCTGCCATGAAAATACAGATGGGGAGTAGAGGTATACATCTCTTATTATTGAAACTCGGCGCTAGATGGGGAGGGTGGGTGGGTGGGTGGTTAACGCCATGCTTCGGCCGCTTTACCCCGGGGAATAACTCAGTACCCATTGCATAGAAGGCTGCGTGAACACCAGAGCCGGTCTGGACGGTGTGGAAGTCTCGCCGTTAGCGGGATTCGATCCCCGGACCGTCCAGCCCGTACCAACTACGTCATCCCGGTCCATTTATAATGAGCAAGACATAGATAACAGTTGAAAGTTGGGAAGCGACAATTTACTAATTTTGAAATTACGTAAAGATATTAAAGTATCTTTCCTTAATACGCTACAGAATGGTGGCAAAAATGAGTGTTAGAAATGCACGTTATATTAGAGATGCATAATTTTCCATTACTTTTTTAATGTACATAATATCGAAAACTTTTGAAATAACATATGCAGATTTTAAGTCTGCTTTTCTGTGATGAGTCGTTTGATCTTTTTGCAAAGTAGTATGTGTGTTTGGGGGAAAAAAACTAAAACTAGCGTCGATCGACAAATTTTGGTACAGACATCTTGCAGTAGAATTCTGCTTTAAATGAAAGTTCTGGACGAAAGGATGGGTAGTAACAACTCCCCCATCCAAGTTATTTGTATGCATTCCATTTAACACTGTGAGATTTTTGTGTGAAACTGACATAGATCTGTGTAGAGGTTATACCTTGGTGAGGTACACGGGATCCGCCATGATGCGTTGTAGACGCGCAGCCCCAAGGCGGTTAAAGGCTTGGTCTGTTGGGACGAAGAAAGTGTAAGACACCGCAGGGTTCTGCAGCTCCAGGGTTTCCGGGTTATTCGCCATAACTCTCTCCATTGCTTGAAGGAATATGCTGAAACATTTTGTACTCTTTTTGAGTTGTAGAAGAATTAACATCTGAAACCAAATATTAATTTTGCCGTGTTCATCCGCCCGCTAATAACAGCGCTGGAGCTTCCTCGCCGATTTCGTCGATACTGGATAGAAGTTTGTCGAAACGACATTATTCTGATATTAGTGTGACCGTGCATCACTGATACAATAACATAAACAGCCAACTAGATGCAACAATAACAATTTATTAGTAATTTCAATCAGTTCAATATGTTTCGGGCGATAATTTCGCCCATCCTCAGGAGCACTAGATTGTGTTTACAGCTTGTGGTATAATGCACGGATGATGCTGCCTGCTGGTGACCTGTAAATAAAGTCTAGTGCTCCAGAGGATGGGCGAAATTATCGCCCGAAACATGTTGAGCTGATTGAAATTACTAATAAATTGTTAATGTAGTGTATAGTTGGTTGTTGATATCATTTTGTCATTATTCTGATTTGGTTGTTTCATTTAGGGTTACTATATTTAAAGCAAGCGTACATAATGTTTTAATCTGTACATTTATTATTATGGACTGTTTTTAATTAGTTTCAATAACCGTCGTACTACTGAAAACCTTATTCAATTTTACAAGCATTATTTCACTTCTTAGACATACATTGACGAATTTTTTAAGTTTTACTAACTGTACATCTCAGTATATTTATCTCAGCAATTAACCAACTTGATGCACAAAATTTTTGTATTACAATAAGTTTATTTCATGCCTCTACATGTTTCGAGCACATGTGCTCGAAACATGTAGAGGCATGAAATAAAATTATTGTAAAACAAAAATTTTGTGCATCAAGTTGGTTAATTACTGAGATAAACATTGATGAATCTCGGCACATAACATTTCCAATAATACCAGTATGACGGTACATTATATTCATTTTATTTTATTTATTTTTTTGTTGGATTATATGAGGGTGCATCCCGCAAGGACGGGACACGGCACGCACTCTTCCAAAAATGTTGCGTTGTTCTATGTATTGTTTGTTTTGTGTCGTTCTGTGTGTGTGTGTGTGTGTGTGTGTGTGTGTGTGTGTGTGTGCGTGCGTGCGTGCGTGTGTGTGTGTGTGCGCGTGCGCGTGTGTGCGTGCGCGTGTGTGTGTGTGTGTGCGCGCGTGCGTGCGTGTGTGTGTGTGTGTGTGTGTGTGTGTGTGCGCGCGCGCGCTATTGCCACCGGGTAGCTACCCAATTGCAGTTAACAAATATATCATATATCGTATCCAAAATCCCTGGACTGAACTGATAACTGATCATAAGCTTATTTCTCGACGTTGTTCCGTATAAAGTATTCCATTCAGGTTTCACTCACATCATTAGTGAAGTCCCTCAGACCTCACCTAACGTAACATTCTCCGTTGGTGGCCATCTGAATACCTGAAATTTCCGTCTTTTCGCAGTATGTCTCCAGCTGAGATGTTTGATGGTGAAAGGGCTTTGTTGATTATGTATATGTTGCCATTCATGCCCTGCAAGTCCGCTTTTTCAATGAGGGCGTCTTCCACCCCGATGGCTTTGCGATAAACCTGTAGCCGCAGAGGATTCTGCTCATCAAGCGACATTACAACCTGGTCCAAAAGAAACAAGTAAAATTTAAGATAATGTTTCTCTGCAGATGTGGTCATTAGCTTTTATTTATTTGGCTCCAGTTGCTTTGGACATTTTTCCGTTTTTTGAACTATCTTTGATGTATCCGACGTGACGTTTCCATTATTTGGCTCTGTTCCCACACTCAAGTCACTGGTTGTCTGTCACATATTTCATATCTTGTACACAGTTCAAGAAGCAAGTACGTACAGGCGGAGGTTGTTTTCCGTCCGGATGTACTTCCGAATGTTTTATTGTCGAGTACATTTCTGTTATTTATGTATTATTTGGCATATAAATCGGCTGAATTGAAGGTTTTTTCGTATCGTCTAATTTCAAGCTGAAATTTAATGTCAACAGTTCCCTCAAAAAACGAATCGCCTCGCTGCTCGCAGTACGTAACATAAAATGTGTAAATTATGACATTTCTTATTAAGTTGTATATATAAAATGGGAAACCTTTTTTTTTTTTTTAATGTTATGGATATAAGACAACATACCGTGTATTATTCTGTAGAAAAATAATTTCGGAATTTGTGCATTGTGATGATCTAGACGGCGGCAAATTTGCAGCAGTATGTCTATAGATGAACGATACAGTCAGTGAAGTATTCAGTATGTCAAAGATCGAATTTGGAAAATATATGTCCACCTTAGGGTTTCATCTTCCCTTTCATGTTACTTTCAGTATTAATGACACCCAACGTTACTAACGCAGAATAACAGTTTCAGGATTGTTTCGATTTCCATTCTAACAGCTATTGCTAATAACGATTAGGATAGTGATTATTATTATTATTATACAGCATAAAAATGATAAAGAAAGGTTGAAGAAGGAATACTTGAGGAGATTGAGACTATTTTTGCGTACAGATTTAAGTGCAAAGAATAAAATTGAAGCAACTGGATCATTGGCAGTACCAGTACTTAGATACTTATTATTATTATTATTATTATTATTATTATTATTTTATTCTTGCGTGTTTGTTGTTAAGTGGCGGTCTCCTTCTGCACAAGAGATGAAAGCTATTTACCCCAGCACTTTACCAATAATGTGTGCAGTGTTTATTATTATTATTATTATATTTATGCGTTTTATATTTACGGCATATCCAACAAAATATTCAAATAACAGCAGTACTTGTAATGTACCACAATGTCCGCAAAATTTTCAGTCCTCAAATGTAACTGTTAATTAAAATTTATACTTGCCTGGCCAAAATCCTTAGCTATAATTAATAAAATGAATTTTAAAAATTAATAAAAATTCCTTAGTTATAAAGTGACTTTAATCGTTGTAACATAAACTGATAACAAATATAAGCATAAACATACCCGAAACAAGTTACAACAGTAAAGTAACAATAATATCACAACAACAGCGGCCATTTTAACAACAACCCAATCGCCTGAACACGATATTACAGCCATATTCCCTAACGTCGTAAATAGTCAATATCCCAGTCCGATGTCTAGCTCGGACATTCTGTATTCGCTTCCTCATACTTCATCTTGCAAGGTACACACGACTTGCACTTCTATTCCAGAAGCCGTCCAGATCACAATGTGTGTTTGTATCCGTTACGTCTGTTAAACTCAAATTGGAACTCAATGCTGTCGAGCGCCCTTGCCTAGCAGAAACATGTGACTCGCATTGTAATATATCCCTTCTAACTTTTTTTATTTTTTATTTCCGTTGTTACACCGTGCATGTTGTCAAGTCACTCAATTACCATACCAAACACTGCACATATATAAAATTTATAAAATTTACACATTAAAACATTAAAAACGCTCCGACATGTTTCGGTTCTAGGACCATCGTCAGGGAGCTATATCGTCCTTGCTAAAGTTACATTATAAAAAGCCACATTCATTTCGTTATTCCAGTTGGGTATTGTGGCAGCATGCATGGCATGGAATAACGAAATGAATGTGGCTTTTTATAATGTAACTTTAGCAAGGACGATATAGCTCCCTGATGATGGTCCTAGGACCGAAACATGTTGGAGCGTTTTTAATGTTTTAATGTGTAAATTTTATAAATTTTATATATGTGCAGTGGTTGGTATGGTAATTGAGTGACTTGAGTATCGCTTTTAACTTTCAAAATGCATCGACTGTCCTGATAATTACGTTGTGGTTCTTCGTAGTCCTGCCACACAAATGGGGCGATACTGGACTGAAATAGGTCAAACAAGCTTCTTCACACACCCTTCTGTCTTCAGCACTCTTTTTTTTACCATAGTGCAACAGCCCCCAGTAGATCAGGGCCTCCTCATTATCGAGGATTCCTGATCACATTCAGTTACACACGTCACAATCGGTAGGACTCCTCTGGATGAGCGATCAGCCCGACACAGGGACCTCTACCTGACAACAAACAACACTCACAACAGACAGATATCCATGCCCTCGGCGGGATTCGAACCCACAATCCCCGCAAGCGAGCGGCCGCAGACTCACGCCTTAGACCGCACGGCTACTGGGATCGGCCTACAGCATTCTTAGTCCTCCTAAACCTGAGGTGGAAATCATGTTGACACGGTGTTGGTGGAACTGTGGAGGACAGGCATTCTGTACATCACTTGCAGACTCGATCTCAGTCCCATATATTATTGACCTCTCAAGCTTGACGTATGAGTATTATTTATGACAATATCCTCACCTGATTGTCCGAGATCTGATCAGAAGTGATACGACCCTGTGTTGCGTGGAACAACACGAAACTGCGAGCCTTATCCTTGTTTGTTTTGAGGTCTTGAAGTTGGTCTGATGGCAGAGCTGTCGAACAGATTTTTTTTTTAATTCTTACAAACCATCCTCCGAACACAGTATCCATTCCACACTATATTAAACATTTCTATATTAAAACCAACTATATGCACCAGCGTGTCAAATTTATCTCATTTGGAAATGACACTTTACATATTTCGGACGGTCTTTCCGTCCATCATTAGGAGTTCAAGACTGTACATGCAGCAACAGGCATTTGTCAAACAGATACTGCTGTCTGCTTGCTAGCGGGTACCCGGGTACCCGCTAGCAAGCCTGTTGCCGTATGTACAGTCTTGAACTCCTGATAATGGACGGAAAGACCGCCCGAAACATGTAAAGTGTCGTTTTCAAAATAAAATAAATTTGGTACATTGGTGCATCTAGTTGGTTTTACTATAGAAATAATATTACGATGCACGGCCCTATGAACGTCAAACTTATATTAAACATCTTTAAACAAGAGAATAATAATTTTTTTCTCCTAATGCGCTGCGACCCAACCAGGGGCATGACCTTATTCTTAAGGTTTCTAGATCACACACAGCGACGCGTCACATTCGGTAGGACTCATCTAGATGAGTGATCAGCTCGTCGCAGAGACCTCAACCTGACAAAACACAATAGTAACAACAGACAGACATACACGCCTCCGGCGGGATTCGCACCCACAACCTCAGCAGGCGAGCGGCCGCAGACCTACGCCTTATACCGCGCGGCCACTGGGACCGGCACAGAATAATAATCCGTCGCTCAGTTTAAAACACTGGAAACAGGGGCACTAGCTCTTAACGTACAACCCACGAGATGCCCTGTGGGGCCCCCACTGTAAGACAAATGAACTGAGCCCACACTCCCCCACCTGTTTCCTTCAGGTCCAATTTAACATCTTCCTTCCATCTATGACTCGGTCTTCCAAGTGGTATCTTACGCGCACATTTAAGATTTAAAGTGTTAATACTTCTTTTCTCCTCCCCCATTTGAGTTCCTTGCCCCGACCTTCCAATCCATTCGCACCCTATTGTAAAGCACCGCAGTCTATATGTGTCACTTCTTGTGAGAGAGAAAGTTCGCAACCACATAAACACAATAAAAATTATAAAGTTACGTACTTTATTATTTACGTCTTCGGATAACATAAGGAAGATTCCGTACTTAGTGGCAGCATTCACCGGATTTAATATGCTCGTAAAAACCTTAATTCTCGGTATATTAACAGTTTTAACTGTCACAAATTCCATATTCTGCCAACAGAGTGTGCTTCTCTTTCTTAAAGATCGCAGACCAGACGTAAATTTGTTTACTTGTACAGCACCAACTGAGTGGTTTACATAAACTGGAGGCAGCGTGTTTACTGCGCGGCAGTAATTGAATCTTTAAATATAGTTCAGGTTGATTTGCGCCTTTAAAGGTCTAAATTATTCAAAATTTGTTAGCCGCATTCACAAATATTCTGGTTTTAACTAGGCTTTTAAGGGTTTATTACTTATCTCTGCCCTACAGTTTTGTCCTCCATTGTATTGACCATGCATGTATGTACAACCAATTTCATCTTCAAGGAAATTACCCCCCCCCCCACCTCCCGTCAACATATACATATAATTATGTGTGTGTTTACAACAGCATGAATCATGAGTTAGTGCAGACATACTTACAGGTGAGTTTTTTTTTATGTTTTGCTGACGGTGCATTTCAGGATATTTATCTTAGTAATTAACCAACTTGATGCACAAAATTTTGTTTTACAATAAGTTTATTTCATGCCTCTACATGTTTCGAGCACCATGTAGAGGCATGAAATAAACTTATTGTAAAACAAAATTTTGTGCATCAAGTTGGTTAATTACTAAGATAAATTACAGGAAAGTATTTCATCAAATGAAACCCAAAATACATTCCCTTCAGTTTCTCCTGTCTTAAACTGGAAATACGAATTATATCAGTTCAGTGTTTCTCACGTCATAACGTGCGACATTTTAGTGGTGGCCACAAACACGTGTCCTGTTTCAAACCACCGCACAATAATTATGATGTGTTTGTGTAGGCGGTTGCTGTATGTAAGACCGTAACCCGAAGATATTTCAAGAGCTGCATAAAGTGGTATTTGAGTCACTCCTACCCCGTGCATGTCCACAGTAGCCATACTGATATCAATTATGGCACAGGATTCGAAGGAGTCAAGATCGAGTGGCACTCGGGTGTCCTTATGTTCGTATGTTGTTTCGTACGGATACGTTGATGATTTAGAGAAGGATAACATGCAGTATGCACACCGACCTGGTGAGGTATGTCTGTAATTCCATATAAAAGATAGTATTTGAAAACCTCTAAGCCATAATGTGCACAGAATTGCTAGCAGCTTTCTTTACAGTTTATTAAGGTTACCTGCCGCCGGTTGAACGTAACATATGGTGAACTTTTTTGATGTTTTGCTGACCGTGCATCTCAGTATAATCTTAGTAATTAACCAACTTAATATTCAAATTCTTGTTTTATAATAAGTTTATTATATGCCTCTACATGTTTCGAGCACTATTTTCTCATCATCAGGAGGTCAAATTGTATTATACAGCATTTGGTATCGTCACAATCTGTAGGTGGCCGTCCGGTGCACCTGTGCACGGGACGGCCACCTACAGATTGTGACGATACTAGATGCTGTATAATACAATTTTGACCTCCTGATGATGAGAAAATAGTGCTCGAAACATGTAGAGGCATATAATAAACTTATTATAAAACAAGAATTTGTGCATTAAGTTGGTTAATTACTAAGAGGTATATGGTGAATTTATTATGGGTCAGTGCAAATCAAAATCCAAATTTTCTCGTAACTTTTATTGAGACTGAACACTAATTTTAAAGAGTTTAGGCGCCGACGGTAAGTGTTATACAGCCAGACTTGCAGGCATGACCTTCACACAAAGCGTTCTTGTTTACCACATGAAGGAACCCAAACGAGAAATAACAGACTAGCGATTACAGTTCTCGTTTTTTTGGTTAAAAAAAAACACAAACATCAAGACGTCTCCATAACATTTAGGTAGTCCGTTGTTAAACGTACATTATGGTCGTCACTAGAGGACAGGTAAACAACTCACCGTACATGGCGCTCTCTGAGGGAACAAACACCGTGTACTCGCCAAAGTTTTCAAAGGCTTCTTCCAGACCGGCAGAGCGAACTAATTGCAAGAAAACAAACAGTTGCTCCTGTTCAGCTAGCTGCACGATGCTCTTTGCTGGAACAATGCACATACACTCTGCGTTAGCTTGGAGCTCTTCCCACGGCTAACATTTACAATTGAATCTGTGTTATGTAGTAGTTTTCACATTCTTACTTAGGTGGCACTTCTGTGTTCAAAACTCTGCCATGTGATGTGTGAAGATCGAACTTGCCCTTCAAGCACAGTGTTTATTATATTTGCTGCCTACTCAAACCAAATAATACACGAAATATACCTGCAACATAACACTGAGGTACGTTCTGATTTTTCCCTACCCCACTTTGCAAATAGCTTCTATGTGTCGCGGCCATGTTATGTTTAGATCGTCAACTGTTTCTTCTGCCTCTGCCGTATTTCTTACACTTATCTCTTCAACTGTGTGATATTAACATACGCTTATGTAGAACGTAATGTAACGAGTTGCTTCAAAAGGACCGACAGACCGACGGACGGAAAGACACGACGAAGCGAATATTCGATTTCCCCTGTGTTTTGCGGAAGCACCTAAAAACCGTGCATTTTGTCCACAGAATGTATTCGCGTTCATAAAAATTACACCTTGACACAAGTGTGTTATTGTGTTTAATCTGGGTCTCACAGTACAGATCGATCATTTGCCTAAGCTGCATTAACTGACCTGCCTCAGTTTGTGCACTGTAATAACATTAAAAACAGCTGGACACCAATGATACTGAAGTTTTGAATATTGAGACTTTACAAAACTCGAATTTGATTCATACACAGTGCAACAAGAAGATCATCAAATAAATACATTCTGACTACTAGATATACAACCGAATTGTTCTACCCATAAACTCGCCAATTTGAATAATCGTAACAGCAGCAGATGTACTACACTCATGAAGAGTGCCGAGACTTGGAGTAAAAACAGACGCTACACAAGACCGACTAAATCAAGTAAGATTTTCAATCAAACGGCCAGGCCTCCTATATGGACAATGCTCAGAAATTTGTGGAGCAAACCACAGATTCATGCCAATCGTAATTGAAAGAGTATCAACTAATCAATTTATTAACTGAGTATCAAAGATAAGAGAATCATCAGATGACTGAAAGCAAGTAATGGTAAGAATCGAGTTTTGCGTATGGGTTAAATGAAAGTAATGCTTGAAAGGAGAGTTATATCACATTTTGACAGATAAATCAGGGAACCGAATAACTATGGGAAGGGTAAAGAATAAAGAAAGGAAAAGAATAATCATGATACGGGAAAAGAAATCAGTGTAGACGGAAAAGCTCATTGATTGTGATCCATCTGGTTTCCCGAGACGGAGTCAAGGTTTCACACCCTCCTTTTGAGGTTCTTTTGGAGCTAGGGGTCTGCCTAAGAGATAGAAACGTTTTCATTCGTCCACGCATTTTTCTTGGACATTTAGATCCTTGAGGAATAGAACATAACGTTGTCTCAAAATGCTGCGATATGGCAAAGAGTGACACAGCGCCATGTCCCAGACAAACGGAATTCCATTTTTCGAACTGTCAGTCTCATTCCCAAATGGAAAAACTTTTTAACAGTTGATATTATTTTGTGCTTTCATGTAATCTTGTGAAGAGCTGTAAATATATATTGCGTTTCTTTCCTAGAATATCCCTTCCTAGATTCTGAAACATTTGCTGTGTTTTATCCATGCTACAGGTAACAGTGTCAGCGTTGGTCACAATGTGGCGTTTGTCTTTCGAATGCAACAATTCTTATTTTCGTTGAACCTTCCAATTAACTGTTAAATACAGGCGTTACCAGAAGTAGCATATCGTAGAGCGGCACACGTTCCGCTCTACGACATGCTGCCACATCACCTAAAACGACGTAATTTTTCCGAGTGTTTTAACATAAATATAACTGTAGTTAGGTACAGATAAAGCTCCCTGATGATGGTCATTGAAGACCGAAATATGTAGGAGCGATATTATTGTGTATTTTAATGTAAATTTAAAACTTTTAACAAAGTTAATAAATAGTGCATTTGTTGGTGTGTGAACTGCGTAAAAAACCCTTAAACTTTACCGCTGAACATTCACTTAAAACACCAACAAATGCACTTTGTATTTAAAATATTATAAAACCTCACTTGGTTAAAAACACTTCAAAAACATTCATAGGTCTCCAACATGTTTCAGTTGTTACTTCCAACCATCATCAGGGAGCCACGAGGTTCTACTAAAGTTACTTACGTGTTCTATATTTATGGTAAAAATGGCATGGTGACAGCATGTCGTTTCATGAACCCATGTTTCTGGATATGTTATAACCGGTCCTCCCCATGTCTATCAGGATCTGATGATGGTTGGAAGTAACAACCGAAACATGTTGGAGACCTATGAATGTTTTTGAAGTGTTTTTAACCAAGTGAGGTTTTATAATATTTTAAATACAAAGTGCAGTTGTTGGTGTTTTAAGTGAATGTATATTGATACAACATGCAAGGTGAAAGATTAAAAATTTACCACTGAAATTCAAGTTGTCTAGTCTGTGCTACAGAGAAAGAACCTACACGGAATATTAAATCGGCCACTGGAATACAGACTACTAGATAGCAATGCCCTGGATGCTAGGGGGAAAAATGTAGATGCAGAATAACCTTGTAAGGTTTAGTAACAGGTAATTTGACTTTAATGGTGTTTGCCTTTTATGAATAATATAGATTAAACATTATTTTTGTTCGAGTTAGACGCTGTTTACTCCGAATTACCTCTGTCCGGCAGGAGAACGTCGTCCAGCATATGCAGGACGCCATTCTGCCCCATAACGAAGTCCGACCTTAGTCTCTTCTCCTCAACCGTCGTGCCTTTCTTGTCGCAGTTGAATGTTAGCTTTTCTGAGCCCAGACTTCTTACTTTGTGCTCACCAATAATTCCAGGTAGGCACATGGGGTGTGGAATCACGTGATGCTCCAGTAGTGCTGTCGAATTTGGAACGAAATTTAAGTATCTGTTATCACTAAAATTCCATAGAATATTTTCACGATAAATAAGCGAAAATTCGAATTCTTACTCCCGATCACGTTGGACCCCTGTCAGGGACTTAGAATGTAGTCTCCTAAATCCACAGTACAAAGTGTTGATCTAAGAACCAAAAACTGTTATTTCTTCAAAATAAATTTTCATTGTATCCTGTTTACACCCGGGCTTTCCACCAAAGTTCCATGTGTATTCCTCGCCTTTCCATCCAATTTAAAAGCCCAGCCTCTTGTAGCCGAGGTCTGCAGCATCGTTTTAATACGATTTTTGTAAAGATCAACCGGCCAAAATATGTTTAAGTGGGGACCAATCAGAACATACAGCTCGAACACCTGAAGGCGATTTCTAACTGGCGTAAATTAAAGGTTACAGTGGCTGGAATAATTTTCTGAAAGAATGATGTCCCTCAGCCCTTAATCCCATTGGCAGAGCTCACCTCTCTGCAATATTTCAGTGGTCCGATCTAGGCTTATGAAGATAGACCCAAAGGAGAGGCGACGCAACGCACCGAAGACTTTGGGACTTATGATAACACTTGTTTATCATGTATCTTCAGATGGAAGGGCGATTCTGAATTTTGCAATGAGAATTGTGTGGAGGAAACAGCCATGAGCTGCTGTAATCCATTTTGCTGGAACGATGAGGAGAGCTGTAACTGAAACCTCAATCATATTAGAGGGATCGGCAAACCGAGAACAAAACTTTGAGCTTTCGAATAGGAAAGGGGGAAGCTACACTACACAAATGGACGATGGACACTCGGACAAGTGGCACTACCTTCTCTGGCATGTTTGTCTTTCAGAATCCTTTCGAGGCGGGACTGGGGTATCTTCTGGAAAGCTTCGTCTGACGGCGCGAGGATGGTGCAGGGCTGTTGCAAGTCGCGCAGCCGGGTCACAAACCCGGACTGCTGCATGGCCCTAGCAAGTTCCGAAAAGCGCCCATCCTGAAAATACAGAATAGTTCTTTTTCACGTGTCGTCATGTAAGATTATTTAATTACTTGTGTATGTGTGTGTGTGTGTATGTGCAAACTGCGTTCTTGAACCTGTGTCGTAGATTGGTTTGCTTGCATCGATATAACATACTTATTATGTGTTATTTCAATTAAATAAAAAAATTCTAATACTAAATCAAAATATATTTTGTTCGCGGTTTGTGTCTCATTGTCTCACGCTGACTGCTGAACACATTTGCCGTTACTAGGACAACACACGTCTTGTCTGCTCACCTTTCGCCCGCAAAAGGCGCTGACTTGCGAAGTCATCTGCTTCCACCTATCGCGGTAGGACTGTTTGAAGGGATACATGGAAATTAGGAGGGCAGTGGCGTTACGAATAACCGTTCTATACAAATGGGGGTGTTTACTGCAGCCAGAACGGCCGCAGCTCCTCACCTGTAGCACCAGATCAACGAGGTCGCTTTGCGACATGGTCGCGGGGTCCAGAATGGAATCGACCACGTGCACAATTCCGTTGGTCGCCTCCTGGTCCTTTCTCACAATAAAGGCGCAATTCACTGTTTCTATCTGAAACAGAAAATATTTTTAAGAGTAAGTCGTGTTTCTTTCAGAAGTGCACTATTTCGGTTTCTAACGTGATGACCGAACATCAAGTGTGGTGTTACTGCAGATATGTGACACAAGAGACGAACATTTTATGGTTACATGATACACCGACTGTTGCATCTTTATATATACATTCAGTCACTTGTTATTATTATTCTTTAGCAACACGTTTCGGCCACTTCCATGGAACATCGTCAGGGTGGCTTGTAAGAAGAATACAAACAATAAATAAATACATGTAAAAAATATACGATAAAACCGTTTGGTGCTACAGTTGATTTTGTGTATCGTTCTTCATGGTAATAATAAAGGTAAAGGTAAAGGTAAAGTTCACTCTAGATGAGGCCACGAAGGCCCAGAGGGGAGGTAGTGGTATAGCTCTACTATTGCTTTAACCTCGGCCCTAGATGGGATGGGTGGTCGACGCCACACTCCGGCCGCTTTACCCCCGGGAAAGTTCCTGTACCCATTGTATAGGAGGCTGGGTGGGCCTCAAAGCCGGTCTGGACAGGTGCGGAAAATGTCACTCGCACCGGGATTCGATCCCCGGACCGTCCAGCCCGTAGTAAGTCGCTATACCTACTGAGCTATCCCGGCTCCTTTATGGCAATAATACATGGCAATTCGTTAAAATTTAGAAAATTTGTTGTGCTTTTTTGTTCATTAGATGTGTGTAGTTGATTCACACCCTGTTAGATAGATGAAAATGTGTACAGTAGAAGGGATTAAAAATCAGGTATAAAACCAATTGGTATTATTGTACATTTTTATACAGCTCTATGTGTATTGATTCTATTCTAAGCCACCCTGATGATGGTCACAGGAGAGGCCGAAACGTATTGGAGAAGAATAATAACGTGTGATTAAACATACGTGATAAGCTAACAAATTCACATTTATAAATAATTGTAAAACAATAATATAAACAGCTTACGAGTTGCAACAATAACATATTTTGTCGATAATTACAATCAGCTCAACATGTTTCGGGCAATAATTTCGCCCACCCTCAGGAGCACTAGACTCTGTTTACAGCTTGTGGTATAATGCACCGACGATACTGCCTGCGATACTGCCTGCAGGCAGCATCGTCGGTGCATTATACCACAAGCTGTAAACACAGTCTAGTGTTCCTGAGGATGAGTGAAATTATCGCCCGAAACATGTTGAGCTGATTGTAATTATCAATAAAAATTTGTTATTGTTGCATCTAGTAAGCTGTTTATATTATTGTATCAATGATGCACGGTCACACAAACATCAAATTTAAAGTGTAAAACATTCTTTAATGAACGGACATGGAAAGCGTAAAGAAATGAACAGTTTCTTTATTTAGCACAATTTATTTTCAGAGAAAAAAAACATGGCAAAGTACAGATACTTTAACTAATTAACTGTAAGATTAGAAAAGAAAACTTACTCCATTTGAATACTTGTTGATGCGGAGTTTGTGTCCATCATATCGGGTATCAACCAGAAGGTCTGCCCGGAAGTGCTGCGAAGTCAGCTTCCGGTCCGCCAAGTGGTACAGCACGAACGGATTCTGAGGGTTACCACGGTGATTCTCGAGGCGAGACCGCTGTTCCGCTTCCAGGTCCTGTGAAGTTGTGAGAACTTCATGTGACTGCGATACGGCCGGAGATTAAATTCTGTTTCTGACAATCGATGCGGCAGATCGCATGTCAAGCCATTCTTTGTTCGCTTAATGACAGTTACGTATAGGTGTAAATATCTAGTAGGCCCTGGATCAAGGAGAGTAAAGAATATTAAGGTAGAGTAATGTGTAGGAAGTTTAGTAATTTTATATAAACTGAATTTATAAATGGAATTTCTACAGTTTTTAACCAAAACATGCATACAGTTATACTAAAACATTAATTAATATACGTCAGGACAACTATTTTATTATACGGGGCTACATGTTTCGACCTTTCAAACGGTCATCTTCAGGCCTTCTAACAGACTGAGGCAACGGATGCTGTGTACATATTGGGATCCCAATAATCAGGCAGGTCAGGTCAGTAACCTGCCTGATTTTATGTATTTTATCGGTGTAAACATATTGGGATCCCAACATGTACACAGCATCTGTTGACTCAGTCTGTTAGAAGGTCTGAAGATGACCGTCTGAAAGGTCGAAACATGTAGCCCCGTATAATAAAATAGTTGTCCTGACGTATATTAATTAATGTTTTAGTATATTCCTAGCATATCGTGATGCCTTCCATCAAATGCACACAGTTGTAATATAATTCACAATAATTTTTTCATCTCTAAAAGACCAAACTCCCACAAGTTTCATACCTTACTGGTTCATCATCAGGGAGTGGATTAACTTTTGGTTACAAGAGTAAAGGGACCATTAAGGTCCGAAACATGTAGGAGTTTGTTCTTTGAAAAATAGAAGTATCATCGCGAATCATAAATTTTGATGTTTTGCTGACCGTGCATCTCGGTATAATTTTAGTAAATGGCCAACTTAATGCACAAATTCTTGTTTTATAATAAGTTTATATTCCTCTACATGTTTCGAGCACTATGTGCTCATCATCAGGAAGTAAAAATTGTATTATGCGGCGTATGGTGTCATCACACCTGTAGGTGGCCAATTTTGACCTCCTGATGATGAGCACATAGTGCTCGAAACATGTAGAGAAATATAATGAACTTATTATTAAACAAGAATTTGTGCATTAAGTTGGTCTATTACTAAGATTACCAAGATCGCGAATAATATAAGGATTGTGTGTATTGATTGGTAAAAATTGTAGAAATGGAATTATAATGCACGGAATGAGAAATATAAAATTATGCATCGAAGTTGTGCCTCTAATTTAGAGCATACGATCATGGCCCTTCAACAGATACTCCAGTCAGAACTGTCAGTATGTTTTCAACACTTCATTAATTTCCGGTATATGAACGTATTACGTTGTAGGAGGGAGGGCGGGAGGCAAGAAACCTTAGTCGAAAAAATGGAGGGAAGGACTACGCAGCAGATGTAAGAACATGTGGAAGCGTAATTAAAAGAAGTGAGATGTGGAACAGACCATCTGGTCCAGGATGGGTCCAGTATCCGGCCGTCATAAAACCTCTGGCCCAGTAGAAGGCGCAGTATATCTTAACCAGTGGCGTGAAGGTCAGTCTTCAAATCTAAATCAGCTTCATAAAGAGAGAAATGTTTGATAAATTTACACTGCCATTTCTACACTGAAAAGAAAGTCCTTTTTATTACTGCAATTGATGGTGAAGTGAATAAGAATCATTGTGTGAGCTGTGTTGTCAGTAATGTAGCTTTCATAGGCTCCTTATTAGGCGTTCTGTATGAAGTAACAAAGGACCCCTTATGTGGAGACTACGTCTGTCTGTCTGTCTGTCTGTCTGTCTGTCTGTTTACTTCTCTGTCTGTGACTTAATAAGTGCGACTAAGGAATCTGTCAGGTTTTTGTGATATGCGGTGTAGCGGTTCAGCACAACAGTCATCGAGTGCACATGTTTTATGAATATTTGCCAATCATACTGTACTAGAGGATGTACATGAATTTTTACCCATACTGTCAATATTTCTTGGTCGATTTAGAAGAGTTTTATCACTAAAGAACTTGAATGAAGTATCACGATGTGCTTGGTTATGTATTATGATATTAAACAGTGTACGTCAGCACAACTGTTTTTATTACACAAGGTAATTACATAGGCTACATGTTTCGACTATTTAACAGTCATCTTCAGACCTATTCTTTACAGGTTAAGTCACAGGATGCTATGAACACATTGGGATCCCAGTGTGTTTACATCAGTGAAATATTTAAGCCAAATCATTTGTCTAGGAAAGTAAACGTGCGAAATGTGTAACTAAGTGTTTAAAATACATTTTAAATTCTTTAAAATTAGTGTATTGGCGTTTACCGGTCAAAAATAGGTCCCGTTACCATCTAATTCTTCCTTGGGTTGTGATGTTATAGATCTTCACATGATGCAGTTAATCAGCTATGACTTTCGTACAACTCGGTGCAGTGAAAATATAAATGAAATGCCTCCAGTGTTGTCTACATTCTTCATGTAATTTGGATAAAATTCGGCACAGAAGGTCCTAGCGCAATACCATTAAACAAATGCCAGTTTCGTGAACATAATCTCAGATAAAAGCATGCCTTATGTAGAGGTGCAAATTAAACTTTGTGAGTATTTTCTACATGGTTCGTCCGATCTGGATACAATTCGGTACAGAAGATCTCAGTACAATGTCACAGAGCAGATATGATCTCATGAAAATAGACGAAAGGAAAGCCATAATTTTCTTGCGGATGGTGAAATTACATTCACGCGTGTACCTGAGCCAGTCTGTGTACTGGGTCGCAGAGTGTACCACGTGCAGGCTGCGTATTGCCTACATTACCAGCATACGGCATGTGGTGCTTACCACGTGTTGTAACATCCATAACTTCTAACATTTGTCACACAATTTGTTTATGTTCCATATGTTACAATAACAGCTAACTAACTGCTCTTTTTAGTTGCCGAGGACTGTGTTCTCTGTGAGGTACGAACTGAATTTTTATATATACTTTACATGTACTGTATATCAGTCTTCAAACCACTTTCAACTTCATGCTGCTTTTAGCGGGAAAAAAAGCAGGTGAAACCTGAAACATTTAGCTACAGATATGCTACACCGATAATCGGGTGTACTTTCTCGATTTTGGAAACAAAAACAACAAACTCCGTGGCCTTATTCCGCACGCGAACTATACCGACAGAGCGGCCGCCGCCGGTCGGCGAAGTTAGTTCCAACTTTTGCGGATAGAGGGGTGTCACGTGGTCAGCGCAACGGGTCCCCACAGCCATTAATCTCTGTTTTCTAGACCTGGAGCCGCTACTTTTTAAATTCAAGTAGCTCCTCATTTGACCTCACGAGGCTCACGAGGCTGAGTGGACCCCGTTCCAGACCCACTACTACTCAGAAAATCTGGTAGCGCCGGGGATCGAACCCAGGACCTCTGTATCTGTAGCCAGAAACTCTGACCA
>Ga0131853_10005231_pt1 | contig 23402 bp, 20 predicted proteins | sample TergutLab28metaG_FD_92764 | JGI IMG/M metagenome (GOLD analysis project Ga0131853, IMG submission 92764) | Labiotermes labralis P1 segment gut microbial communities from Petit-Saut dam, French Guiana - Lab288 P1 (version 2) (version 2) | ecosystem: Host-associated > Arthropoda: Insects >...
CTCCCGGCGGGTCCGCACCGGCAGGCCGGCGTCGCTGAACACCCGCAGCATCCCGGTGTTCTCGCTGAGAGTGTCCGCGGTGAACGCGGTGAGCTTCCGGGCCCGGGCGAAGGACACCAGGTGCTCCAGGAGCAGCGTGGCAATGCCCTTCTGGTGCATGAACTCGGCCACGGCGAACGCCACCTCGGCGGTGCGGCCCGCCTCGCCAGCCTCGCCCGGCCGACTGTCCCGCATGACCTCGTAGCTCGCGACCCCGGCGACCCGGCTGTCATAGATGGCCAGCAGCGCGGCGTGATTGTCGTCCGGCTCCCGGCAGATCCGGCTGGCCTCGCGTTCGGGCGCGGTCCGGCTCAGGCTGAAGAACCGGAGGTAGGAGTTGGCGGGCGACATCTGCTCGTGCATCGCCTTGACGGCGTCGAAATCGTCCGGGGTGGCCTGGCGGATCAGCGCCGTCGTCCCGTCGGACAGCAGCGCGTAGACCCCGCCGGTTCCCGCTAGCGGCTTGCTCATGAGCCAATCCTCCCGCGATTTCCCCACGACAAGTGTGGCAGGGCGATGGAGAGGACCGAAGACCCGTTCGGAGTAAAAAGGCCGGTCACCCCGGAATACGGGGTGACCGGCCGCCTAGCTGTAGGGGATTACTCGCTGCCGAAGTTCTTGATCTCCGCCATCTCAGCCTCGCTGAGCTCGCGCGGGACCTCGTCCTTGGCGACCTTGGCCGACTGGACCTGCTGCTTGATCTTCTCCACGATCTCCGGGTTGGCGAGCGTGGTGATGTCCCCGGTGTCGGCGAAGTTCGAGGTCGCGGCGATCACGCGGCGCATGATCTTGCCGGACCGGGTCTTCGGCATGTCGGGGACGATCCAGATGTTCTTCGGCCGGGCGATCTTGCCGATGTCGGTGACGATCGCGTCCCGGACCTTGTTCTCGATCTCGGTCGACGGCTCGAAGCCGGGCTTGAGGGAGACGTACACCTCCACGACCCGCCCGCGGATGTCGTCGATGACCGGGACGGCGGCGGCCTCGCCGACCTCGTTCACCGTGAGCGCGGCCGACTCCAGTTCCTTCGTGCCCAGGCGGTGGCCGGCCACGTTGATCACGTCGTCGACCCGGCCCAGGATCCGGAAGTAGCCGTCGTCGGACTGCATCGCGCCGTCACCCGCGAAGTAGGGCCAGTCGCGCCAGTCGGTCGACTTCGGGTCCTTGTTGTACTTCGCGTAGTACGTCTCCACGAACCGCTCCGGCTGGCCCCAGATCGTCTGGAAGACGCCGGGCCACGGGTTGCGGATCACGATGTTGCCGGCGCCGTGGCCCTTCGGGACCTCGTTGCCGTCCTCGTCCAGGATGGCCGGGTAGATGCCCAGCGCGCCCGGCCCGCAGGAACCGGGCTTCATCGCGTGGATGCCCGGCAGCGTGGAGCCGAGGAACCCTCCGGTCTCGGTCTGCCACCAGGTGTCGACGATGGCGGCGTCGCCCTTGCCGACGGCGTTGAAGTACCAGCGCCACACCTCGGGCTCGATCGGCTCGCCCACCGTGGTCATGTGCTTGAAGTGGACGTTGAAGTCCTTGGGGCCGTCCGGGCTGACCTTGCGGAGCATCCGGATCGAGGTGGGGGAGGTGTGGAAGATGTTCACGCCGAGCTGCTCGGCGATCCGCCACGGCCGGGCGGCGTCCGGGTAGTTCGGGGTGCCCTCGTAGATGACGGTCGTGGTGCCGAGCGCCAGCGGGCCGTACACGATGTAGGAGTGCCCGGTGATCCAGCCGATGTCGGCCAGGCACCAGTACGTGTCGTCCGGGTGGACGTCCTGGTAGTACTTGGTCGTCCCGGCCACGTACGACAGGTAGCCGCCGATGGAGTGCTGGCAGCCCTTCGGACGGCCGGTGGTGCCGGAGGTGTACATCAGGAACAGCGAGTCGGTGGACTTCAGCCGGGCCGGCTCCACGATCTCGCGCTTGTGCTCCTTCAGCAGGTCGTTGACGAACACGTCCCGGCCCTCGACCATCGGGGTCGGCGAGGAGTACTTGTCCGGGTAGCGCTGGAACACCAGGACCTTGTCGACTTGCTGGCCCTCCTTGGCGGCGGTCGCCACGGCCTCGTCGGCCTTGATCTTGTGGTCGACCAGGTCACCGCTGCGGTAGTAGCCGTCCATCGTGACCAGGATGTTGCTGCCGGAGTCCGCGATCCGGTGCCCGGCCGCCGCGCCGCTGAACCCGCCGAACACCTGGGAGTGGATGACTCCCAGCCGGGCCGCGGCCAGCATGGCGACCGCCAGCTCCGACACCATCGGCATGTGGAAGGTGATGCGGTCGCCGGCCTTGAGCCCGAGCGACTGCAGGACCGCCGCGAACTCGTTGACCCGGACGTACAGCTCCCGGTACGTGATGACCTCGTGCTTCTCGGACTCCGGCTCGGGCACCCAGATAATGGCCGCCTTGTTGGCCTTGTCCTCGAGGTGACGGTCGACGCAGTTATACGAGGCGTTCACCTCGCCCCCGGTGAACCATTTCCAGAACGGCGCGTTCGACGTGTCGAGAACCATGTCCCACTTCTTGTACCAGGTCAGGAGATCGGCGTAGGCCTCGAAGCATTCGGGGAACTTGTCTTCGCTGAACTGGTCGAGGATCGCGGGATCGGAGGCGTTCGCCTGCGCGACGAACTTGGCCGGGGGCTGGAAGTACTCCTCTTCCTTCCAGTGCACCGCGATGCCCGCGCCGGTTGCCTCCGCCGACTCGTCATTTACGTCTACTGGCTCGTCAGCCATCGTTATGTCCCTCCGCGTCCCTTCGCTGGGCGGCGAATCGTTTGTCATGCCCGTAGCGCATTCCAAACCTAACGCCCACGTTGGCGCGGGGGCTATGGGGAGAGGGCACTTACAGGTGCCTCTTAGCGGGCCCCGGTGGCTCCCGGCCCGCTCCTCAGTCCACGGCGGCGGCCTGCCGGGGCCAGGCGATCACGCCGATCCCGGCGGTGCGGAGTTCCGGGAACGTCCTGTCCATGCCGGTGATTCGCATGATGCGCAGCAGGGACGGGCGGGCGGCGGTCAGCGTGAGTTCCCGGTCGGCCCGCCGGGCGTGCCCGGCCAGCCGGGCGAGCGCGCCCAGCCCGGCCGCGTCGCAGAACGTCAGCCCTTCGAGATTGATCGTCAGGCTTCCGCCCCGGCCGCCGGGCGCGTCGCCGTCCGGGGCTCCGCCGTTCAGGGCGTCGCTGTCCAGCACGTCCCGCAGGTACGCGAAGGCCTGGTCCGCCGTCGCGATGTCAAGCTCGCCGCGGGCGCGCACGACGGCGTTGCCGCCGGCGGCGGCTGAAAAGGCGAGCTCGAGTTGCGTCGCCTGCGTGGGCGGCATGGCCCGCGCGAAATCTGTCATAGCCCCCATAGCCCCGTTGTCCCCGTTATCAGGCGCAACCCGGCCTTTCCCGCCGTGGCTCGCGCGAATCGTCAATTGTCCCCTCCAGCATCGTAGTAAACACAAGAGTCCGAGAAGACTCGACTGGCAGCACTTGTCGCATCTCACACTGGCCCGTCCCGCTCCGTCACGGGTGAGCCGGCCGTGATGCTTGTGAAACGTCTGGACGGGCCAAATGGTTCGGGTCCGGGGATAAGATCCCGCCCCGGGTCCGGCCGGTCACTCTCCGCGCGGGCCGCCGGTTCCGCGGGGTGTCCAGGTCGTGATCGTTTTATCGGTCGACGGGGCGGTCTGTCGCCGTACTGTGTGGTGTAGGGGAAGCGGGGCGGTTAAAAACGGGTTGGTTGGGATGATAAAAGTGGGCAAAATACGCATCCGCAGTGGCGGTAACGTAGCAATTGACCTAGGGACGGTCAATACTCTCGTCTGGGTCGAAGGCCGGGGAATCGTTCTCGAGGAACCGTCGGCGATCGCCATCGACACCCGCTCGGGCCGGGTGGCGGCGATCGGGAGCGCGGCCGACGCGCTGGCCGACAAGGAGCCCCAGGACATCAAGGTCATCCATCCGCTGAAAGACGGCGTGATCGCGGACATGGACGCCACCGCCGAGATGCTGTACGCCTTCCTGCGCAAGTCCGTCCACAGCAGTGCCCCGGTGCACATGTCGCGGCAGGCGATGGTGTGCGTGCCCGCGGGCGCGACCTGGGTGGAACGCCGCTCGGTGGCGGCGGTACTCGGGTCCCGCCGTCCCCGGTACGACGTGAAGCTGATCGACGAGCCGGTCGCGGCCGCGGCGGGCGCGGGCCTGGACCTGAGCTCCGGCGGCGGCGGCTTCGTCGTGGACATCGGCGGCGGCACCAGCGAGGTCGCCGCGGTGGCGGGCTGGCGGCCGGTGCGGGCCAAGAGCCTGCGCATGGCCGGGAACCGGATGGACGAGGCGATCATCAACGCGGCCCGATCCGAGCTCGGGATGATCCTCAGCCCGCGGGCCGCCCGCCAGCTCAAGATCACGTTCGGCCTGACCGGGGGTTCCGAGACCGCCGAGGCGGTCGGAATCGACGCGGCCCGGCGGACGCCGAGGGTGGAGCGGATCGGCGCCGACCTGGTGGCGCAGGCGCTGGCCCCGATCGTGAACACGGTCGGCCGGGCCGTCCAGTCGATCCTGGCCGAGGTGCCGACGGGCCTGGCCGAGGACGTGGTGCGCGGGAAGATCCGGCTGACCGGCGGGGGCGCCCTGCTGCCGGGACTGGCCGACCAGGTCGAGACGAGCGCGGAGATCGGCGCGGTGGTGGCGGACGACCCGCTGCGCTGCGTGGTCCGCGGAACCGCCATGCTGATGGAACATGACGGCGAGGACGGTTTTCCCGGAGTGCCGGCCTAGTTCGCCGGGTCACTCTGTGCAGTGATTATGCAGGTGGCCGGGGAAGCCCGGGTAACGCGGTGAAATACCGGGATTTAGTTCGTGTACGTACTGCTTTACTGGCCATCCCGGATGGGCCAAGATGGTTCGCATGTCCGGCGTCGATCTTTCCGCGCAACTCGGCCACCTGGCCCGCCGCCTGCAGCAGGCGAATACGTCGCTGTGGAACGCGCTCGTCTCGGACGAGACGACCTCGCCCCAGTTCGCGGTGCTCAACGCGATCTCGGAAACGGAGAACGCCGATCAGCGGACGGTGGGCGAGATGATCGGCCTGGACCGTTCGACGACCGCCGAGATCGTGACCCGGCTGGCCGACCGGGGCCTGCTGCGCCGGGTCCGCGATCCGCGCGACGGCCGCCGCAATCTGCTGTGCCTGACCGATGAGGGCGCGGCGGCGCACCAGCGGCTGGCCCGCCGGGCCGCCCGGATGAACAAGGTCTTCCTCGCCCCGCTCGGCAGCGATGAGCAGAAGGCATTGCTCGACCTGATGTGGCGGGTGGTCGCCGCCGCCGACGACCTTAAGCCCTGATACCCGAAACGGATCTTCGTTCCTGGTTCGCCGCGGAACTCCCTGGGCATGATCGATTACAATCGGTTACTACAGGGGGTCTATCCGGAATGAGCAAGCAAGTCACGCCGCCGCCGCCCGGGGATAAGCCGGGATCGGGGAACCCCCCGCCTCCGCCGCCGGCCTGGCGTCACTGGCTCCTGCCGATCGGGCTGGTGATCGCGTTCCTGGTATGGCTGTGGCTGCCCACCCTCCACGCCGGGCGGCCGGAGACTCTGACCTACTCGCGGTTCCTGTCCGAGGTGTCCGCCCACCAGGTGAAGTCGGTGGAGATCGCCCAGCCGGGCGGCACCAGCAGCGGGGAACTGTCCAACGGGCACAACTTCACCGTGGTGATCCCGGCGCAGGCCGGCCAGCCGATGCTGGACCAGCTTCAGTCGGCGGGCGTGGAGACCACCTCGGCCACGGAATCGCCCGGTTTCGGATCCCAGCTCGTGTCCTGGCTGCTGATCCTGGTCTTCCTCGCCCTGCCGGTCTTCTTCTGGTTCCGGCTTTCCCGGGGCGCCGGCGGGCAGTTCCAGGGCGTGATGGGGGCAGGCCGGTCGCGGGCCAAGGTGTTCGACGAGGAACGCCCGTCCACCACCTTCGCCGAAGTCGCCGGGTACGAGGGCGCCAAGTCGGAGATCAGCGAGGTCGTGGACTTCCTGCGCACGTCCGAGCGGTACGCCAAGGCCGGGGCCAAGGTGCCGCGCGGCGTGCTCATGGTCGGGCCGCCCGGGACCGGCAAGACGCTGCTCGCCCGGGCCGTGGCCGGCGAAGCCCACGTCCCGGTCTTCGTGGTCACCGGTTCCAGCTTCGTGGAAATGTTCGTCGGCGTCGGCGCCGCGCGGGTCCGCGACCTGTTCACGGAGGCCCGCAAGCGCGCCCCCGCCATCATCTTCGTCGACGAGATCGACGCGATCGGCCAGCGCCGCGGCGGCCAGGGCGCGGCCGTGGCCAACGACGAGCGGGAGCAGACGCTCAACCAGCTTCTGTCGGAGATGGACGGCTTCGACCCGACGGCGGGCCTGGTGGTGCTGGCGGCCAGCAACCGGCCGGAAGTGCTGGACCCGGCCCTGCTGCGCCCCGGCCGGTTCGACCGTCAGGTCACGATCCCGCTGCCCAACGTGAACGAGCGCGTCGCCATTCTCGGCGTCCACTGCCGGGGCAAGAGCCTCCAGCCCGACGTCGACCTGGAAGTGGTGGCCCGCGGCACGCCCGGTTTCTCCGGCGCGGACCTGGCCAACCTGGCCAACGAGGCCGCGATCTTCGCGGTGCGCGACGGCCGCGACGTGATCAGCGCGGCCGACTTCGGCGCCGCCCGGGACCGCATCATCCTGGGCCGCCGCGAGGGAACGAACGCGCTGCTGCCGGAGGAGAAGCACAACGTCGCGGTGCACGAGTCCGGGCACGCCCTGGTCGCCGCGCTGTCGGAGCACGCCGACCCGGTGGCGAAGGTGACCATTCTGCCCGCCGGGCAGACGCTCGGCGTCACCGAGCAGCTGCCGCTGGTGGAACGGCACATGTACAGCGAGGACTACCTCCTGACCTCGCTGGCCGTGCGCCTGGGCGGCCGCGCCGCCGAACTGGTGGTCGTCGGGCAGGGATCCACCGGCGCGGGCAACGACCTGGCCGGGGCCACCGAACTGGCGACCAAGATGGTCCGCGAATTCGGGATGTCGGCCACGATCGGACCGGTGGGCTACCCGGAAGGAGGCTCGGTCTTCCTCGGCGGAGGAGGCCCGGGCCTGTCCAGCCGTCCCTTCGCGGAGGCCACGCAGGCCGCCATCGACGAGGAGGTCTCCACGCTGCTGAGACGGGCCGAGATCCGCGCGGTCGACCTGCTCCGGGAGCATCGCGAGGAACTCGACGGACTGGTCGACCTGCTGCTGGAACGCGAGACCGTGGACGGCTCCGACGTCTACCGCCTGGCGGGCCGCCCGGACAGGTCCGCGATCCCGTCGGCATCCCCGATGGAGGTCACGCCGCACCGAACCGCGCCCGCGCCCAGGCCCGCGCCCGACAGCGAAGCCGGCCGTCTCACCGGGTACGAACCGGCTGCCGCCTCGCCCGAGGACAACCACCGGACCCCCGGCCCGCGCAAGCACGCGGGAAGCTAGCCGCCGGTGCCGCTCCTGCCGCTGCTGCTACCCGCGCCGGTCTTATCCGCGCCGGTCTTATCCGCGCTGGCGGCGGCGGGTCCAGCGGGGCTCGGTCACGGCCCAGTCGGTGTCCCAGGCCCGCAGCCGGCGGCGCTCCAGGACCCGCCGGACGACAACGCCCTCCGACAGCAGCAGGATCACCAGTCCGCCCGCCGCGGCGGCGCCCGCCAGGTCAGACTGGCCGGCGATCTGGCCGGCGTCCAGGGGAGGCCCGGTCAGGTGGCCCTGCGCGTCCGTCCAGACGGGAACCACGCTGCCCCTGGCGGCTCCGCCCGGGGCCGTCACCACGCCGGAGCGAATCGCCCCGTCGGGCGCGCGCCAGTCGGCCCGGGCCAGCACCTGGGTAGCCGAGGAGTAGCCGTCTCCGCCGTCGGCCGCCTTCTGCAGCAGCGTGGCACCGAGCTCGTGCCGTGTAGTACGCTCGGCGACTTGCGAACGGACCGCGGCCGCGTGGCTGGCCCCGGCGACCGCCGGCACGATGAACGGCGCGGCTGCCGCCGTCGCCGCGATCGACCCGGCGATCAGGTAGGTTTCGAGCTTGTCGCTGGCACGGCGTACGGGATTGCGGTCAGGGCGCACGCCGCGCGCGAACCGGGCGAGCCAGTTGTTCGGGGACATGACTCGCCTTCGACCCATTTTCATCACTTATCCACCCTTTTACATCAAAAACGGAAGCCCGCGCGTTTCTGCCGATACCCCTCGCCGTGCGGCATCCGTCTATGTCAATGGTAGGTCCCCGAATGCGTGCTATGACGAGACTTTTGGCGTTGTTGACGATCGGATTACCCTGTCCCTTATGGATAGTGCGGGCGGCGAGGGGTTGCTGCCGAGGCTCCAGCTTGACGAACTGCTCTCCGAGCTTCAGTCCCGGCTCGGCGCCGTGCTCGCTACCCGGGACCGGATGCGCGGACTGCTGGAGGCCGTCGTCGCGATCGGCGCGGACCTGGAACTCGAAGCCACGCTGCGCCGGATTGTCGAGGCGGCGGTGGGCCTGGTGGACGCGCGGTACGGCGCGATCGGCGTGATCGGGGAAGACAGCCGCCTGGTCAACTTCGTCCCGGTCGGCCTGGACGAGGCCGAGATCGAGCGGATCCATCACTGGCCGGAAGGGAACGGTCTCCTCGAGCTTCTCATCAAGGAACCGCGGCCCCTGCGGCTGGCTGACATGTCCAGCCACGGGGCGTCGTCCGGGTTTCCGGACGGGCACCCGCCGATGGGTTCGTTTCTCGGCGTTCCGGTTCGCGTGCGCGAGCAGGTGTTCGGGAACCTTTATCTCACTGAGAAACGAGATGGTGGAGAGTTCACTGAGGATGATGAGACTCTCCTTACCGCTCTTGGCGCCGCGGCGGGAATCGCGGTGGAAAACGCCCGCCTGTATGAGGAATCCCAGCGTCAGCAGAAATGGCTGAGAGCCAGCGCGGAACTGACCATGCGGCTGCTGTCGGGGGAGCCGCCCCACGCGGTGCTGTCCGCGCTGGTCGGGCAGGCCCTGGAACTGTCGGGCGCGGACATGGTCCAGCTCGCGATTCCGGATGAGGATCACGGCCGGCTGACGATCGACTACGCCGAGGGCGAGGGCGCGAGCGCGGTCCGCGGCCTGGTGATCCCCGTCGACGACTCGCTGTCGGGGGTGGTGCTGGTCTCCGGCGAGCCGGTCGCGGTAGAGGACTTCGCCACCGACAAGCGGGCCGCGGCCCTGACCCGGCAGGCGCTGCCGGACCTGGGGCCGGCCATCGCGTTCCCGCTCGGCGTGCGCGGCAGCGTGGGCGGGGTATGCGTCGTCGCCCGGCGCCGGGGGCGGGCTCCGTTCCCGTCGTCTGACATCGGGATGTTCGGCGCGTTCGGGGCCCAGGCGGCCGTCGCGCTGGAACTGGCCGACCGCCGGGAGGACGCCGAGCAGCTGACGGTCCTGGAGGACCGGGACCGGATCGCCCGGGACCTGCACGACCTCGTTATCCAGCGGCTGTATGCCACCGGGATGTCGCTGGAGGGCGCGGTCCCGATGACGGCCCGGCGCGAAGTCTCCGATCGCATCCGGCACGCCGTGGACGCGATGGACGACACGATCAAGGACATCCGGGCGACGATCTACTCGCTGCAGGCGCGGGCCAGTCACGACGAGCCCCGGCTGCGCGCCGACATCGTGGCCCTGACCGACGAGATGACCGAGGCTCTCGGTTTCGCTCCCTCGCTCCGGCTGGGCAGCGACCTGGACTCCCGGGCGGTGGCGGAACTGTCGGAACAGGTCCTGGCGGTGCTGCGCGAGGCCCTGTCGAACGTGGCGCGGCACGCCGGCGCCACCCAGGTGGACGTCACGGTGGACACGGACGACTCCGGCTGGGTGACCGTCCTGGTCCGGGACAACGGCCGCGGCCTGGATCCCGGCGGTGCCGCCGCTGCCCCGGCTGACGGTTCCGGGGCGGGCGCTGATTCCGGGGCGGGTGCGGACTCCGGGGCGGGCGCTGACTCCGGGTCCGCGGGCGGGGCCGGGATGCGGCGGCGCCGGGGGCTGGCCAACATGGCCAGCCGGGCCGAGAAGCACGGCGGCACGTTCCGCGTCTCGCCCGCCGACGGCGGCGGCACCGAAGCCGAATGGCGCGCCCCGATCCCCGCGGAGTCCGGCGTCCCCGATCAGTTCTCTCGCCTGGCCGCCGGCTCCGCCACCCGGGGCCGCTACCCCCTCAGGTGAGGCGGGTCAGGTGAGGCGGGCGGTGAGGTAGCCGGTGAAGAGGACCGTGATCTCGTTGATGATCGTCTCCCGGTCGACGGGAGGCGGGTCGAGCACGTAGCTGATGGTCAGGTTCTCGACCGCGCGGACCAGGACCCACGCGACGGCCGCGTTGTCCGTGTTCCCCGCGGACGGCCCCTCCGGCCCCTCCGGCTCCTGGGACGGGCGGCGGACGCGGAGAAACGCGGCCAGGAGCTCATCGATGTGGTGGGTGAACTCGGATCGCCGCGCGTCCGCGGACCGGGGCAGCTGCTCGGCGAGCACCCGCAGCAGGGCGGCGTGCTCCTCGAAGGCGTTGATCAGGGCGATCACGTTGGCCCGTACCGCCGCGTCGAGGGACGGCTCGGTCAGCGTGGACATGAAGGCGTCCGTAATGCGAGCGCGCATTCGCTCGGCATACCGCTCGATGACCACGTCCAGCACCGCGTGCTTGTCCGGGAAGTACTGGTAGAACGACCCCGGGCTGATGCCCGCCTCGGCCGCGATACGGTTCGTGCTCGCTCCCTCGTAACCGCGGCTGACCAGCACGGAATGGGCCGCGGTGAGGATCCTTTCGACCGTCTCCCGGGAGCGCTCCTGCCGGGGTTCGCGCCGGGCTCTGGTGAGCCGGCCGGGCTGGGACACGGGACCTCCGTAGGCGGGCGCCGGAACGCGAATTGAATGCGAGTAAATGCTCGTGTAACGATCACAGCATGAGCACGGTGGTAACGCAAGGGCAGACCGGGACGACGGCGTACCCGAAGCGGTTCCGCGCGGCCGAAGAGCGCGGGGCGAAGATCGGGCGCGTGCTGCGCGTGGCGGCGGGGGTCACCCGCGCCGACGAGGCCCTGCTGGATGAGATGGGCCGCCGGATGATGACCCGGGACGAACTGGCGGCGGACCTCGTCCGGGCCATGCGGCGGCCTTCCGGGGCCGAAAACGGGGCCGCCGGCGGCGAGCGGGTGACGATGGCCCAGTTCCGGACGGCGCTCGCCGAAGGCGTAGAGAAGGTCCCCGGGGCGCCGCCCGCCCTGGCCCGTTTCTTCGAGACGGTGGATCAGGTGCCGGAATGGGTGGACTGGGACGAGGTGGAACGGGGCGCGCGGGCCATCCGCCGGCTCGGCCGCACGGCCGACGACGTGCTGCTGCAGTTGTCGCTGATCGGCGGCTACCGCTTCGGCGGCCCGCCCGACCTGCTGGTGGAGACCGGCGGGCTGAGCGGCCCGGCCGTCATGCGGCGGCTGGGCGAGACGGCGCTGTGGTCCATCGCGGTGATCCAGCCCGGGGCCATGCGCCGGTCCGGCGAGGGATTCCGGCTCACGGTGCATGTCCGGCTGATGCACGCGCTGCTCAACGACCGGTTCGAGAGCAACGGCCGGTGGGACACCGCCCAGTGGGGCCTGCCGGTCAACCAGACCGACCTGGCCGCGACGCTGGGGCTGTTCAGCAGCACGCTGCTGCTCGGGGCCCGGGCGCTCGGCTGGCTGGTCACGCCGGCGGAGTCCCGGGCGGTGATGCACCTGTGGAAGTACGTCGGCTGGCTCATGGGGGTGGACGAGGACTGGCTCTTCGACACCGAGCGCCAGCAGAACGTCTTCGACTACCACATCCTGCTGGCGCAGGCCGATGTCACGCCGGCGGGCGCCGTGCTGACCGGGGCCCTGGCGGCCGGCGAGGCCGCCCTGGACCGGCCCTGGCCGTCGGCCGTGCGGAGCCGCTACGCCCGCGCGCGGCTGCTGAGCATGCTCCGCTACTTCCTAGGCTCCCAGGGCCTGCGGGACCTGGGGCTCCCGCGGGCCCTGCCCTGGGCGGTCCCGGGAGTCGTGGCGGGGAACATCGTCCGGTCGGGGGTAGTGGCCCGGACGCGCGCCGGCCGCCGTTACCTGGAGCGCGACGGCGACCGGTACCGCTCGGGCCGGATCCGCCTGCTGTTCGGAGGAGACGTCCCGGGCATCGGCCCGCTGCCAGGCTCGCGCTGACGTTCGCGCTTCGCCTCGCCGTGTCTTAACGCAACATTATTAGCACTCTGTGTAATCTTGCGGGCGATGGCTAGCGAAGTACGGGCGGGGCGAAGCAATGGCTAGGTTCTTTACCAGGCGGGCTGTGGCCGCGGTCGGGGCCACGGCCCTCGTCGTGGGAGCGGGCGCGGGAGCGGCCATGGCGTTTATCGCGGAAGGGCCTGGCGGCGGGCCGGCCACGGCCCTGGTGAGGCGGGCCGATCTCACCATGAGCGCCAGCGGTTCTCTCGGCTACGGCGGCACGTACAGCATCACCGTGCCGTCGGGGACCAGTGCCTTGCGGATCACTCAGGCGCGGCAGGCCGTGGCCCAGGACCAGCAGGCCCTGGCCGGGGACGAGCAGGCCGAGTCGGACGCGTCATCCGCCCAGTCCGCGGCCGGGAAAGGGGCCGGGAAGGGCGCCGGGCAGGGCGGCGGGAACGCCGCGGCCGCCATGAGCGCCTACGACCAGGCCCAGAGCCGGGTCCTGAACGACCAGACCCGGCGGCACGGGGACCAGGCTGTCCTGTCGGCGCTGCAGCCGACCGCGGCGACCGCGGGCACGATCTACACCCGCCTGCCGTCGCCGGGCGACGTGATCAAGCAGAACCAGCCCGTCTACTCGCTGAGCGGCCGGCCGGTGCTGCTGCTGTACGGGTCCGACCCCGCTTACCGGGCGTTCTACTCCGGCATGCCGGCGGGCCCGGACGTACACCAGCTCAACCAGGACCTGGTCTCTCTCCGCTTCGCCAAGAAGGACCTGGCCAAGAGCAGCCAGTACTCGCCGCAGACGGTTCAGGCCGTGCAGCGCTGGCAGTCGTCCCGGGGACTGCCCGCCACCGGGCAGATTCCGCTGGGCGAGGTGGTGTTCGAGCCCGGCCCGATCCGGGTGGTGTCCGTTCCGGCCTCGGCCGGGGAGCCGGCCGGCGGCGTGAACGATGTCGCGGTCCGGGCGACCGGGACCACCCCCGTCGCCGTGACGGACCTCGGCCCGGACCTCAGGCCGGGCGACGCGGTGTCGGTCACGACGCCCGGCGGCGGCCTGTCCCTGGGCGGGCGCGTGACGAGCGTGGCCGGGCAGCAGGCCACCATCGGGCTGAACGGGACTCCGCCGGAAAGCGCCGTGGCGGAGAAGGCCCCGGTGAGCGTCAGCGTAGGTTCCCGGACAGTCCGCCACGTGCTGGCCGTCCCGGTCAACGCCCTGGTGCCGCTGCCCGGCGGGGGACAGGGGCTGGACGTGGTGACCAGCGGCGGCAGCCTCCGCCTGACCGAGGTCACTCCCGGCCTGCGAGGAGGTGCCCAGATCCAGGTCAAGGGGTCCGGCATCACCGACGGCACCAGGGTCGCGGTCCCGTCGGCCGGATGACCTGGCCGGCCGGGTTACGCCTCGAGCTGCCGTCGGCGCAGGTCGTCGCGGATCTGGCCGCCGAGCTTCCGGGTCTCCCGGCTGTTGATCATGGCCCCGGCCACGGCGCCGGTGAACAGCGGTGCCACGGAGAACACCGAGCGGCGCACCCGGGAGGCCAGCCGCCGGCGGACCTGCCCGACCAGCGGGGACCCGCCCATCAGCAGCAGTCCGCCCGGGACCACGTACACGCCCCGCCGGCTGGCCCACGAGGCGATATAGGCCCGGCCCCGCTCGGCGGCGGTGCCGGAGGCGCCGAGACCGTAGGCCTCGTGCAGTTCGGCGACCAGCTTGATCTCGATCCCGGTAAGGGCGAGGGTCTCCGAGGCGATCTCGGCGGGGAACGCGGGCAGGACAGGCAGCGCGGCCCAGGCGCCGGTCGCGCCGCCGACCGCCGCGGAGGCCCGGGCGGCGTGGCTGATCAGCAGGTCGGCGATCTCGTCATCGCTCTTGTCCGGGTACTGGGCCCGCAGGGTCTTGGTGTCGCGGACCTTCAGCCGCGGGCCCATCTCCATGACCTGGCCGGTGAGCCAGGTCACCATCGACGTGAACGTGTGCGCGGTGATGCTGGCGCCCCGCCGGGCGATGCGGGTACCGCGCCGCGCGATACCGGGCTTGCGGCGGGGGGTCTCGTCTTGCGTTGCCTGGCGGTCGGATGCGGCCATGTCTGGCACTGTACCCAGCGCGGGCCCGGATGGTCGCATGCCGCGAGCGCGCGGTCACAAATTATCGGAATATGCACTACTCGTATCCAGCGGTTCGCCTATAGTAACGCTCAACATTCGATTGCAGGCTGTTCCCGGTCAGTTCCGAACAGGAGCGTCACCCCATGGCAGAGACGGCTTTGCGCGTACCCCAGCGTCCGCGCTCCCCCGTGCGTCCGGCCGAGGCCGCGCTGGCGCCGCGGCTCGCCCGCGAGTGGCTGGCCGCCCTGGACGGCGGGCGGAGCGAGGCGGGCCCGCTCAGCGGCATTCTGGGCCACGGGCCTGCCGAACGGGTGGTTCTTACTGACATCGCGGCCCGGCTGGTCTCCATCCTCTTCGGGACGACGTTCGAGCCGGGGGCGGCGGAGACGGCGGGCCGCGCCCTGGTCGCGGCGGGTTTCACCGGCGCCGACGTGCTGGGCCGTTCCCTGCGGGTGCTCATGCTGTGGCTGCCGTCGGCGCTGGAAGACGCGGAGGCGGGTTGCCCCGACGGCGACCTGGCCCGGCGGCTGGCCGACGTGACCGGCGCCTTCGCCGACGGCTACGCCCGCGGACTGCGCGACCGGGCCGTCGCGGAGCAGGAGACCCTCCGGCGGGCCGAGCTGGACGCCGAGCGCCTCCTGTCCCGGCAGCTGCGGCATCAGGCGATGCACGACCCGCTCACCGGCCTGCCCAACCGCACGGCGATCTTCGGCCGGCTGGCCGAGGCTCTTTCCTCGGAATCCGCTGCCCGGGTGGGCCTGTGCTACCTGGACCTGGACGGGTTCAAGGGGGTCAACGACACCGAGGGCCACGCGGCCGGGGACAAGCTCCTCGCCGTAATCGCCGAACGGTTCGGCCGGGTCGCCCGGGCCCGCGGCGCGGTCGCGGCCCGCATCGGCGGGGACGAATTCATCGTGCTGGCCGAGCGGTCCCCGGGACTGGACGGAATGATCATCCTGGCCTCGGCCCTGCTGGCCGAGGCCAGGCGCCCCATAGCGCTGCCGGCCGGCGTCGCGAGAGTGTCCGCGTGCGCCGGCGTCGTGGAGCGGACCGCCGGAACCACCGCCGAGTCGGTCGTCGCGGCCGCGGACGCCGCCTTGTACGAGGCGAAGTCCCGAGGCCCCGGCCGCTGGTCCGCTTACGCTCCCGCGAGGTCGAGCGCGGCGATGTAGCCGAAGGCCATGGCGGGCCCGATGGTCGCCCCGGCGCCGGCGTAACTGTGGCCCATGACGGCGGCGCTGTTGTTGCCGGCCGCGTAGAGGCCCTCGACGACCGAGCCGTCGGCGCGGAGCGCGCGGGCCCGTTCATCGGTGACCACGCCGCCCTTGGTGCCGAGGTCACCCGGAACGATCTGCACCGCGTAGAACGGGGGCTTCGCCAGGGGAGCCAGGTTGGGGTTGGGCTTGACCCGGGGGTCGCCGTAGTAGCGGTCGTAGGCCGAGTCGCCCCGGTGGAAGTCCTCGTCCTTCCCGGCGGCCGCGAACTCGGAGAACCGGGCCACCGTCTTCTCCAGGACCGAGGGGTCGGCGCCGATCCTCGCGGCCAGCCCGGTGATCTCCGGATCGGTGTGGATGATGCCGGCGGTGTACCACTTGTTCGGGAATCGCTTGCCCGGCTGGCGCCCGGCGAACACGTAGGTCTCCTGGTAGCGCTGGTCGAAGATGAGCCAGGACGGGATGTGCGAGGTGCCTCCCGCGTGCCCCTCGTACATGGCGTGGACCGCGTCCACGTAGGGGGCGGATTCGTTGACGAACCGCTGGCCCTCGGAGTTCACCAGGACGCAGCCGGGCAGGCTGCGCTCGGCCAGCACGAAGTACGGGCCGCGCGGCATCGGGATCGACGGGCCCCACCAGGCGTCGTCCATCAGGTCCAGGGCCGCTCCCGCCTCCTCGGCGGCCGTGATCGCCTCGCCGGTGTTGCCGACGGAGCCGGTCGTCCACTCGTCGCCGACCGGCTCGGCCTGGTAGCGGCGGCGCATCTCGGCGTTGCGCTCGAAACCGCCCGCGGCCAGGATCACGCCCTTGCGGGCGGTGATGGTGCCCTCGTGTTCCCCGGTGACCTTGACCCCGGTGACCCGGCCGTCGGTTACCTCCAGGCCGGTGAGCGGGGTGTCCAGCCAGACCGGGACGCCGGCCTGGGCCAGCCCGGCCCGGAGCCCGGTCACCAGCGCCTGCCCGAGGCTGACCGGCCGCTTTCCCGTCAGCTTCCCCTTGAGCAGCCGGCCGGTGAACTTCATCCCGGCGATGATCGCGCGCGGGTGGCGCGGGCCGAGGCTGAGCCACCGGTAGTCGCCCTGGGTGATGGCGACGCCGTCCGGCACCGGAAGGTAGGGCGGGTTCAGGTGCGGCTCTTCGTCTTTGAGGATGTGGGCGTCGACCGGCACCGGTTCGACGCTGCGGCCTTCCTGGCGCCCTCCGGGCCCCTCCGGGTAGTAGTCGGAGTAGCCCCGGACCCAGGACAGGCGCAGCGGGCTGTGGGAGGTGACGAACGACAGCATGGCCGGCCCGTGGGTGAGGAAGGCGTCCTGGCGCTCGGCCGACGCGTAGCCGTCGGCGACGTGCGCGAGATAGTCCCGGGCCTGCCATGAGTAGTCGCGGAGCCCGGCGGACTTGAGCACCTCGTTGCCGGGGATCCAGATGCCGCCGCCGGAGCGGGCGGTGGACCCGCCGAAGTAGCTTGTCTTCTCCACGAGCACCACGCTCAGCCCGTGATGGGCGGCCGTCAGCGCCGCGGTCATCCCGGCGCCGCCGCTGCCGACAACTACCACATCGAATTCGTCAGCCACGGGACCTCCCGGTAGAACGTGTTTTATTTCTGCGAATTGAAAAGGGCGTTAATAGGTAATGCTCACGGTGCCGGTCAGGGGATCCGACTGGCAGGCGAGGATGAACCCGTCGGCGACGTCCTCGCCGGTGAGCACGTCGTTGTTGGCCATCTTTACTTCACCGTCCGTCACCTGGCACGCGCACGCGCCGCAGATGCCCTCCCGGCAGGAGAACGGGGCGTCGAGCCCGGCGTCGATGAGGACGTCCAGCATGCGGGCGCCCGCCGGCCAGGGCAGTACGCGCTTCTCGCCGTCCATCGTGACCTCGAGGGTGGCGGCCGGGCCCGCGGCGCCGGCGTCGTCGCGGGGCCGCTCGGCGAACGGATCCTCGGTCAGGGAGGCGAACCGCTCGGTGCGGACGCGACGTCGCTGGACGCCGAGCCCGGACAGGGCGTCGGCGGCCGCTTCCATCATCGGCCCGGGCCCGCACAGGAAGGTCTCATAGTCCTTGAACGGGCGGGCCAGCGCGGCCAGCGCGCCGGGGGAGGGGTACCCCTGGACCGAGTCCAGCCAGTGGATCACCAGCAGCCGGGGATTGTCCGCCGTCAGTTCGCGCAGCTGCCGGGCGAAGATCACGGAGTTCTCGTCGCGGTTGGCGTAGATCACCGTGACCTGGCCCCGCCCGCGGGCGAGGGCCGACTTGACGATCGACATGACGGGGGTGATCCCGCTGCCGCCCGCGAACAGCAGCAGGTCGGCGTCGAGGGAGGCCGGGATGAACGTCCCGGCCGGGGGGAGCACGTCGAGTTCGTCGCCCGCGGCCACGTGGTCCACCAGCCAGGCCGACCCGTACCCGGCGCGCTTGACGGTAATGGCGGGCCGGTCCCCGGTCTCCGGCGAGCTGGACAGCGAGTAGCACCGCGCCACCGCGCCGTCGTCGGCAGGCACCCGCACGGTGAGGAACTGGCCGGGCCGGTAGGCGAACTCGGACGAGAGGTCGTCCGGGATGTCGAAGACCAGCGAGCAGGCGTCGCCGGTCTCGCGGACCACCTCCGCCACCCGCAGCCGGCGGGCCCGGGGCTCGCTCACGGTGCCTCGCCGTCGCTCGCGGACACCGCCAGGCGGCCGTCTCCTACCGCGCGGTCGATGGTCTCTCGCAGGCTGCCGCAGGACGCCACGCGTACCCGCGAGGTGGCTTCGGCCTGGCGCTCGGCGAACTCCGCGCAGCGGCCCGCCGCCTCCGAGGTCCACTGCACGCTGGTGTGCTGGGGGCTGAACTTCGCCACCTGGACCACGGCCCGGCAGCGGTCGCAGCGGACGTCCCGCAGGACAGCGTGCCGCTCGTCGGTATGGCGCATGGCTTACGCGTCCCGCTTCCCGTCAGCCTGCTCGGCGGCGGCGAGGTTCTCGCTGACCTCGTCCTCCCACGCGGCCACGGCCCGGCTGGTGTCGATCTCGAACTCGTACCGGTCGGTCATCGCGGGCTCGATGTCGGTCACGTCGGTGTAGAACTGCTCGTACCAGCGGCGCAGCTGGTAGACCGGGCCGTCCTCGGCGCACAGGAGCGGGTTGTCGATTTTGGCCTTGTGCTTCCAGATCTCCACGTCCTGCAGGAAGCCGACGCCGATGAACTCGGCGAACTTGGCCGCCATCTTCTCCGCGTGCTCGCCGGTGAGCCCCTCGGGCTTCTTGACCATCATGCCCCACTGCAGCTTGAAGGAGCTGGGGCTGACCGGGTAGTGGCAGTTGATCAGGACGCTCTCGATCGAGAAGTCGCCGATCTCGTGGCGCAGGTCGTTGATCATGTAGGAGGGGCCGAAGTAGGAGGCCTCCGAGTGCAGGATGCTCTCCGTGCCGCCCTGGGAGTAGTTCGAGCCGACCCCCACGTCCGGGCGCGCCTTGGTCCGCAGGTACTGGGTCGCGACGTGACCTTCGAAGACGTTCTTGAAGTACGTCGGGAACGCGTAGTGGATGTAGAAGAAGTGCGCCATGTCGACGACGTTGTCGATGATCTCGCGGCAGTTCGAGCCCTCGACCAGCTGGGAGTCCCAGGTCCAGCTCGTCCAGTCGTCGTGACCGAAGCCCTCGATGACCGGGATGTCTTCCTCGGGGCGCGGCGGGTTGCCCTCCGGGTCGTTCCACACGAACAGCTGCCCGTTGCGCTCCAGCGTCGTCCAGGCCCGGGTCCGGGCGGTCGGCGGGATGCGGCGGCCGTACGGGATCTTGGTGCACTTGCCGTTGCCGCCCCAGCGCCAGTCGTGGAACGGGCAGGCCACCGAGTCGCCCTTGACGGTGCCCCGGCTCAGGTCGCCGCCCATGTGGCGGCAGTACGCGTCGAGCACGCTGAGCTGGCCGTCGGAGCCGGCGAACACCACGAGCTTGGTGCCGAACGCCTGGACCGCGTGAGGCTCCGGAGTCCGGAACCCCTCGGCGAGACCGAGGCAGTGCCAGCCGCGCGCGAACCGTTCCGGCAGGGAGCCGGTGTCAATGGTCCGGACGCCGTCTGCGTCGCTCATGCAGGACCCTCCACCTGTTGTCGCTTTAACGGGGCTTACCAATAGACTAGAACATGTTCTAGTCTATTGGCGACAGGCAATCACAGGAGATTCGCCGAAGGCAACCACGGGAGAGGAAACCGGTATGGGAAATGACGCGCAGTCGGTACTCGGCGCAGTCCGCGACCTGCTCCCGGTGCTGCGGGAGCGCGCGCAGGCGGCGGAGGACGCGAGGGTGGTCCCGGCGGAGTCGATCGCCGCGCTGGCCGAGGCCGGGCATTTCCGGCTGATGCAGCCGGCGCGGTTCGGCGGGCTCGAGGCCGACCCGGTCACGTTCTACTCCGCCGTCCGGCTGATCGCCGGCGCCTGCGGATCGACCGGCTGGGTGTCGTCGGTTCTCGGCATTCACCCCTGGCACGTGGGCCTGTTCCCGCTCAAGGCCCAGGAAGAGGTCTGGGGCTCCGACCCCGGCACGCGGATCTCGTCCTCCTACGCGCCCATGGGGAAGGCGACGGTCACCGAGGGCGGCGTCCGGCTGTCGGGCCGGTGGAGTTTCTCCTCCGGCTGCGACCACGCGACCTGGGTGCTGCTCGGCGGGTACGTCTTCAACGACGACGGCCAGCCGGTGGACTTCCGCACCTTCCTGCTGCCGATCGCCGACTACAAGATCATCGATGTGTGGGACACGATCGGCCTGCGGGGCAGCGGAAGCAACGACATCGTCGTCGAGGACGCGTTCGTCCCCGAGTACCGGACCCTGTCCTTCATCGACGTGAACAAGTGCAAGGTCCCCGGCCAGGAGGCCAATCCGGGTCCGCTGTACCGCCTGCCCTACGGCGCGACGTTCTCCTTCAGCATCACCACCCCGATCATCGGCATGGCCACCGGCGCCTACGAGGCCCACGTGGAGTACCAGCGCGACCGGGTCCGGGCCTCCTACTCCGGGCAGAAGGCCAAGGAAGATCCGCACTCGCAGGTCCGCGTGGCCCGGGCGGCCGCCGAGATCGACGCCTCCTGGCTCGCCCTGGAACGAGACATGGCCGACCTGTACGAGCTGGCCCAGGCGGGGGAGAAGTTCCCGGTCGACCTGCGGCTGCGGGCCCGCCGCGATCAGGTGCTCGGCACCGAGCGCTCGATCGCCGCGATTGACCAGCTGTTCGAGAACTCCGGCGGCCGGGCGCTGAAGGCGGGCACCCCGCTCCAGCGGTTCTGGCGCGACGCGCACGCCGGGCGGGTCCACGCCATCAACGACGTCGAGCGCGGGCTGACCATGTTCGGGCGCGGCGAGTTCGGGCTGGACCTCGGCATGGACGCGATGATCTGAGGTGGGTGATCAGATGACGCTGCACTATTACGAGGCGGGCGCCGGCGTCCCCGGAACCCCGGTGGTCCTGCTGCACGGCGGCGGCCCGGGCGCCTCGGCGCTGGGCAACTTCGGCCGCAACCTTCCGGTCTTCGGCGAGAGCTTCCGGACCCTCGCGGTCGACCAGGTCGGCTTCGGCAAGTCCGACAAGCCGCCGGTGGAGGGCAACTACTTCTCCTTCTCGGCGTCCAGGCTCACGGACCTGCTCGACGAGCTGGGAATCGAAAAGGTCCACCTGGTCGGGAACTCGCTCGGCGGCGGCACCGCGGTTCGGTTCGCCCTCGACAACCCCGGCCGCGCCGGGCGGCTGATCCTCATGGGGCCGGGCGGGGTCAGCCTCAACGCGTTCGCCCCCGACCCGACCGAAGGGGTCAAGCGGCTCTCGGAGTTCGCCATGGAACCCAGCCGGGACAAGATCGAGGCGTTCATCCGGACGATGGTCTTCGACCAGCGCCTGGTCACCGACGAGCTCATCGACGAGCGGTACGCCAGCTCATGCGAGCCCGGGGCGCTGGAGGCGCTGCAGGGCATGGGCATGTCGTTCTACACCCACGCGGAGGACGGGATGCTCTGGCGCGACGCCCACCGCCTGGCGAACCGGACCCTGCTCATCTGGGGCCGCGAGGACCGGGTCAACCCGCTCGACGGAGCCCTGATCGCGCTGAAGACCATCAAACGGGCTCAGCTCCACGTGTTCGGCGGCTGCGGGCACTGGGCTCAGCTGGAGAAATTCGACCAGTTCAACCGGCTGGCCATCAGCTTCCTCAAGGAGGAGAAGCCATGATCCGCTCCCTGGGATACCTCAGGTTCTCGTCCGCTGACGTGGGGGCCTGGCGCGAGTTCGGCGTCAAGGTGCTCGGCATGGTCGAAGGACGCGGCCCGGAAGAGGGCGCGCTCTACCTGCGGATGGACGATTTCCCGGCCCGCCTGGTGATCGTGCCCGGCGACGAGGACAGGCTGCTGGCCACGGGGTGGGAGGTGGCGTCGGCCGACGACCTGACCGCCGTCGCCCGGCGGCTGGAAGAGGCCGGGTACAGCCCGAAGGAGGGAACCGCCGAGGACCGCGCGAGCCGGCGCGTGGCCCGGCTGCTGCACGTCACCGACCCGTCCGGCAACGACCTGGAGATCTTCAGCGGCGCCTCGCTGGACGACCGGCCGTTCTTCGGCGGCTACGGGACGGACTTCGTGACCGGGGACATGGGCCTGGGCCACGTCGTGCTGCCCGACACCTCGGCCGACGGGGCGGCGTTCCGGTTCTACACCGAGGTCCTCGGGTTCCGGCTGCGGGACTCGATGCGGCTGGCGCCGGAACTGTTCGGCAAGCCCGCCGGCGATCCGCTGTTCATGCGGTTCCTGGGCTGCTGCGCCCGGCACCACTCGCTGGCGCTGGCCCCGTTCGACGCCGGGCCGTCCGGCGTCGTCCACCTGATGACCGAGGTGTCGTCCCTGGACGCGGTGGGGCGGGCCCTGGACCGGGCCGGCCGCCGGGGCGCCAAGGTGGCGGCCACCCTGGGCAGGCACGCCAACGATTACATGGTGTCCTTCTACGTGAAGACCCCGGGAGGGTTCGACATCGAGTACGGCACGGACGGGCTGGTCGTCGACGACGCGACCTGGGTGGCCCGGGAGACGACCGCCATCAGCCAGTGGGGCCACCAGTGGAGCGTCTAATGTTCGCCCTTCCCGTCGCCCCGGCGACAGAAGCTGCGACCATAAACGGATGATCTCCCCTGACGATTACCGGCACGTGCTCGGGCACTTCGCTACCGGGGTCACGGTGATTACCACCGTGTCCGGGGATGAGCCGGCCGGGTTCACCTGCCAGTCGTTCGCCGCGCTGTCGCTGGATCCGCCGCTGGTGCTGTTCTGCCCCGGAAAGTCGTCGTCCACGGGCGGCCGCATCATCGAGGCCGGCCGGTTCTGCGCCAACGTGCTCTCCGACGACCAGCGGGAACTGGCCCGCGGCTTTGCCGTCAAGAAGGCGGAGGAGAAGTTCGCCGGGGTGTCCTGGTCCCCGTCGCCGGCGGGACTGCCCCGGCTGGACGGCGCGCACGCCTGGGTCGACGCCGACGTGGAGACCGTCCACGACGCGGGTGACCACCACCTGGTCATCGGCCGGGTGACCGCCCTCGCGGTGGGAGCCGGCGCGGATCAGTCCGCCGAGACCGCCCCGGGGGAACCCCTCCTGTTCTACCGGGGCCGCTTCACCGTCCCCGAACCCGAACGCGGAGCCCCCGAACAGGTCGACACCCTCCTGTCCTGGCCCTGGAACGACCGCGGCTGGGGCTGAAAGCGACACCAGCCCCTCCATCGCCACCTCCCCCCAGCGGCAGCAACGGGACCGAAGCGGGCTCTATAGCGACACCTTCGGTCCCGTTGCGGGCGCCGGATGGGGCGCCGGATGGGGCGGGGCGGGGCGGGCGGAGGCTACAGGCGCTCGATGATGGTGGC
>Ga0131853_10005233_pt1 | contig 23399 bp, 19 predicted proteins | sample TergutLab28metaG_FD_92764 | JGI IMG/M metagenome (GOLD analysis project Ga0131853, IMG submission 92764) | Labiotermes labralis P1 segment gut microbial communities from Petit-Saut dam, French Guiana - Lab288 P1 (version 2) (version 2) | ecosystem: Host-associated > Arthropoda: Insects >...
AATGCTTGCTATCATTTGGTGCAGAATCTTTTCTCTTCCACTTTCCTATCCGAAGATATGAAAATTGAGATATATAGAACTATAATGTTGCGTGTTGTTTTGTATGGGTGTGAAACTTGTTTGCTTACATTGGAGATGGAAATTAGGTTGAGTGTGGAGAATAGGACGCCGAGGAGGATATTTGGACCTAAGAAGGACGAGGTAACAAGGCAGTGGAGAAAACTTAATGGGCGTAATTATCAGTATTCCTCATAATATATTATTCGGGCCATGAAATCGAGAAGAATGAGATGGGCAGGGCATGTAGCATATGCGGGGGGAGAGGAAACGTTTATACAGGGGTTTGGTGAGAAATCGTGAGGGAAAGACATAGGCGTAGATGGGATTATGATTCTGAGATGGATCTTAAGGAAGTTGAGGGGCGGGGCATGGACTGGATCGATCTGGCTCTAGATAGGAACAGGTGGCGGGCACTTGTAAATGCGGTAATGAACCTTCAGGTTCCATAAAATGCGGTGAATTTCTTGGCTAGCTGAGAAACGGTTAGCTTCTCAAAAAGAAACTGCTTCAGGAATTGATTAAGTAAATAGAGTAAGTTGCGTTGCCAAAATGTAGGTTTAGGTAGTATAGATACACTTATTAATTTGTTTTGTTTGGTGAGCGATAGTCGATTCAAGAGTACAGTTTACTGGACTTCAAGTATATAAACCGTTTCTCTGTTTTTTATTAGTTACTTGAAGAGGTAAAAACACTGCATTGGCTTCATATCAACGTCTGAGAGCCGGTCAAATGCAGAACAATTGTGAGTCCTGACAGAACGTCTAGGACAGTGTGTCAACAATTTCTTGCGAGTGAGCATAATATTTATAGCGAACACTACACGAATTTGTGAAAGAGGAAGAGATGAATTGAAGTAAGTGGATTACATGTAGCTGTGCACCCTGCGTTGCTACATAAAGACTTTTCCGAAACGTTGTTTTGTGAACTCCGTATCGCAAAAGCTTTTTTGTATTCTTAGAAAATGTAACATGACGTATTTTCATCATAAACCTTCAGTTATGTGGCACCTGAACTTGGTCCAAATGTTTAGAAATCTTCAGCATTGGGCAGAGATTCGGCTTATGAATATTTGGAAATTCTGTATCTTGAATAGGCCACATAATGGACGATTTGGTTCTCGAATCTCGGTAGGGGCACGAGACATCTCTTCTCCAAACGTCCAGACCATCCCTGGGGCCACCCAGCCTCCTGTTCACTGGGTATCGGGGGTTCTTTCCCTGTGGGGTACAGCGACAAGGACGTGATGATAACCACTCACATCCATCGAGAGCTGCCGTTAAGACTGAGTGGAGCTATAGATATAATCCTACTATTCAAGGCGTGGGCGGGAACAAGTTTGCCTTTTACCTGTAAACTTATTCAAGAGCACCAGTGTGTGCTCGAGAGTTAGTTTGGCGATCTGTGAACTAGGGGTTACAAGGGGGCAAGTTACTCATGTAAGGAATGACCAGAACGATGTGGTAGCACTGTATTGTGGAGGTGCCAGGTTTGAACTTCGACCAAGCTCCGACTTTCCTGCCTTATACTCTTCATAAATTTCCTGAGTTTCTTTTGGCGAATTCTTGAAATAAACTACCACCATTTCGTATGAAATCCGTTCCTCTCGTGATCTCGGCCCAGTCACTGTACCCCATGTTTCTGAGTAAAATAAACTCACCATTTTGCACACAGAGAGTGTGTATGCATTCTATATGATTCTCAGAAGAGACAGCATTAATCATTGAGGTTTTGTGATGCATTTTGTTTTCTGTAAGGCAGGAAGTCAATATTGCGTGCGGTTTGGATAAACTTATTGTGTCGATGTGTAACCCCCAGAGTAGGTCATGTGTGTGGGACGCCTGGACACATTAGTTTGTGAATTGGTGTTCACCCCTCACTTCCTGTTCTGTCGACTGAGGTATGTCGCAGTCTGGTAGCTTCTTACTGCCCTTTCAGTTAGTTGCGAGTCCTGATTGATGCACACAGTCCACTTAAACTCTTAAGAAGAATAACAGAATCGTTGATATGCAGACACGGATTCTGTGTACTTTAACGAGAAGTGTTTATTTGCCTTTCATGCTTTCGAAAGAACTCTCGATTTCTGGTACGAGTCGCCAGTTTACATTAATGTAACGTAGAGTAATAGTTGTGTCAGATTCTGTAAGACTGTGTTTTGTCGATCTTATGGAGCTTTTCCCACAAAGAAATGGGGAGAATGACTTGATGAGACAGACTTATATAGTTTAAATTTCGAATGTTACTTTTTCAAAGAGAGCCGTAGAAGATATTTGAATCACCCATATTTGGCTGGTACCTCTCTTTAGGTTTCGGAAATTTTGTGTGCTGCGTTGATATCAGTGATTAAGTTTCCCGTTGTCATTTGGTTTCCTCTAGAGACAAAAATAGAGCGCATAATGTGGATTTGTGAAGCAAAAGTAAAGTTAGCACTCTTCACACGATGAAATTGAGGACTGCAGCTATAACTCCAGGCAACTTTTTTAATGTGTGCCGATAGTAGGTGGGACAGGGTGTGAAGCTGACCTCTTACCTCAGAGCACTGCACAGGTCAGGAATGCATGGAGCTGTATCTCTGCTACCCTATATGTTTTCATGGCGAGGCGCTTCGTTACCCTCAAGGGAAACTTTACCTTTACCCTTAATGCGGTCTCTAGTCGACGGGAAAATGTGTTATTTGAAGCCTATTATGAGATGCAAAAATCAAAGCAGCCTCTTAGAAGGTCTTTTGCTGGGTGTTCATACATTGAGTTTTCCTCCGGTTCCAACCGTCCGTTTCGATTCCGCTGCTGATGCCACGCTTTTTTTGGACCGAACTGTGAGGCTGCTCGACGGATAACTTAAGACTTATCATTGTAGGGAATGTATAAAATATTTAAAGAACCAACAGATGCACTTGATTTTTTAATTTAATTTCATGTTTCGGCCACTCGTGTGACGATTAGGTTCATGAGAACAAGAATACGAATACAGTTGTAATGTGTCGCAACCACAGTTAAAAATCCTAGAAGTTTTGTTTGAAATTCACGGTTTAAATAGTAAAATATCGACACCTTTGTTTGTTCCTGTAAAATTTTATACATCTGATTAATGATGGGCACAGGGAACGTGTTAAACACATATGGAATATTTACGGGCAAGTATATCGCCGCTCGAGAACCCTTTATCGACAGGGTGGGGTGCTTGATAAAGCGGTTACACTGGTTCTTCACTCAGATTGACTTTATTCATTTATTAGTGGTTGAAATCGCCTATACTGATTTACACGTGTTCACTGAGGAGATTATCTCCACTTTGAAACGAGAAACAACTACCGATAAGGACACAGCATGGGTGCCGGTTAAGGACAACGTCGACCACAGAATAACGCAGGATGTCAAATTGACGAATGATGTACATGGCTCACAGAAATTGCATAGATTCTTGCGCCGCACTACGATATCGCATAGCGTTCGCGGGTGTCAAATTTGCTTTTGGCTCCTCACATCCAGATCGGAGAACTCCGTATCTGCGCGCGAAGGCTCTTATGTACTTCATTGGCTGTTGATGACGTCTTTTGACCTATATTTGTCAGAGATTGCCGGGCGTACGTAAAGGATTAACTTTTATGGAGACAAACAGAATTTGCAACCGCATTCCTGTTGTTAATGTCACCAATCTTCCGCACACAAACACCTAGAAGCCGTCAACTTATAGCTTTCTATTCAATTCTTATTCCGAAAAGGTACAGTTTTATTTGATGTTGATTAATGAAGACCGGTGCTTCCAAATGTAATAGCTTACGCGTACCTTCCTCTTAATCTTCATAGATTGGATTAATGACCGACGTCTCCAGTTTGTTGCATTTTCTTGTGGATCTCCGTCCGAGATCTGAAGTACAGACCTTAGCCGGCTACACAGTATACTTGGTTTGTGGTTTGAGTTTTCCTGTCTTTGCATTCGGTATGTATGTTGTCTCCAACGAAGGAGACTTTGGCGGCTCCGGAATTTGCTCAGAATTTGTGCTCTCGACAATAGATTTTTTTTTTTTTTTTGCGGATTAAACGCAACATAAACGAGGCTTTCAAAATGACAGCACGTTTGGAAAATATGAGACAGTATGTAGTATGCGGAATTGTACGACTGCTTCAGCATTCCTGCAAATGCTTTCATTTCTTTCTTCCTTATGTGTTGGTTTCATTCATTCTTTATGCTTCCGTATCTTTCTTCCTGCCTCCTATCGCCCCTTTCTTTTTTGCTTATAAATACTATCCCTACTGGGTTTGTTGTTAACTTCGAGCATTGCCTTTATGAAAATAGAAAGCGAAATGAGTCAGTCTGCGTTCCTTAGTGATCGCCGAACTTGTTTCTCGCGGTCTGTTTACACGTGAAAGTGGTACATGATGTATGCACGTTGACAGGAATTCTTCTTTTCGACCATAGCTTTAACAGCGCGTATTTTATGGGTTGTGCGTTCGTTTTTAAGCCCTGAAATCCAGTCTATGTATGCTCGGTACGACCGTGCTTTGTGACCTTTTACGTTCCGCTACGTGTTTATGTGTGGTTTTTAACTTCGTAAACGTTTAATTTGAATGAGAACGAAATTTGATTGATGTCGCAGATTTTAAATACCCTGGTTTTATTATGAATTTAATAATTACGGTGTTTAATTGAAAGTTTGAGAGGATTAAGGAAGATGTTATGACCGTAAGTGAGGTTGTTGATTAGACTCGTATTATTCTGTGTAGGGTCTAGTGGCTGCCTTTTGAGAACACGGTAATGGCCTTCTGATTTCTAAGTAGTGGAGAAATTCGTAGCCATCTGAATACTGGTTTCGCAAGAGAGACTCTACTCCGTGGAATTAGTTAGTGGATTAACGTTATTACACAGGAACCGAATAGCGCGGTCGAAACACTCATGCTTCATATTCAGGAGGTGAAGGATTCAGATGTCGGGTCGGAGACTGCTATCCTGACTGGCAATTCTCTTGTCTTTTTTTATGTTCGGTTTGTAGTGGGCAGTACACTGGGCCGGGTGTTTCGGGCGTGTTCATTAGATGTCCAAGATTTAATCAGTTTATTTAGCCATTCATCGAGTGTTAGGCTAGAATTCACGTTGTGACACTGCTTGTGTTACGTTATCTCGTCATAAGAAATAAATTTTCTGAGAAGTGGTACGTTTAGGTAATAAACTACTAAGAGCGTACCGCAGCGGTCGAGCCGTGTAAGGCAGTCGAATACTGTGATCGCGACTTTAGATAAGTTCAGGTGTTGATGTTTCTGGACTTTTCTTTAAGGGTGGTGGTCCTGCAGTCTATCGATTTCTCATGTGAGGAATGCTATTAAATGTGAAATAAAGTTAGTGCAGCGGGAACGTCTGCACCACTCTTTTGTAACCAGTGATATGCGGCGCAGTCTGTTTCAGTTACAGTTACAGTTACATGTACTTACGTATTGTTTCACCTGACGAAGCTTGTATACTTGATGTGTGACTTTCCACTGTGTTTTGCAAGATATTATTTAGAAGCCGCTCTATAACACAACTAGTTTTGTTTGAAAACATCTCTTCTTTTACAGCGGAAGCAGCTACATGTTTCGGTCCCAATTTGTCATCATCAGACTCGTAAAAAATGTGTGTCAGAAAGGTTTTTCAGTGACGTTACAGTTTCATTATTGCCTTGGTTTGAGATATCAACCGTACATACGTTTTACAGTATGTTAATTTTATTAAACTGTACTGTATTATAACTTACAAAATAAGATATACCGAGTCGTTTTATCGCAGATTGTAGATCCCATTTCCATTTTAAGAATAAAATTGTTTACTTAGGTGAAATGTTAAAATATGTTTAAAAATGAGTTGTTTGAAGTATTATGAGCTGCTACTTACAATTTTGTATTATATTCGAATTAAACATTAAGTTTTGTTTTTCTGAAACTTTGATCTTTTTGTTTTTCCTTTTTGTTCTAGTTCCGTGTCTTGGGGTACTAGATGTAGGTGTTGGCATTGCAAAGTTGTGCCTTGGATTTGATGTTTTCTCTAACAATATTGCTGTTATTGACTGATTACATTCGTATGAATATATAAAAGTATGTTCTTGAAATGTAGTTTTTCTTCTTTCTTTTAATATTTTCGTATTAATATGTCCAAAACAGGCTGCAATAGGCTATACTCATGCAATTTTCTAGCGTTGTTTATTGCTATAATGTCAGCGAAACCTAACTCATTAAAAAATACAACCAAAGTAACCAATCTCATTGTTAAAACGGAAACGGAATTAAAAATTTCGGGGACCGCGGTAGCACAGTGGTTAAGGTGCTGCGCTACAAGTCGGAAGGTCGCTGGTTCGATTCCAGATGGTGTCATTGGAATTTTTCATTGACATAATCCTTCCGATCGCACTATGGCTCTGAGGTCGACTCAGCCTCTAACGGAAATGAGTACCGGGAGTATTTCCTGGGGTTAAACACGGCCTGTGCTTAAGGCTGACAACCTTACCACCATCCTGGGCCATTGTCACGTAATCTGGGAACCTTAACTTCCTTGAACCCTCTGGGCACCTCGGCCGTGTAATGGGATATATATATAATTTCGGATAGTACAACTTCGAATATCTCCTTCTACAAGCTACAATAAGGTGCACTTTAATACAGTAACGCGTTGTAAAACTTATATGTGGCTGAGATTTCATACGAAGGAAATAATGAAATTACAACGTAATTCAGTACACTTCCTTTACGTATATTTTTATATAAGGGTTTGGCGATGATCCATGAGGGTCGAAATGTGTAGCTGCCTCTACTGCGAACAAGAGATACCGATTTCCAACAAAACTAGTTGTTTTAGACTGTGTCGTTTAATCACTGATATGACGTAGCTTATATTTCACACCACTTCTTTTTTTTTTTTTTTGGGTAAGATTTAAGGTTTTCTCAACTGCGAAGATTCGTAATGTTGCCTGCCTTATGGCGTCATGTTGTAGTCTGATGTGTGGGTGCCAGCGTTTCTAAGGAATGTACTGCCTCTGTGTTCGGGGTTGAACTTTAAAAAATCGAAGACTATTATGTGGTTTTCATGTGTAAATTGTTACAGACACGCGCGCCATTGTATTATTTGTACTGGACGCTGTGACGCAGACGGGGAATCCACCGCTCATTTTCCGATCTGTGAATCACAAATTTAACGCGAGTGACGAAGACGCGTAACTGAGAAAATAGCAAGATATAGTGTGGCATTTTGTGTACTTTATTAACGTGCAATTCCTGGTTGTGTTGCACAAACACTTGACAGTACGCAGACTTTGGGCTACATGAATGTGTGACGCAAGCCGTAGCATTAGTGTTTTTGTGTACCACTGAAATTCTTTCTTCAGACAGATTTTACTGTGTGTTATTTCCCGAGGACTGGTGCAGTGTTGCATAACGTTCGTATTCCGACCTATCTTCGCCGGTCTTCGCGGTATTTGTGTTCTTGTGAAGCCATGCTGTTGTGCTTTACGATTCCGCCAGAGCTTACACATGCCTGTGAAATTTTTGCATCAGTGTATCCGAGACTTTTTCACTTACCAGCACTTGAATATCTCGTAGTCTTTTTGCGTTGAGACAGTTGTTATGAGGGTCATCATGCTATAATGGGCTGAAGTACTACAGTTTTTGAGAGGACATAACCCGTCTCATTTTCACTGCAAAGACAGATTTCGCAGCCTGCTAATGTCTTTCCAAAAATGGAGACTTGCAAGCCACTCCCTAAGCTGGACTTCTGATACATCCCGCTAGGTGGATTTAAAATACATTTCTAAATGGTGTTGCACTACTGTTGTTGCCGTGAAGGCAGAGACGTCAAGTAGCTATAACTTATTCATAACGACAGTATAAGTCAACGGCCTTGACGAAATCGTGGAACTTCTTTAATACTCTTATTTTGGATTTTTCATATCGTCTGTTTTATTTTTACTGCACTATGTTTTAGAAACCGACTCAGCTTCCGTCCTTAGGTGTGGACCTATTCGGTGGACCCCTTCGGGCGATCTGCTGTTGATCATTGGGCCTGTAGATGATGGGAAAAGTCCAAAATAAGTTGCGTACTTCGGAATATGATGCACCTCCATCAGAACCATGTAGAATTACATTTATCTCCCAGTCCCCCACCCATCCTCATGGCGTAGTGCGAAGCATTTTTCTATTTTTTCAACATTTTGTCTTCAGAATGTTACCATGCGAATGTGCGAATTTGTATGGATGCAACACTGGCAGCGTTTAATTCAGGATTTTTTTTATGGCATATCTAATAATGTGTGCATGTTTTAAATTATGCACTATTTTGTGATACATAACGCATGCACTTTACTTTTAAAAAATGAAAATTTGCACGTGATGACCTTAGGAAATATTTTGACGTGATAAGCTACTACTTCACATGCGAAATGTGTGAGACGTCTTATTTAAAACACATTTACTGTTAGTACGAGTGTTAATGAGACACATCTGATCCACCAGAAACTTGAAATACACCACGTCAAGTATGTGTCCTTACACCACTTGGTGTGTTTTGTGCATGAAATCCTCGATTAAGAACTATAGATATTATGGTAGCGGTAAGTTTATTCGAGAGGGTGACCGGAATCTGATTCCAAAAAGACAGGACGTTTGAAAGGGAAACTGCATTTCAGGCTTCTTGTGTGGAACTTGGTCTGTTACTTTGAGACCAGACCGTAAATTGTAAGTGTTCGAAAACACACAGAACAAAGGAACGACTCCTACCGTCCTATTGGCTTATAGCTTTAAGTTGTCTGCGAACAGGGTGCTGAGGAGGATGTTTGGACCCAAGAGCGAGGAATAACAGGATGATGCAGAACATTTCATAATGAGATGCTTCATAATTTGTAATTTTTAATGAATATTATTAGGTTGAATTAACCTTTAGGCACCATGGATCCTCTATATAGGACAGGCGTTCCGCTACTCTCCAGAGAACGCTTTTTATATATTTAATCAACAGATATATTTCATTATATCTTTTGAGACTTGCTCTACAATCTTAATTTATTCCTCTACACAGTGTCATGTATTTCATAACGTTACCTTTTTTTGATTTGTAAAATATTCACAGTTTACATAAATGATGTACTAAATTTTAAATGTCCAACTCCAGGGCCAAAGGGTTAATGAAGGAGAATGAGATAAGTGGGTTGCTTGGCCGAAAGATGAGAAATCGCACGGAATTTCAGTGGAGCAACCGTAAGGGAACAGAGTAATTGGAACTTTATAGTACGTGAGGATGATATTAAAATGGGTAAGAAATAGGCGTGAGTGTGTGAAATGAATTCAGCTCCCCGAGATGGGGTCTGTTGTTGGGCCTATGTGAACGCTGTAATGGAACTGCAGTGTTCCATAGAAGGCAGGTAAATTCTTGACCAGCAGAGGGACTATCAGCTTTCGGAATTGATTTGGAAGAAAGAATCGAAGTCTAGAGTAGACTAAGCTGGGGAAGGAGAACTATAGGCAGCAACTGCGAATTCTCCGGTGTGGGTAGTATTGCCCCTCCATGCCACTGAAATGGAAGAAATGACTTCCTTTGTATATTAAAAATAGATAGAAACTTGTATTTTTTCCGAAAATTATTAATTCTTGTTATATACAATTTGTGTAGCGCATTTTGAGTATTTCCTGCCATACCTTGCGGATTGAAGAGTGCTCACTTGGGTGGGAGACTCACGCAAGCACGGACGCACGAGCGCGCAGAGAAAGGCAGTAGTGTCAGCGTTCTTTTAAACTCCCTGTCCTGCAATGTATGCGACCCATAGCACATCCAGACGTCTGGTTTCCTGTGTGACAAACGAATGAGAGGGTGTGTGTGTGTGTGTGTGTGTGTGAGAGAGAGAGAGAGAGAGAGAGAGAGAGAAGAAGACTACAGAGAAGGATACGGTTGGGGTCCTGCAGGAACCTTACCGCTTTACCAACTGGAAATGGCGTCAGCGAAGGATTAGGTCAGTTGCGAACGTATGTTCGTGTTGAGGAAACACGTCTTCTGGGTTGTTGCGCCGTGTGGTTGGGTAATGGCTTCACGACACTTCGAAGGAACGTACCACCTTCATGTGCAGGTTTATGAGTCCGTGAAATTTAATAATAATAATAATAATAATAATTTGAATTTAGTTTTTGCAGAGCTTGAGGCTACTTATCGAATAACACCGGGAAGTTGATATTTGACGGAAATGGGTTTGTCACGAACGTGGTACAAGACTTGCCTCACCCCAGAGATCGCTGCAGTACGGACAACGGTTTAGACGGTTTTCAGAGAATACGGGTTACTGACCAAACACTTCTTCATTATTCTGCTAAAAGCTTGCTAATTTCACGGCATCTGCTTTTGCATTAGAATACATACTAAGGCGAAGATTCAGTAGTTCAAAGCTCTCGCTTAGTTTTTTTTTTTTTTTTGTAATAATTTTCGTTGTAAATAATACTAGTGGTACTATGTAACAGAGACCGCGCTCAGTTGCCGTATTCTTGTTAGCCTTTCTGTCCATACTCTGTTGGAGCTACTTGATGATGGTGCTGTAGAGGGTGTGACTTACGAGTTGCTATATCTATCAAATACGTTCTTTGATGGTTTTGTCGAGCATAGATGTATCTGGTCTCCTGTTATGGACAGTTCGATCAGTTGTGGCCCATGACATAGTATAGTTATGAGTTCTCTAGCAAATCTTGTGGGCAGTTGTAATGCGGTGTTGGTTTTGCCTACGATAGTTTATGTTTAATAGCCAATTTTTGACGGAGGATGTTGGTATTGACGCTGGGTTAATGCACGGCATGCAGTGGCTATGTTGAATGGTTTCTGATTTCTCTCGACGTTTGTTGAAGGTGTCCTTCAAAATGTACTTCTTACAAATTTTGGTACTAATAACCTGGTCATTGATGGCTATAATAAATCTAGTAGTTTCTGTAAAGAGTAGGCCAAGCTTTAGCCATGCGTTCAGTGCTGTTTCATCGACATCTGGCGTTTAAGGGGCATAGGCATTTCCTTGTAGAGTTCTGCACTGCCACGTTGTTATTCTTCTTTATATTTTTCTGATGTTTCCATTTTGTTGTGGGAGAGGATCTTGTAAGTTAGGATATGTGCAATTAGTTTATTATTATTATTATTACACGGTTTATTGTTGTTGTTGCTGCCCAAGACAGTACTGAATGACTGACGTTTAATTTCTTGGAGGGTTGAAATGGGGGAGGAAGGTGTAAAAGGAAGCCATTCTTTACCCTTCCGCATGACGTGACCTCCGGTTTAGGGTTCGCCACTGGTAGAGAGCCTCTAGAAAGACCGTGATTTAACGTAGGGCGTACTTGTTACTGCCCTCTGATACGAAAAACGAGATGTGAACTGTAGGATAAAATAAATATTTTTGCATTATTTGTGAGACAGTACTTGGAAACGTTTGTAGATGATATTAAATTGAATCTTGAGGAAATGGCTGTAATGATATAAACTGGTTTCTTCTGGTTCAGAAATTGTACCTAGTGACGAACTGTAGTATTAACTATATTGTTCATTCGGTTTCTGTTACCAGAGTAAACTGTTTATTCAATTTGCAACAACTTTCATAAAACAATTAATACTGCAGTGTAGAGAAAACGGGATCACTTGTACCAGCAGCCACTTGAATCTCCATTTCTAAATACAGAAATTCCCTTCGAAAAAGATGTTCTTTATTCAAAGATGTTCTTTAAATTCCTAAGCGACCTAATTTATGTTTTAAACGTTTGCAGTCATCTAGTAATTGACATGTGTTCTTAATTAAATCGTGGCGTCGGTTGAGATGAAAAGGCCAATGACCCTGGCTTGCATCTGTTTTGCGGTCCTTTTACTGTTGAATCTGGACCGTTTCTATTTTATTGCTTCTTTAAGTAGTCTGCGTTTGTGAGAATGGAGGAATTCGTTTCGTTCTGTTCACGTTTCCCCTTCCTTTTTTAAACATATTTATTGTAAACCAGTGTTCTTATCCTTGCGCTGTATTGTTTTAAGGCGATATTTCTGTCCTCTTAGCTCACAGATGTTGCTGTTAGAGGAGTGTAGCGACCTCATTGTTTACAATAGTTGAGTGTCTGTTTGAACAGTAATTCCCAAACTTAGAGGGCATCCGTTAGACATATGTCTTTATTAACTTAGTCATCCAGTCCTTTTTATCAAGAAACTTTCTGTTATTATGAAACCCGAACGTTTATAACAGCTGTGACAAAAATTCTGTATTGGAACTTATTCTGAGCTAGCCCAATCCATTTCACATGCTCACAACATATAACTCAATACAGTTTTATTATTCTCTTGTTTACGTTACGTAAAGTTGTCGAAACAATCTTCCACTTGGAGAACTTCCAACTAGGACTTTTAGGTTTATTTTCATGCGTGCCGTATGTTCCGTCCATCTCATTCTTCATATCCACTAACCGAGCTTGTGACAGCCATTCTCACCGCATACAAACACGTACTATTTTTTTTTTTACAAGATGCGTTTGCATTTCTGTGATCGGTAGATTAAAAACTTATGAGATGTGCACATAGCGTACCAGTTCCGGCGCGTTGTTCGTTCTGTTTTTGTTGTAGCATAAAACTTCCTTTGTTTTTGGCTTCAGAACCATAGGATCTGCGGAAAAAAAAGTAGTTTGAATGAAATGTATCATTTATTTCTAGAACGTTTGTTCGAAAGAATTGCCGCTGCTATGTATACGAGTATTTAGCGTGTCACATATCCCACATACTCGCTTATGTAGTCCTTCTTGTGACGTGTCCTTTATAGTGTCAACTTTTAAACAATATTTTAATGTGTTGACAGGATTTAATAAAAACTTATCTATATATAGAATTACACGAAAATCCGTTCATAAGTTCTGAAGTTGTTAGACGCGGACTGACGGATAGATATGCATGGCGGAGTAGTAGGGTCATTTTTAAACTTTCCATTGCGAATGCACTAAATAATGTTATTCGGCTATTTTACGACACTGTATCAACCTTTAAAATTGAGCAGCCTTAACTGGAATGTGGCAGTGTGGTGATGAAGTGCAGAAGACGTGTGAGAGACAGGTCGTGAAAAATTTAGGCAACTGTTCCGACATTTGTGTGGGAGGACTGACGGATATCTTGAAAGCATCCATAGTCAGGCTCGCCAAGATTCGAACCCGGCATTTCTTGAATGAATATTGCCAGCCTGTTGAATGGGTTCTCTTGTAGGACTTCGTGTATTTTCTCTTGTCGCACATTAATGATATCCCGCCTGATGTTTTCTACTAGCCTATACTCTTTCCAACCTTTCCGCGCGCACACACACGCACGCGCACACACACACACGCACGCGCACACACACACACACGCACGCACGCACGCGCACACACGCACACGCACGCACACGCACGCACACGCGATTCTTACCCTGCACTGGCATCTATAGGATGTTCTGAAAGGGACGGATGACTGAATATCACTGGCGTTTTCGAATTTTTTCCTGTGTTGTTTCTTTTTCCTGAGATTTCTCGTTCTATGTCCCGTTTACAGTCATTTTCAGCCTCGTTCCTTCAAATCCGCTCCGCCTGCCGTTTTATACATTTTTATAACTTTTTTTTTTTCCTGAGCGTTTTGTAGTTGATGCAGTGTTCATACTGTTTCTGGTCCTTCTGTTTACACATCACTAATTCGAAGGAGTATAATACTTCTTGGTCAGCCAGTCAGTTAACAGTTGTGGATTTTATTTTGGACATTACCGCCTTGAGGGTTTTCAGACACAGCATTCAATACACTGAACGTGTTACCATTATCAGTTATAAAGTTCCTACTCAGCTGGCCCCCTTAGAAACAGCGTGTCCGTGGGGCCTAACTGAGTAGGAGCTGTTATTGAGTTTGTGAAATGAATTATTTGAAAAGTATTCAAGTTAATGGACAGTCTCCAAAATCATATTTATGTTTAAGACACTGTTGTCAGAAACATGTCGACTAAGCTATTCGTTGCACAGATATTTATATAGAAGTTTCATTACCGTATTCACGATAGACCACGACAGTAATCTGTCCCGAGACGTATACATAGGTATATTGAGGCCACATTGTCCCTCACTATTCTTAAAAATCAGTTTTGACGCTACTTTGCATATGTGCCGAGGTTTACCAAGTATCATGTTTCTTACAGGATTTTCGGCCTAATTATTCACACGCGTGCTGCGTTCTCCACCCATCTCATCGTCCATGATTTGATCACGCTCATCATATGTGGTGACGTGTACAAAATTCGAAGCTTCTGTCTACGCGGTTTTCCCGATCCCTGTTTAACTTCCCTCTACGGGGAAATTTGTATTTCTTTCCCAGAATAATGTTTTTGTTTAAATCCGTTTTTTGTTTTTTTTTTTGGGACCAAATTCAGGCAGGCCGTCGTAAACATTAATAAAATGCTAATAAAATGTTTACCCCCAAATTTGCATTTAGCTCGTTGTGTCTCGTATCATTACTTCACCAGAGTTAATATACTTTCAAGTGTGGCACATTGATGAGATAAGTCGCGTGTTTCTCTTCAAAACGCTCAGTTCCATAAAACCCCGTTCACTGTCGCCGTCGCCCCACGAGCTACATATTCCTGCTTCCCATTATGCTGTTTGTTTTAATAGCCATTTTTCTCCGTTACGGCGGTAACCGTCTCTGTTTCCGACTCCAAGGCCCGATAAGACATCAATAGATTTTTCCTACAGTCGGTAGAAGTAATCTACCGGGTATGCCGGTTCCGCCCCTTTTTATGACGTCACGGGTCACGTGACTAACCATTTGATACCTGTAAGTAGGTCAGTGACCTTCCCTCACACCTAATTAATATGCAAATGACCTAATTGATATGCAAATGATCTAATTGATATTCATAGGCCTTGATTGATATGAAAATTACCTAATTGATATGCATACGGCCTTTATTGATATGCAAATTATCGAATTAACAATCATACGACCTTGATTGATATGCAGTTGATCTAATTATGCAAATTATTTTTGTCCCAGACAGCTTGTCGCCTTAACGCTTTTGTTTTGGCTCCCATACTGCCTGGCACCTATTAGGAATCCATCTTGGATGGGCGCCATCTTGCAATATGGCGGACGCGCACTATTTTTAAATTTTTGTATTCCGCCGTTTTACAATGTGGCTGCTACAGCGCTCTTTTTAAGTATAACGTAACTTTTTTACAAAATGGCGACTTTTAAAATTATAACCTAACTTTAAAGTCCGCTATCTTGCAATATGGCTGCCAGTGCGCCATTTTTTAATTTATTATTGCTAGGTTCGAACCTGTCTTTAAGGTAAGGAAAAGGGTAACCGCCCGTTGCCTCCTACAACGATCCCACCCTAGGTATATACATGTTATAGTAATAAGAATAATAAATAATGACACACAATTTACAGTTACAGATATACATACAATTATTGCTTATTTATTAAGACACAATTTTTGTAATACACTTAAATTAGCTAGCGACTATGTTTTTACAAATACAATACACGCTACGATGTTTTCAAGATAGAATGTAAGGGTTTGTTTACAAGTGAGAGGGTGAATGACCAGTGTCGGGTAGCTAGTTTTAGTAAGCGGGCTGGTATAAGCGGTAGTGCATGAATAGCCTCAGGCACAGTACCCCGGCACAGGTGTCTTTTGAAAATTACGTGCAACATTTACTTCGACAGAGGTTTTCATATTGAAAACAGCACACGTATAGACACAAGTTTCTTTTGTTTAGCAGTAGGTAATCAGTACACACTTGATATTTTTCTATAGAAGCACAATTTCTTTATACGCCTGCAATTATTATTGCTTTTTTGCGTGTAACGTATTTACACAGAGATTTTAAGCTAAGGGGCTTGTCCTTGACACATAATTTACAATGACACTTTGTGTATGCGGACATGCGATGAGATTTCTGTGGAGAATACAGTGTATGGTAGGGACAAAAATTGTCAGGATGCAATGGACAGTACTGCGTATACATTTTTCAATTAGCCAGGATGGTTGGGGAGTCATAGTCAAAAATTTAGTTCAAACACACAATCATGCCTCGATGATATGACCTCATTAGTTATAAACGTAACTCGGCCTTTAACTGTTACTATCCAGTAAGCTAGACAGCTCAACTATTTTTTTCAAGACACTCTGAGCGAAATTTATTTCGGACGGCAGTTTTGGAAATAGTCTTGCTTCAAACGAAATAAAAATTGTCTCGCTTTGGTATGATAATTGGAAATAATATCGTGTATGTGATTTGTAACAAACACTACATCCTTCGTCACCAATACAGTTTTCAATATAATGTTCATAATTTAACCCTTCATTACAGAGCACAAAGTAAGTGATTCGTCTTTCTGAATTCAGAATCCCAGCTACAAAACTCGGGTACATTCCAAAATATCCATATAATGTTTTATCATTGTTCTTGGCTGTAACCATATTGCTAACGAACCAGAGCCATTTTGTGTTCTGAATCTCAAACCCATCATAATAAATCCCTTGTCCTACCTTTTCATTTAAATCTTTACATAATTGTCCTATGGCTGGAATTTGGTAAAAAAGATATGCCTTCGAATCTCAGCCAGTCCATTTTACGAACTGAAATAAATGTAAAGCCACTTATTAAAGAACTTGCTTAACAGTAGTTATTCAGTACACGCAGTGCTAATGTTATCAAAGGCGATTACAACATACGGATATAAATAATCACAGAGGAAGAACTGACAGGGCAGAGGCATGTATTTTGTGCCTTTAGGTATTCCCGACAATACTTTTTCCACACAGTGCGATTTCCCCAAATAACTTCCTCTAAAAAATACAGCGATGTATTCTGTGATCTCCGTCATACGTTATTCCACGAACTAGACACGCTGCTAGCCCAGCTACACCAGAAATTTTTAATGCTTTACAAAAACGCAGCCAATCCTTTTCTCGAAAGAACGACCTCTCTATGCAATCTTTGTATTTAAATGTACCAGTTTCAGTACTCCAGCACAAATGCATCCGAGAATTTAAATGGTTGTGGATGATTAAACCAAGCCTCTGCCCAGTAAGTGAGCGATAAATTACTTTTTCTACAATTGAAATACAATTCTTGATTTTTCTTTGAAACATGTTTGAATATGAAGTTTAGAAAATTCACTTATATTTCAGCACTTACGTAATAGTCTAAATCTTCTTGCACTATTTTATGAAGCACTTTGATGAGCTGCACTTTTAACAAGTTCGGACTTTACACAGCAGATTTAAACACGTTTCTTTTTCTTCTTGTTCCGTTCCAGCACTTTTACTGGCTTACATTAGAATGTTGCTGTTCAATTATGTTTATTGTAACTGTGATGATGAACGCAGTTTGTTAATCAGCAGAAGGATGTAACTGCAGAACTGGAAAATATATATTATATTAAAAAAACTAGAAAATATCACACAAAATCTAAGTAATTTGGGGGTAAATAATATTAGTACGTACACTGTTTTTACTCTCTGATAGAAAAACTGTTTACCGCACACACGCACACAGTTTGCGTAGCTAAAACACCGGCAAACTGGTAAGCTTTTAGAATCTGGTGCATGCTTTTTCAGGGAGAGCGAATGCGCCGTAAACAATATACCACGCAGCGAGGGCATGTGTCATTGTAAATTATGTGTCAAGGGTAAGCCCCTTAGCTTAAAATCTCTGTGTGTAAATACGTTACACGCAAAAAAGCAGTAATAATTGCAGGCGTATAAAGAAATTGTGCTTCTGTAGAAAAAATTTAAAGTGTGTACTAATTACCTACTGCTAAACGAAAGAAACTTGTGTCAATGCGTGTGCTGTTTTCAATATGAAAACCTCTTTCGAAGTAAATGTTGCACGTAATTTTCAAAAGACAGCTGTGCCGGGGTACTGTGCCTGATACCATTCATGTACTACCGCTTATACCGGCCCGCTTGCTAAAAGTAGCTACCCGACGCGGGCCATTCACCCTCTCACTTGTAAACAAACCCTTACATTCTATCTTGAAAACAAAGTAACGTGTCTTGTATTTGTAAAAAACATAGTCGCTAGGTAATTTAAGTGTGTTAAAAAAAATTGTGTCTTAATAAATAAGCAATAATTGTATGTATATCTTTAATTGTAAATTGTGTGTCTTTATTTATTATCCTTTTTACATTATACCTGGGATAGGGTCATTTAAAAAAAGAGATGGTTCAGGCTGTAGGATTCGAACCTACAATGCTTCAATTATGAGTCTGGGCCTCTTTTTCAAGACTACAAAGTCTGTAAATAGCTATATAAATTTTAAAATTAGCGCGCTAAAGCCGACATGTTGCAAAAAATTACGTTCTATTTAAAAAATTGTCGACTTTAAAGTGAGGTTATAATTAAAAAATGGTTGCCATTTGGAAAAAGTTCGGTTATATTTAAAAATAGTAGCCATATTGTAAAATGGCGGATTTAAAAAAAAATAAATAAAAATGCGCGTGTCCGCCATATTGCATGATGGCACCCATTCAAGATGGCGACCAAATAGTTGCCAGGCAGTCTACCAATCAAAACAAAAGGGTTAAGGCTACAAGCTGTCTGGGACTAAAATAATTTGCATAATAATTGGATGAATTGCATATCAATCAAGGTCGTATGAATATTAATTAGATAATTTGCAATCAAGGACGCCTGCATATCAATTATGCAATTTGCATATGAAGACCACGTGGATATCAATTAGGTAATTTGCTTATTACTTAGGCAATTTGCATATTAATCAGGTGTCATCGACCTACTTCCGGGTATGAAAGAGTTAGTCACGTGACTGTGACGTCCCAAAAAGGGGCGCAGCCGGCGTACCCGGTAGATTAATACTGTCGGTTCTGTCCGGCTATCGTTTTCCGATACAAACAGTGGTCTGCACGTCTTTTGATTATTAGCACGCATGTTTGTAGCGTAGTCCGCTTCTCAGGCTGTTGTGTGGAATGATGGAAGAAAATCTGTTGGGAAGGATGTCGACGGAAACGATTTTGACCCAATTTAAGGTGCTATCCCAGCACTGGCGTTACTGCTTGAGCCAAGTTGCTAGGCACACACGTTTGTTTACATTATCAGATTAGTTCAGTGCGTCACCACGGCATAATATGCGACCCGGCTTTATCAGATCACGAATCTGTAGGTTTGCGCGGACTAGTGGTGGTTGGACACTGCACTGTGCAGCGTAATTGCCGGTATTTACATTGGATCAGATTTTTATGCACTTGTTACGCACATTGTTCATACCGTCTTTCAGGTTTTAACACAAGATAAAGGTCGCTTGCCGACAATCCCGATAAAAGTTAACGTAACTTCATTACTGTGGTAGCATGCTTTTATTCTCACCCCTTTCCCTTGAGAATGCCAGAGCGGCAGGACATCCGGTGTGTGCAGTGCACCTGTGCTCCTTTGCGTAGATTTCTGCTATCAAATGGTCGACCATGAAACGCTCAATAATCCAAACCAGAAGCACAGATAGAGCTGTGAGCTATGTGAAATTGCCTCTGTAAGGCATATAGAGGGCATGGCAGTTTAAGCTCTATGCATTCTGCATCTTCATCTTATATGCAAATTAGAGATTAGGTTCACGCTGAGGTAGATTTATTGTCGGGAAAGGTCCCCTGGTGTCTGTTGTGTAGGCCATCCTAGAGCCGTAGCGGTAGTGGTGGTTGTGTTTTATGTTTCTGAGTAAGCTAATACGGCTTAGCAGGAAGTACATAAAGTGAACGAATGATGGGAAATCAGTTTCTCAGTCGTATATTTATCTCCCAAACAGTTAACTGGATTTTTTTTGAATTTACTGTTGGAGTTTTACAGAAAGTTAACGACTGAATGTAATATCGATTCGAATCGGCTGAATGTGGTTTATATGAAAGTGTTATCGAACTTCCTCGTTGTTCACATGAAACTGGTTTGACTTACGAGAATGTTGGATACTGTATGGAGGTCACTGAAGCTTGCAAGTTCTGTTTTGTACGTCTTGTTTGGTGCATAATTAACTAATAAATAAAAGAAAATAATGCCTCGTTCTATATAGAGTGTGATATCTACAGGATGGTTAGTTTCGTAAGAGTTGGTGTGTGACTTCCGCCATGCATTAAGGCCAACGTCAAAGCGATGTATGTATTTGTGAAGAATTCATTTGAGAAACAAAATGCTTATTCAAAATGTAAATTACTCTCAAAGTCATCCTTCATCAGTGGCCTTCCAGTCATCTCGTCTGGCCTCGTTGGTGGAGAATGTACACTGTTTTTTAATTCATAGAGCGGTTTAGCTCTACAGCTGTTTTATTTGGTCGGAAAAATATACGGCTTAATGCATAAAGAGATGTACCTATTCTACTTCCGTACCGTCGTTTGGGAGCCGTAGGCTTTGAATGCACAAAGATGCCCGTGTCGTCTCATTTCATTATTAGGCACCTCTATTTATGGTTTTATGCGTAAAATGGTCCCCTTTTGACGACGCAGCCATAAAGATGTGTCGTTTAAGAGCTTGTTATTCTGTTTGCTTTTTAGTGTACTATGGTATTCCATTTTTTGGGCAGAAATCTCATGGCCTTAGTAGAGCCCTTCACCGGTCCTGTACCCTATTAAAATATATGGCACTAAACTCAGATACTCTGTCAAACTGTACCACTGAAGGAAGTGTCGTTTCGGAACAAAGTTTATTTATGATTATTACGTTCCAGGAAGGCAAGCAGGTTTAAATATTGTAGAGTTTTTAAGCGCTTTGGTGTAATTAATTCACATACATTACTCTCAAGATCAGTAAGATTGAGTGAAATTGAATTTCCCGTTTGACGTCACCAGAGTTTCGAGTGGTAGAGTCTTTTTTATTAGGGGAACGTCTTAGAACACATACTGCGGGAAGGCCGAGGAGATTGGAATATGACTTAAAGATTGATTTGAAAAATAATTTGTGTGGGTACGTAGTTGATGGAACTACCCCAGGATCGTGTGCTGTGGCGGATATTGGTGAACCTTCGGATTTAACTATCAGAGTGTGTACGTAACATACATGCATACATATGTGCATGCCTACATACATAAATACCTACATACATACACACACATACATACGTACATACATACATACACACATACTTACATACATACATACATACATACATACATACATACACACACACATACGTATATACATACATACGTACATACCTACATACACACACACACACAATACATACATACATAACATACATACATACACACACACACACACACACACACACGTACACTGCAGGGTGGGAAAAAAATTAATGCGTCCTATGTTTTGGCTGGGAATGGAGAATATAACGTGGCGTTGGTTTGTACGTACGTACCTGCTAGCTTGCATGCATACGTACGTACATACATACATACGTACATAACTTCATACCTTACATACAATTTAAACACACGTAAAATACTTGCAAGTTATTTGTTGCGTATTTACCATGCACCAGTGTTGTGCAGGCGGTCGGAGACTTGCTAGCCCGGGGATGGTTGCTGGTCGATAATGCAAGCACAGTGGTGCTTTTTATTGTAAAACGACCACGTGTAACACATTGTTGACTCTGATGTCAGTGCCTCAGGTTTTGGACCGGAAGTAAGCAGTGAATGTTAAAATAACCAGCAAGAAAGTCTGCGACACACAGTGCGTCCCCATCGTCGCGTGATGGAGTAGAGAATTTGGACGGAGTTCTCTTTTATTAACAGTATTATTACATTTAGCTTTAAAAATTTAATTTTAATGTTATTAACATTCGTTATTGAACTTCCCAGTTTGGTAAAATTTATAAAGTGATGTGTATTTAATTATGGCTAATATCGGTGTTTGCGCAGTCTGAAGTACGCATAGTCTGAAGGCTGCAGTGATCGGGGTTTCGGATCTCCGTCAGTGCACTTAGCTTATGTTTATCCGTACTTTTCTGTTTCTCCCTGTGGTGTTAAAGGGTTGATGAGCTGAACCTTCCTGTTTGAGAAGTTACACAGCCTGTGTAAGTAATTCCGTAGTGCAGGAAGATTTCGAAGCCTTTTCACGTATAGCCTGCTGTTATTGAACCCGACGGCGCATTCCGTTTTCATGTAAGCCCGCCGCAAGGACCTGTCCTGGGGCTGCTGAGTCCAGTCAACACCTGCAAGGGGGCCATACACTCTCGGATTTTTAATCATTTTCGTCTGTGTGTGTAGATAAGGTGGTCTGAGCAGACCAGAATCTTGACCTGTAAAGTATGGATGGTCTTCAAATTTTATCTTTGTCGGCAAATCTGAACATGTGCGGGATAGTCGCTACGATTTTGTTTAACCGCCCGCACAGTTTGAAGATAATAGACTGCAGTACGTTTCATGCATCCGAAGGTATTTATGCCAGTGTTTTATTGTTGAGCCTCATTCTTAAGACTACGCAACTTACTCGTTTCTGTTACAAACTCATACCTCTCAAGAGTACTGTGTAAAGTCTTATTACAACAAACCTAAGATTATTGTTTAGTGGATTAGAAGAAACGCCGTTTTAATTCAATTTAATAGTAATCTCATCAACACGTGGTGAATCCACGAATTCTCAGACTAGTTTGTCATAATCGGGTCGTGACCATATGGGCATTACATCTGGTATAGAGTAAATGGCCAAGAATAGTGGCTCCCTGTCACTACGGCATGGCGAGTTCTCAAGTTGCGTTTGAAGGAACGGTATCCAGTATGGAGGGTAACTACGAATATATTGAAAAAGCGGTTGCGGACGGCAGGCAAGCGGTGGTCCTCCAGCTTGGGTGTTGGGCGAGGTGCTAACAACTCCTCACCGTAAAAACTGGCCTTGTGACGAAAGAGATAAATGTGCCTCACACCTGAACTGATCCTTTGGTACGACTTAAGCAATGGGAAAGGAACATGGGATTAGGTAGTTAGAAGGTAAGGGGCCTGTATAGGTCAGGTTCAGTTACAACATGAGTCAGGGAGTTAGCAAGGTATAAATTAAATTTAGTGGGTGTACAGGAGGTTAGGTGAGACAACGGGGGCATTGTAAGAGCAGGGGATTATATTTTTTCTTTGGAAAAGGAAACGATAATCATCCAAGACAGTAGAGTTTGTTTGTGGTAGGATGTCATGTAATTGTGAGAGACCGCTGGTGCATGCACCAAGTGAGGCTAAAAGTGATGATTCAAAAGACAGATTTTATGAGGGATTGGAGAAGGTTGTCGATCATTTTCGTAAGTACAATAAAAAATACTGTTAGGAGATTTTAATGCAAAATTGGGGAGAGAGCTATTTTCAAATCGACAATTGGGAATGAGAAACTACATCAGGATATTAATGATAATGGTGTTAGACTAGTAAACT
>Ga0131853_10005235_pt1 | contig 23395 bp, 17 predicted proteins | sample TergutLab28metaG_FD_92764 | JGI IMG/M metagenome (GOLD analysis project Ga0131853, IMG submission 92764) | Labiotermes labralis P1 segment gut microbial communities from Petit-Saut dam, French Guiana - Lab288 P1 (version 2) (version 2) | ecosystem: Host-associated > Arthropoda: Insects >...
GTCGTGCAAAATCTGTCTAACACTTTCCTTATTGATGTTGGTAAGTTCAGAAATTGCTCGAATGCTCAGTTGGCGGTCTCCTCGAACAATTCTAGCGACCTTCTCCACATTCTCTTGAGTTTTCGCAGTGGAAGGACAGCCCGATTTTGGATCATCCCCGACGTATTCCCTACCCTCCTTAAACTTCTTAAACCACTCGAAAACTTGCGTCCAAGATAGACACTGATCACCATACACTTCTGTCAACAAATTGTAAGTTTCTGTGGCAGATTTTCCAAGTTTTATGAGGAATTTGATGTTAACATGTTGTTCTACATTAGCACTCAGCATTATTCCGACAGAGCTCAGACACACGATCCGCTTCTAACAATGGTCACGGCCAGACTAACCGATGCGCATGAATGAACCTTTGTGTGACGGTAGAGGGAAGTCCACGGGTCAATGCCCTACCCTCCTCTTCATCATCGACGTGGCCGAAAATGAGTAATAAAAGCAATCCGGTTTCCTTATTGCCACACCTCGTATATACATAATTAGTCCTTATAAAAATTAGCTGCCATGAATAGGGAAACAAAACAGATCTCTACACAGAAAGAATCTACAGTCATCAGCCACAAAGCTCCAGAAATCCATTCTCTACATGTGAATTGAAGGAGACTGGTACAGCCATATTTAAGTCACTGTCTAAACATATCAGTGATTGGATTTTATGAAGTGGGGTAGACTTAGTATTTCTTGTGTCTTACAAGTAACAGAACTAAAAATGTAAGTAATGTCCCACTGACTTTAGAAAAGTGGAATCAAGACAATATATACATATGTGACATTTATTCTGTTAGTTTACAGAAAAGTGCAGAAAAATCAGACAACCCACTCTCTTGACCAGAGGGTCCTGGGAAAGCTGCCTTTAGTTTCTCAATTGAGTAGCTAGAGTTCAACTACAAATACATAATGGCCCCCTTCATGACATATCATGATTCATAATGACCTTACCATTGAACATTTGAGGATATAATTTCAGCCAACAGTGTAACTTGTGAAAGGGCACACATTCTAATACATATATAAAAGAGCACATGTATCCTCAGCAATAGTATGAGACAAAGCTTTCTTATTTGTAATCAGGCTGTGCATCATGTGAACAGTAAATTACTAGAAGTAATTGACACCTTCAGACTGCTTATAACACAACAGCAATTCTAAAATGATACCCACACATTTTTTACAGGTCATACCAATTCAAATTTATTTGTCCAATTCAGAACCTAATTAATTCAAGCAAAGGAACAGAACAGGGTGTCCTACTTTTAGGCAAAGGGCCAAAGCCATTCTTGTGGGCTGGTTCACAGGCCGCATGTCCAAAATTCATGATAAGTGTTTTACGTAACCTTGTAAATTATTGTACAATTGTTACAGCACACAAATCATTTACAAAAGGGGCCAGGGTCTGCTCAACATAATGTAGGCTGTAGGTTGGAAACACAGGGCACTGAACACGGTTTTACCAACGGCAGACTGAATCTAATAGAGAACCCACTTTGGGTCACATTACTTTACAACATAATACAACAAGAGTTTCAATTTCAATTAATTCTTTACATTTTAAGACTGTGTCTCAAATCAATTTATGTACAGTGAGAATAACTGTACTAAGAATTGCCATGGAGTGGAACATAATTTACACAAGTGTCAGACTGAGTGTGACAGAAGACTCAAAAGGATCTCTATTTCATATTCTGTCCCCACATTTATTTTTCCAACTTGAAGTGTAATTTTACATTAATATTACACTAGTAGCATACCCAGAAAAGGTGGGTTGATTCCACTCAACACACACGACATAAAACAGCTATGATTTAACATACCATTTAGGGCTCTTCATTCCCAGCTGGTTAAGAATGTCAACGCGTACCCTCGGTGTTGCAGTTGCTGTTAAAGCAATGGTTTTGACAGAGGGAAATCGCTGCCTCAGCAAATTCAATTTCTTATAATCCGGCCTAGTCAATACAAATAGTTTGAGGAGTAGTACACACAATGAAAATCACATATAATTGTTAGGTATCTGCTTGAAAATACACATATGCTATAAGATGTACATAAAGGATTCCAAATGACAACAGATCCTGCTATGCATATTTGTTAAAGTATTTTTCTCTCACTACCCAATTTATATGCATAGGGTGTATGTAGCTCTTAATATGACATAGTTGAGTATATTAGGATCTTCCATGGCACAAAACTAGGTTCACAAAATGCTGTACTTTCTCAGAATGTACTTAAATCTTATCATCTACTGAAATAAAAAAAAGTTCTCACCAACTGCAAAATCCAAAAATCCCATACTGTATTCACAAGTGCTACAATATGGACTATATGAACCCATTCCATATGCTCACACCCTACTTCTTTAAGATCACTGCAGTATCATCCACTCATCTATGCCTCAGTGCTTCCTTCCCGGTTCTCTGACAAAACTTGTGTACGCATTTCTCATCACTCCTGCACATTCTACATGTGCTGCCCATTAAATCCTCCTTCATTGTATTACCCCAATATATGGTGAAGTGCACAAACCTTAAGGTTCATAATTGTGGAAACACTCATGCAGAACCCAAACTAAGACAAGCTAAAATGTTCAAAATAAAAGCCACCTAAACAAACTAAAAACTGAATATAAAAACAGATTTGGAAGAAAATGAAAATTAACATGACATATAATGTGTTCTTTTTTTGAATATAAGCTAATGGACAAGTTCAGAAATGTAGTAACCCTCAGTGTAACACACATTACCACCAAAACTTTAGAACTGATTTATACAGCTTCCATACCATACCTGAAATCATGCCCCCACTGAGAGACACAATGGACTTCATCAATCACGAAGCGAGCAAGTTTCTGTCTCTCATAGAGATTGGTGAGAGTATCCATTACCTTGTTACTTGCACTTAGCTTTTCAGGGGTCACATAAAGAAGCTTCAAGCCTGTAAAATGCATTACAAAAAAAACCTCATTAATTATACAGACATAAGACAACTCAACATCAACAGAATCCTACAAAAGTTTGAAAGTGTCACATTGGTGTTGCTTAGGATCCAAGTCTTCTGGAATGTGATGCTGTACTGTTGGGTGTGTGGTTTGTGGCATTTCAAATGATCGCTTGATCCTACATATGAAGGCAATATGGTCCTTCTAAACATCACAAACCATGCACCCAATGACACAGCATCATATTCCGGAAGACTTGAATTTTCATGTGTATGCAGTTACAAGTTCCAAGTTTTATGGCAGGTAATCCAAACTTTGATCAATTTTGGGTCTGAAGTAATAATTCAAATCCATGAATGGCCATTCACAACTCAGGTAGTTGGTTATTGGTTTCTGTCCCCAAAGGTCCAGGTTGAAACCTAGGGTAGTCCATGCTGGATGTGGACAAACAGGCTCTAGGACAAGTTTTCTCAAGGCACTTTAGCTTTCCACTATTAATAATTACTATTCCACCAATGCCCCATACTCATCTAACATCAGGGGCTGGTAGTGGAGACCCACATGAAGCAACAGAGCCATGGGACTAAGTCTCACGTCCATCCTACAACTATGGAAAGAGGTCCTAGAACTAAACCGTTGAGTAATCTGAATTACAAAACTGCAGTATGAAATGCACAGGATTTTGGACAGTCTGTACATTCTACGATTTCCCAAATGCATGGAAAGTGGTCAAATTCAATGAAGCGGACTCACAACAGAGGAATGAGAACTCTGTTAGCTATGAAAGAGCTTGACAAACAGGTGTTTAGAACCAGCAAAATGTTGAGACAGTGTGTATTATCTGTAAAAGAAATCAATACTGCCACCTGTACTCTTTAACTATACTGTTTTTCTTGGTGATGATGGACAATGTTGACAGTTACATTACTAAAAGGCAAAAAATGGAAGGATGTCTGTAGAGAAACTCAAAATAATCATGGCAGTCAACAAGAGAGAGAACACTAGGAAAATGACATAACATATGTAAATCTGCAACCTATATTGTCAACACACATAAAAAATTGAGATACAACTGACAAAAAGCTACAAGCAGGTCTGGTCTAAGGGGCAGACAGCTGGGCAGCTGCCCAGGGTGCCAACTTATAAGAGGCAGTAAGATATCACTGGAATAATCCAAAATAATGGTGCTAGTAAACTCAGGTTTCTACATCTAAAGACAATTTCTCCAAAAATCAACTGCAGTTTGGGCACAAGCTCTCAGAAATATTCGCCAGCCGTGTCTTACGCAGCAGAAATTTATAGAATATTGGTATGAGGGGGCCTGCCCAGGGTCCCTGCATGCCTTGGGCCAGCCCTGACTACAAGTGTAGAAACTGTTAAAGAAGTGAATCTGAGGAACTGAGGATTCAAATTTGTAAGAACATTAATTTCAATGATTTTGCCATGCACACACCAAGCCCTAATTGGAAAGCAACACAAAGATATGTAGGCTGCTACTCTTTTGCTTCCCACAGGGGAGTCAAAAGTCACGGCAATTTGAGAAAACATGTTGCATGATGAATACAAGGAATTGCCAAAATGAATATAAATATAGTAAAGTAAGGCTTACTGCAAAGATATTTCACCACCAGGAGCTGTTTGGAGAGAAGAATGGCAAGCAAGAACAGGGACATTTTTCATAACATAATCACAGAAACCTTCCACTGAAGCAAAAAAACCTTGCTCAACAAATATCAGAGCCCTTCCCACTGTTGCTTGGTTTTTCTCTTAATACATGTGGTCAATCCACAATTCTCCAAAATATAATAAAGTGGATTAATTCCCTAAATTTTGTGAATGACAGAAAATGAATAATATTCCTTTTGTAAAGCTGGAAGTGACATGACGAGTGTTTAGAACAATTTTTCCACCATATGTTACATCCGATACCATACAAACAACAACCCATTCCTATCAACAAACAGTGCACAGAACTTGAGCAGAATCATGAAAGTCTTACTATACCTGATTATATAAGGCTATTATAGTTTCAAGCAATTCCTACAAATGGCAAAAATTCAAAAGTCCAGTGTAAAAAAACTTTGAGCCTTCAGGTTGTGCTGCAAATCCTGAGGCAGTAATGAAGTTCATGATGTCTCAATATCTCTGGCTAACAATGGACAGGTAATGCAAGTGCTGTATGAATATATCGCGTAAACTAGGAATGGTCTTGTGTGTATGTTCCAAATGTTCTCTGAAACAGTACTGTATGCCCCATACAAAAATCTTGCAATCGTACCTGGTTCCCGTTTGCTTAGCTCTGTATAAATTCCATGCTCTTGACGAGCTGTGGTTTCACCTGACATATGGGTAGCTGGAATCTTAAGTAAAGCATAAACTATTACACAGAGAATACATACATTCACATAGATATCTATGACACACAATATGATCAGCAAGAAATAAAACACACAATTAAATGTCATATTTACACAATGTCACAACAAGAACAAAAATAATCAAACTAAATGTCTGTAAATGGACAAGGATATGAAAAACACACTGTCCAAATTTTGCCCACTGAAAATGTAGGAAACTTTTATCATCATCATCATCATCATCCTATAAATCGTCACACAATGATAATGGACATGTCAAGAAAGAGATTACAAGAGAAGGAATATGTGAAATTAAAAAGGATATAATTTGCATACTTATATAAAACAACACAGAATACTAATGAATGAATCATACAGATATAAAGTACGCATAGCTACAAAGTAAAATACATCATTAGCACAATATTTACAAATATTCATTTATCATAATACATTCTTTTAGCCAACTTAATTACCTTATGGTAAATTTTTTATAGTTATTATAGTCATTTATAAGTTCTGCTTATAAATTTCTTTCTTTGATCCATTTATTCAGACGCTGGTTACTCGGATTACCAATCATCCATATCGGCTTGGCCCTTCAGGTCTTTTCCCCCAATTCAATAACAATAACATCAGTACCAAACTATTTGTTGTTCAGCAGAAGAACTTGTAAATGTACAGGCTACATCCCACTGTTCCTTAACAAGTAAGCATACGACATTATGTCATATGACAGTCACCTTAAACAAGTCATAAATATTACTGAAAAGAATCATACTTACATCCAGAGAGTTCAGTTTCTGCACTTGGTCCAAGATGAGAGACTTTAATGGTGAAATGACTATGGTGACACCCGGGGTTATGAGGGCTGGAAGCTGGTAACAGAGAGATTTACCACCACCCGTTGGCATGAGCACAAAGCAATCAAACCCAAGCAATGCTGCATTTATTGCTTGAAGTTGATTTGGCCGAAATTCATGCAGTCCAAACTTCAGCCTAAACACCTAGGAAAAAAGCAAAGAAAGCCAACTTACAAATGCATAACTTTTAAATATATGCAGTTAACATAAAATATGCAGAGTACAACTTAGTCTATCCCTCTAATGCAGTATGAAAAACATAAATTTAGAACATTATTTAGCTCATATTAACAGCTCAAAAATGGATACTCAAGAATATAAGAACTGCATTACACCCATATGAACAAAATACCTTAACAATCTAAAATCAAAAGAATCAGAATTAATAGGTTGCGATTTACATATAATACGAGGGAGAGTCAAATGAAAACCTTAAAAGTGCGATAAAAATTTGAAACACAGCTCAACTGTCTTGTAAGTTGATGACAATGGTACTCATGGTTTAAAGAGTGACCGACAGGTGGCAGTACGATGCAGGAACGCAGCACAATGGTGCAGTAGTGTAAAGATGGTAGCCCCGCTTATAACATGCACCAAAGAAGAACAGCATTCTGTCATCCATTTTTTAAGTGGTAAAGGGATGAAACCCATTGAAATTCATCAACGAATGAAAGTTCAGTATGGTGATGCATGTCTGTCACTACAGCAAGTGTACAAGTGGACCAGGAAGTTCATGAACAGCATTATTTCTGTAACAGACTCTCCTCGACCTGGTCAGGCACGCCGAGTAATGACACCAGAGGCCATTGCAGCAGTTGAAGCCATCATGAAGGAAAATCTCCGCGTAACAGTGAATGAAACAGCTGCACATCTGGATATGAGTCATGGATCAGCACACCGTATCGTCCATGATGTTCTGCAGTTCCATAAAGTGTCTGCAAGGTGGGTGCCACGCCAACCGACTGCAGGATTGAAAGAACGATGTGTTGATGCCTGCCAGGAACTTTCGAAATGCTTTGAAACAGATGGTGATGGCTTTCTAGGAAGAATTGTTATGGGAGATGAAACCTGGGTCCACTACCACCAGCCGGAAACCAAAAAAGCGAGCAAGGAAAGGCGCCATACCTCCTCATCAAAACCGAAAAAATTCTGCACACAACCATCGGCAGGAAAGGTTATGGTGACTCCCCTTTGGGATGAAAGAGGGGTAATTTTGGAGCACTACATGCCCAGGGGGAACACTGTGACCAGTGCAATGTATGCAGATATCCTAAATAATCACCTGCATCCTGCAATCAAGTCCAAACGACATGGATGTCTGAGTACAGGTGTTTTGCTCCAACATGACAATGCTTGGCCCCATACTGCCTGTTCCACTGTTGCAACAATCCAAGATCTGCCCTTCGAATGTCTTCCACATCCGCCGTACTTGCCAGACCTCGCCCCCAGTGACTTTCACATTGTGGGACTGCTCAAAGAGTCTTTCAGGTCTGACGAAGAGGTGCAGCAGGCAGTGCACAAGTGGCTGCGCTCTCAGCCGAAAGAATTATTTTCTAGTGGTATCCATGCACTTCTGAAGCGTTGGAACACTTGTATTGAACGCAATGGGGACTACGAGTACATAGAAAAATAAAGTCATTGTGTACCTTTTTCATTTGACTCACTCTTGTACTTAAAACAGCACAGCAGTTCACTGTGAAACTAAATCCTATTTCTTGGTGATGGCGCCATGTAGAAGTAAACTCAATTTCAAACATTTCAAAGACCCTTAATCTATCTACGTTTCGGACAGAGTGATTACTTAATGGCCCTTGCCTGTACAAGTTCACATGTCAGCAGGAAATGTTCCACTTGATTAAGAGTGTAAAGATAATAGAATGGAATTTTTCTGTCACGTTTGAACAATCATCACATTAACAAAAAATTTATTAGCTATCTTTACATCACAATTTCATCTTGCATTTTAGTGACGTGACATGAATTCCAAACATTTTTATTTGTTGTAATAGGTCTTATATATTGTTTCTGGAGTGTCTCTAACACAGAACTGTATTCTCCCAGACTAAGAACTGTGCAGACATGACAGTAGTTTGTCACAACACTCAAAAATTGGCAACAGAAATGGGTAGATTCTTGGGTATGGCACAGGTGACATTACCTGAACTATACAATTTACATTCTTCTCGTTATATTGAAATAGTTAAGCAAGGAGTTTGGTATATGAAGCACATAATGAAAAAAGAAATTTATACACAATTGAAATGAAAAGCTTAAACATTTGGCAAGCGAATGTTTGGAAGACTCAGATCAATATGAAGGAATAAAAGTACATCAGACCTTTACATTTGTGAACAAAAATTTTTCTGCATCAAGAGAGGGTTCAACAGCATCTCGGTTTTGGTTGCAGTCAGGCATTTGGTTATAATACCAGAGGGTTAGATAAAGGTAAAGCAGTCCCATTACAGGCCTGGACAGGCCCAGGATGGTGGTAGGTTGTCAGCCTTACACACCGGCCGCCTTTACCCCTAGGAAATACTCCTGGTACTCATTTCTGTTAGAGGCTGAGTCAAACCCAGGGGCATAGTGCGATTGCAAGGATTTTATGTCAATGAAAAATCCACTGACACCAGCTGGGATCAAACCAGCGACCTACCAATTTGTAACAAAACACCTTAACCACTGTGCTACCGCGGTCCCCAGAGGGTTAGATGGTTGGTTAAAATTTCCTAACATACTTCTTACACAATGAAACAATCGTTTTATATGTAAAATCACCCAGTTTTCTCCATACCTCTGCATTCAATTTGGTTTTCTTGCAACTAACACATTTTACAAAGCAAAAGTGACATATGTACACTGTCTAATTTACTTCGCAACCATGCAATGCATCATGTGATCACCATGTGGTGCATGGTAGTAAAACAGCAGACTACTGGCTAAGGAGAAAATATATTAATAAGACTGACATAATAACTAAGATATTTTGATAGTCTGGTACCACCTACTCATACTTCTGGTATTGTATCCTTTCAGGTAAAAAATATATTCATAAACTTGTAATAGTAAACAAAGAATTTCATTAAGTCTACATTATTAAAAACATGAAATCTGACACTACCGGGGTGCTGATAAGTCCTTAGCCCGACTAGTAAGGAAAAAGCTTGGAAGCATGTCAAGGACGCAGGCGATATCAACAATATCGAGACGCGAGCTGTCATCAAGATTTTTTTCTGCAAGGCAAGGCGCCAAAGGAAATTCACGCCATTCTGACAGAAACATTAGCTTGTTCCCTCCTGGTCGGCCTAAGGACTTATCAGCACCCCTGTAGTTTACAAATAAAAAGAACCCACACATACCTTGAGCATCTCTCTGCTGTGTGGATAATCATTACCATCAAATTCACCAGTGACACCATCATTCTTTATATTGCTGTGGAATGATCCCAATCCAAAAGTAGATGGAACAACTGGCTTTGACTTGGGCTTGCCTTTGTTAGGAGTGTGAATATTGTAAACTGAAGATGTGTAACTGACAGCATTTTCCAGGGTGTCAACTGGTATGGCAACAGTATCTAAAGCACACATAAAAACATCGCTTGCTGTCAGAAAATTAAATATAACAAACTATCACCAATATGATACACATACATATGTGCAAAGACAGATAAACAAACAAACAAACCCAGATGACACATTGCCTGATTGACTAAATGTTGTACAGTGACAGCTACTATTTTCAGTATAACTAATGCAGTCTTTTTTCTTTATATACAAAAATGTGTATCTGTTAACATGCACTGGACAAACAGTGGCAGACAACAGTAAGTTTTACAGGTCATTCCTGGATTGAGCATTCTCAGTACAGAACTTGCTTCATGTCCCTTTTCAAGTGCCTAGATTTAGAGGTGGCTCATACATTTTTTGGAAACCGTGTGGACCACCCTCCCCACCCCCCTCTTCCTCAACAACACACACACATACACACACACTTCCAGAACACTGTACTTCGCTTAATATCATTCACATTGCTACACATTAATCTTACCATCAACTGCTACTGAAGAACATAATACTTGCAAAACACCTCACTGAAATTTTTCCCATTATGAGTTGAATCAATTATTGTCGTTTGAACTTTCTAACCAAGAGACCATTTTCACAAAACCTGGTACAAACACTGTGCCAGTAGAGGACAACCCAAATCTACACTTCTTAAAAACCTTCAGCCAGTAATAACAAAACTGGAAGTGCATGAACTTGTGTGGAAAAGAGAGCAGGATCACTTATTTTTAGGTTCTGAAAGAAAACACAATAACAAACTTTGAAAAAACATGCAAGTTCTCTTCAGATATTATTTTTGTAGAATGCATAACAACAAGACATCTTCCTGGGTGAATTTACATCCATATAAGACAAGTGCGGTTAACAAATTCTATGATACTGCAAAGCAAGAGTGAAATTTGTGTAATATCTTCATGCTGTGCATCAACAGAAAAACAGGTCTCAAACTAATTGTTTAGTGATGAACATTGGTTTCATAATCTCAGCAGATACATTAAGTCTCAGAATAGCAAGTTCACCAAATTAATGCACAAACTGCCATTACATGAAATTATGGATGGTGTGTAGCATGTTATGATTGTGACTAGGATAATTGGGTCCACTGTTTTTCTGATGAAATGAATTCATATCAACTAGTTACGTTCTGACACCATTTTCTGAACACCCATTTGATCACAAAAGAACCTATGCCTTTTTCAGCAATCAAATGCAACAGCTCACAGCATTTTTTATGTATTCATTACCTTCTGCATACTAAATTTTTATTTAAATACAGATCATACCAACATAGCACAACCAATCATTTAATTATAAATATCATCATCAGGGCACAACGCATCATTCTGAAAGCTTCATGTCATACCATCTTCAGCCTATGATTATTACTAAGCATGTTACCTTTCAACATGCACCACAAGTAAAAATTGTACAAAGCTTATGCGCCAATATGATGCATATATTCTGACACAATTTGTGCTATAATGGTATGATTTCTAATTAAATTCTGTGCTTCGTTTAAGAAGTGTTTTAAGTGACAGAATAATAAGCAGTGGATTGTGGCCTACCCATACGCCAGAGCACAGCCTGTGCAATTTTTGCTTGTGGGGCAACTTAATGGATAAAGTGTACGGGAATAACTCTCACACTGAAGATATGAAAGAAAGCAAATATAATACAGAGTTTTCAATTTTACCAGTCAAACCCTGACACATAATCAACACATTAGTCATATGTGATATATGCTGGCATGCTGAAGAAAACTACTTCCAGCATATTCTTTAAATATTATAACATTAACTAAGAGTTTCCAGCACCTTCTTCAAGTATGGTGAGCAAAAACCCAGTATTAAGTGAACTACATTAATAGCAAAAGTTGACCCCTGAGTGACAGCAAACTTAAATATTACCAAGCAATGTGTGAGCCAAGCTGTTTAGTGACCAACAATATCTGTCAGATAAACTAAGGACCCTGCAGAAACCTACACAATATGACAGCAGGTTTTGCAGGTCTACTTGTAATGCCTTGTATATATTCAGCCACAAATTTGTAACTTGATGAGTATATGGATTTACATAAATCCTAAAGGGTCTGACAATGGTATACCACACTAAGGGTATCATGAGCCTCCATTGACTCTTTATAGTGGACCAAAATGAGAAGGCACAGCCCCATCTTTTCACCTGAGGCCACAAATGGAGCCAATATCCAAAGCATTTTCTATTTGGAATACTCAACAATTGGGAAGTCCAGAAACCAAGTAATCCTAATCATGGATTCAAAACGTACTCTGTGTCATCTCTTCCTTGCTGGAAACATCATCATCACTTGCTGCATCATCAATATACTGTGAATTTGCAAATGTCTTGAACTGTAAGTCCAGGTTACCTGAAACACATAAGCACATTTTATGAACCACAAATATTAAACATGCACATGTAATATATTCTTTAACTGAATTTATACAAAAAATAAGGTGGCATTCCAAGATACTAATTATCTTCACAAGCAACTTCTGAGTGTAAGTGTAATAATTTCTGAGTATAAATATAAGCATGATGGTATTTCAAAGCACACACACACACAAGCATCACAGCACAAACACAGGTGCCAAAGACAACTAAAACAAAATGAAAAGTGTTACACACCAACAGTCATACAGGATGTGATACACACATCATATTACAACAAAAACTGAAGCATAAATAAGAGAGATACATTATCCAGTTACTTAATGTTGCTGTATGAATGATAGGGTTATAAAATATCAAATTAAATACACACTGTCTAGCTATTGCAATGCCTCTAATATGGAGAAATATGACTAATGACTCAGGACAAATGCGCATATATGGTCCTACCCTCTACTATCCCTTCCAGTGTCACAAACCTTTACTGGGATTTTTATGTTTTGTTCACTTTTTCAGCCAAAATGTCAAATTCTGTTGTATTCTTTGTATCGCTCACATTCAGTCCAGCAGCATAAAAGAGACATCCTTGCTATCTACGATAATTCACAGAAACTAACACAAAAGCAATGTATGTGAACTGCAGATTGTGTACTGTAATACAAGTTTGATATTTAAGGTTTCCATACTGCTCATTTGAGGATTCAGGTCTTCTAGGTTGTTACACTCAGTAGGCAAGGTTACTGAACCCTAACATTTTTAAAATACATGAAGAATCAATAACCCTGCCACTCAGCATAACAACCCAGGAGACCTGAATCAACAAATCACATTTTATTTCTTATAAAAAAAAATATAAAAAATAAAAAATAAAATTATTTTGCATCTATAAAACTTGGGATCTGGAGACCAAACGTGAAAGGAACACTGCCCTCACATACGATATAATCTGTACCATAAACATCATTTTGTCTGACAAATATCACTAATAACATTACATCAGCTTACTTGATATGTAACACCCAGCAAAATTTCAATGAGCAATGAGCAATGTTTTGTTTCATGTGACATTTGTGCCCAAAAAAAATGAAAACATTTCCAGAATCTTCTTTAAATATGGTTAGTAAAACCTAACATTGACTGCAGTACACTGAACTAAAACATACAGACCCCAAATCAGAAAAGTGGAATATCAGCAAGTGCTGAACTGCCTGCTATCACACAAAAGGATCTCACTGACGAGTACTAAGAGTAAATCAAATAAAATAATGTTCCCTTATATGCACAGGTAGGGAGACATTCACTGAACAAATCAGAAATGCAACTCAGCATAAAATATCAAGTGTGGACTATACAATACACATGGGATGGGTTAACTGTCTCCTTACCCAAATGCTCAGAACCTCTTACATCAATTCTCACTTCAGGATTCTGAGTCAAAAAGCACTTACATACCATCTTGATTGTTCAACACATTATACCACATAGGATGGCACTGTTTCTTTCACATCTAGACTCCAGTCAACAAAATGTATTAACATAAAATAATTTACAATAAACAGTTTTGGCAAAATGACATAGTAAAATGTTACTGCAGTCTAAATGATTAGGTTCAGAAGAGTGTTACAGCACCATTATATTTTCCTGGAGGTACTGAAAAAATCAGAAAATCTCAGTCATGATAGTAGGTCTCCAATCAGGATTCGAAAAAGCTACTTCCCAAATAAAAGTCTGATTTATTACCATTGCAGAAATTTACAGTATATCATGCTTCACAGGATGAATATTGTCTGCTTATTGTGCATGCAAAGCACAGAAACTATAAAAGAAGCCTTCACTTACTACTGTGACTTCTGGGTGTGTGAGTTTCAACTACAGGATAGTTGAAACTAGTTAGTTGCTGGTTAGCTGGTTTATTAAAACTGCAAGCACTCTGCTGTGGAGAAAAATTACATTTCATTGCAGAAAGATGCAATCTTGGTGATGTCTCTGGCGTCCTATGGAAACTTTGCAGTGCTGAGTGTGATTCTGAAGATGTTTTATTCAAATTATCACCCATCTGTGACAAACAGCCATCAAGGGAAACTGCATTTCCTGTATTCATGTTTAAAGTGACAGAATTGACGCTTCTTGCAATAAATGATGTCGGAGTTTTAAATTTAAATGCAACTTTTGTGGGTGGTCTGAGGGCTTGTTCCTCCATTAAACTATCACACAATGAAGCTACAGCAGTTCTGCTACTGTTCACATCCTGAGACGAAGATAACCTCTTCTCTAGTGGTTTCTTCTCACTCACTAAAATGTTTGGACTATAGAAATTAGAAGACTTGTCACTACCACCACACATATTTTGAACTGCACTGATTTTATCAGATGAATAACCATTAAAACACTCATCCACTTCCTCAAAATCTGAACCTTCTAGTGGAAGTCTGTTTGCAGTTTTATCATAAAAACATTCATTCACATCACTGATACCTGCAGCTTCTAGAGAAAACCGCCCTGAAATTTTATCAATGGCTATTAAATCTGATGACTTTGCTGACCATTCCTTACTTGAAACAAGACTCTCATTTATATCTGTGTTGCCAGCAGGACTAAATGACACTTCAGATGAAGTCTTTCTTTTCAACAGAGCTCCTGTCAATTTCAGCTTTGCTTTCAACTTCTGACGCAAGCTTTTTAGTTTTAAAAATATGCTGGAATCAAACTCTGGGCACTTTTCAAGAAGTTTCAGTGGCAGAGATTCAAAGCCTGAAACCAATTTTTCAAGCACCTCAACCTGAAAATTTCTTAAAACTTCTACGTTATTCTCCAGAGTTAATGTTGGTGTCTGAAAAAAAAATAGAAAACTCTGTCCTGAATACTGACATACAAGTACACTACTACAGCGTAAAGAGCAGTTAACAATTTCTAAGTCCAGAACACATACACTGATTCTCATACTCAAAAGCTAAATTAAATAAAATAATTCCTGTTCTCAAATTATAGCAAAAAACACAGCCATAAGTAGAATTTAATGCTCAACCCTTTCCAGCTATACAGAGGGTTTCCTTTAGCAGGCACTTAATCAGAAAAGTCAGATGCTCCTTCCGTGAGTTAATGGCAAATGGTTCTAACAGCTATACATCACATTTAGCGTATTTGTTTTCTGGACCTTATACACTGTCTGCTATTCCAAAAACAACACAACATTTTGGAAAGTGGACCCATTTCCATCCTTGTGTGAAAGATTCAGAAGACACATAGTCTGTTGTGTCAGAAGGAATGAAACATTCCAATCACTGGACAGGCGGTGCCAATTAACTGGTTCTAATTCACTGGAAAGGAATATTGTCACCATATACCATGAGACAAACCAAAGCATTAAGAAGTTACTTTACTTCAGCAGATCACTCAGACACAAGGGACAACATAAAACATTTTCAGCACTAAGGCAAGGAATACCAATTTACATAGGGACATGTACAACTGCGAAGTCTTAGGACCTGTTTATAAGTATTCTGAAGTTTAAACTTGATGGTAAGAAGGTAATCTCATATAATATTTAGCACTTATTAGTTGAGTAAAAAATACAGACAATTGCACTTGCTAACAATGGGTTTCAGTGAAGAGCCCATTATAATCAGATGGTCCTGTTCACTCCCAACAGCAAGAAAGGGTCGAAAACTATAAATTAAATCAATCCATCATTTCACTCCGATTTTCAATCATATTCACATAGCAAAAATTTGACAAGCTTATACCTCTACTGAAACTCTTCCTAGAGAAGGATGACTTTCCATAACATCCATCCAAGACTTCAGTTCTTTTGTAATCCCCAGTGGCCGTAAAACCACATTTTTCAAAACTGTATCACAACCTATCAAACACACACAAAGAAAAGGAGACATCATAAGGACTCAAATTACAAAGAAAAAGGAGAGAGACAGTAGTCTCTTGTAAGAAAATACTATTTGGTTACACTAAGGGAAGCCATGAGCAAAATCTATCTAAGAATAGCCAGAAAAGCAAAGCTTTAAACCAGCTGTTTTCAAAATATCATCACAGTTTGATGCAAATTCTTCATACACAAGTTTTCAACTAAAACACTTTACCATACCACTTAAATCTTAATAGATTAAGGGGTTTAAAGTTTACACAATACACAAATGAAGCCAGAATATCAATAATCACCGTAAACTGAACCCAATTTTGGTAAGAGCCATTCCTCTACACTAGACACAATGTTTATAATATCTCGTATCAGCTGTAAGAGTGTAATTTACAGTATCACATATAAATGTGAAGTAAAAATCTCCTATTGGTTTTTCTCTGTGAACAATAAGGACAAAGAACGTTACTTTCCCTTGGGGTTTTACTGCTTCATTTACAGACATGAAACATCATACATCTGTTTAAGGCAGGAGTTATGCACAAGAGGGTATCAAATGAAAACAGCTCTCATTTCAACTGCACTTTTCCACATATAGTACAGTGAAAGCGCTGATTCCATTCTTTTCTCTGTCATTTGTAAAATAATTCAAACATTATATATCAGAAACTGCTACTCACCATCAACAGCATGAGAGCAATGAGTTTCTTTGCTTGTTTCTTGTGTATCTAAATCTATATAGCAGTCTGCTTTTTCTAACTTAACACCTATACTAATGCATTTCTCCCCAGTTTCCAATGGCTTTGTTTCCAAAGGAGACTTCTTAGTAATGTGAGAGGATAAAGAAAGAACCGGTGAAGGAGTCCGATCGTCATCTTCATCCACGCCAATTCCCTAGGTTAAGAGACAAAAATCCTTTATAAAGCTGCATATCTTAATTAAACCCTGTAACAAAATCATATCTTCAGGTACCAATGTGACCTCTTTTGAAATAAAGGAAGGGAAACTCTAAGTATCAACAAGTGACCTTAAATCTGAGTGAGAAAAGAAACACATCCTAGAGGTTCAAAATCCTTTCAGAGATCAGAATGTAACAGCACACACTAACAGTGGCATATACTGTACCTATGTTCCCAAACAGCTACTTTCTTTACATGCTGACAAAGCTGTAACTGACTCCAATCTTAGTATCATATGCCCACAGAACATGACACTCAAAGTGTGTTAGCTCTTTTACTGACACTATTGTTCCTCATGTTCATATTATACTTGAATAATTACAACACAATATAAACACATGCCATGTTGGCCTCAATGGCTCCCTGCTTGTGAGCTACTTATCTTGTAATTGTTCAGACATCATTATTTCTTGTACTCCTCTTGTAAATGGTAAGCTACCATGTTTCTAACTTGGACCAGATATTCTATTTTCTGCACTCGTCTCACAAAACATGAAATCTTCACATACTCATTTATTTCTCAGGTCTCAGTTTATAACTCACAGAAAACACAATATAAATTATAGCAGCCAATCATAAAAATGTATGTAGGTCTTCATGCAAAGTATCAGTTATTTTTATCCAATTTTAACACAAATCAGACTGTATCAACAAATTTTAATAAGAACACCAAACATAAAATTTCACAAAAATATCTCCTGTGACAGTCACATCTTCTCCATGCAGAGACAGACAGACACACAGACACGATGGAACTAGTGGTCATTTTTCACAACTGCTCTGTAAACATGCTTAAAAATTCATCCGGGTGTGGCTCTCACGCCATATTATTCCATGCATTTACACGACATCATATATAAAAATATTTGCATATGAGTACAGAAAACTACACAGTGACGAGCACGGTAACTTTCAGTATGCCATGGGTGCCAGCAGGATAAATTTTCAATGCTGTCCAATGCTACACAGAATAAGATTCATCATGTAAACTGTCCACAGACAGCTGATAAAAATACATACCTTACTGATATCAAAATCATCGCTGTCAGCAAAGATATCTTCTGTTTCTGAAGATCCTGATCTACAAAGATCATTTGCACTTTCCACAGTTTCATTAAATGCTGTCAATGGGGAAAAACAAATAAAGCATAACATATTGGAAAAGGAGGTATGAACAAATATCTCACCAAGAGCAATTCCCAAAGATCTACAGAACAAAGATTGTTCCCAAAATTTTGCTTTCTGGTACTAAATGTCTAAGGCTGACTAGTTCTAGGTATATCTATAATTAATTTTATTTTAACCCTTTAAGGATGAAACATAGCCTGTTTCATTTAAAGAACCACTTTGTAGCACACAGTCTACATTCTACACATTAGTTATAAACAATCAACCCATTAATGTTGTATGGGACAAAGGTTGCTGTTTTTTCTGATATCTATACAAAACACATAAATATGCGCTGTGGACACAGTGTAGAATCTTTGGATGTTAAACATGGTGGTATACAAAAAATTCATGCCAATATAGAACCAAGAAAACTGAAGAAAAAGTTGCATTTGCTGTACATTCCCTACACCCTCCAACCTCTCTCCTGACTGTCCACTTCCTCAGCAATCCTACAGTGCAATCATTAATAATCATGGAGTACTGTCATATTACACTTTCATTGAAGACACGAACTCTCACAAAGTTCTCCTGCCATGATAATGATGGACTGGGCTGAGAACTGAGATAATGAAAGGGACTAGTAACAAGGAGAAGATAAAATGTCACAGTTTTCATGTATATTGCCAAAATGACATGTCCTTGTCAACCACCTTCTTGCACTGAAATATGACATGACGGGTACAGGAGAAAACAGATGTAACTAGTTGTCATATTGCACACTGCAGTACTGCCTGGAATTTGTTCATAATTCCACAGTGCTCATTTTTTATGGTACAACTTCATACATTAGGTACCACAATGTATGGTCCAGGTGGGCAGCTAGAGGTGTGGAAAGTGGGAATATATGGAAGAATGTAAATGATGCTACATCTGAACTCATAAACTTTCTGGACTTGTCCCATCATATGTATTGAAATACAATACACTTACGTATTTACTTACTCCATGGTGCAGAGTCCTTCTTGAGAAGCTAACTGGTTTGCAGCTAGTCAAGAAATTCCCTGCATTTCACAGAACCCGAAGGTTCATTACCGCACTCACAAGCGTCCACCACCTGTCTCTATCCTGGGTCAGCCCAATCCAGTCCATATACCCACATCCCACCTCCTGGAGATCCATCCTAATATTATCCACCCATCTACGCCTAGGTCTCCCCAGTGGTCTCCTTCACTGCCCAGCCCATCTCATTCTTCTCAATTTTATCACCCACACAATATTGGGTGAGGAGTACAAATCATTTAGCTACTTGTTAAACAATCTCCTCCATTCCCCCATTACCTCGTCCCTCCTAGGTCTAAATATTCTCCTCAACACCATGTTCTCAAACACCCTCAGCTTCCTTTCCTCCTGCAATGTCAATGACCAAATTCCACACCCATACAAAACAACAGGCAAAATTATAGTTCTACATATCTTGATCTTTAAATTTTTGGATAGCAACCTGGAAGACAAAATATTGTGCACTGAATGATAGCAAGCACTTCCCGACCTCAATCTGCTCTTAATTTCTTCTGTAATAGAATTTTGATTTGTTAAAGTTGTTCCCAAATATTTAAACTCTTCCACCCTCTCGAAGGTACTATCATCAATCCTCACACTGTGAATTCATCCTGCATTCTGATCTCGAGACGTGACCATGTACTTAGTTTTATCAGTACTTACTTCCAATCCAATCTCCCTAGTAGCAGCTAGTAAAGTTTCTGCATTTTCCTTTAGACTATGTATGCTTCCTCCCAGTATATTAACATCATCGGCATAAGCCAGAAGCTGATGTGTACCATTTAGTTTCAAGCCATCCTGGTTTACCTGAACCCTCCTAATGGCATACTCTAAAGCAAACTTGAAAAGCATTGGTGATAGAGCGTCTCCTTGTTTCAAACCATTCCTAATAGGGAACCTGTCAGACACATTCTTGCCCACCCAAACTCTGCTATATGTTTCAGTCAGACTAATCTTTACTAACCTTACAAGTTTCTTAGGGATACCAAACTCAATGAGAATCTTATATAAGACCTCCCTCCTAACTGAATCATAAGCCTTCTTGAAGTCTATAAACAGCTGATGAACTTCTTCATTGTATTCCCATTTTTTCGCAAGTATTTGGCGAATGCAGAATATACAATCAATAGTCGACCTGATGTGTTGAAAGCCACATTGATGATCCCCAATAATTTCCTTTGCGTATGGAATTAACCTTGACAGCAGGATGTTGGATAAAATTTTGTAAGTGGTTGGCAAAAGTAATATGCCTCTATAATTATTACAATCTGTTTTATCCCCCTTCTTATGAATAGGTACTATGATTGACTCCTTCCACTCTTCAGGCAATTTCTCCTTCTTCCAAATAGAAGTAATAAGTTTATGAATCTCCAAGCAAATTGTTTTAACCCCTGCTTTAATCAGTTCTGAATTTAATAACAATACACTACGTTTTGGGGACAGGTCTGGTTGTTGTCTTCAGGCTTACTCCTTCCAAAACAATTTGCACTATGTAATGATTATTTACACTGTAATTAAACCTGGATTAATGTCAAATTTGTACAAACTACACATTCCATAAACGCATAAAACGTGGTTACACAAATTTCACTAGACACCAAATATACAAAATATCCAACTGATAACTGTGACTATTTCCTATAGTTACAGTCATCAACTGTTTTAGAAGAAGTAAGACTCAAGATGGGGACTGAACCTGTCCTCGAAGTGGCGTATCATATTTCAATACATAGGATGGAAAAGTCTAAAAATTCTGTGAGCCCTCATACACCACCATCAGAACCATCGAGAAGCTACATCTGTTTTTTTCAGCTCAGGTAACAATTCTCTCAAATTTAACTTAATACAATTTAAAATGCAAAGTATGTCTCTCTAAAGTTTAAACTAGTCTAGTATATCACAAAACAAGAATGACTAAAGTCTGGAAACTACAAGTGCAGGATATACAAACCATTATCTCCATTATCACATGTCAGATCTATTACTGCTTTACAAGGTTCTTCTGCAATTTCACCACCTGACTTAGATACTTTGTCCCATCCACGAGTAATGAAATCATCATCAGGTAAACCAGTAACACTTGATAAACACTTCTCTGAAAAGATAACCATCATAATGCAGTAAGCAGTTTCACAGACCACAGTACTTCTTACAATCCCTATACTTTTCTATACTTTGCACAGGACTGCTGTAGCAGAATTTTGTGAAAGTTTTGCAAATGAAAACCCTTTTTTAAAAACACACTCTTCTTACATCCTATCCACATGCTGTGTATGACCCATATGACATGGCTGAGCATTTGTTTCAGGTTCGAACCCTTACAAGACAAGGAGAGTCTTGGCAGTTTCAACTTGACACAGTGAGCTTGCATTTTCTTACACTTGGGTGCACAGTTACAGATATAATCTGTAATTCGTAAATGAATCACACAATTTATTAACATTCTTGAGTAAAACAGCACACACCTAACATTCACAAGCAGACTGAAATGTGTTGCTTGGTGTTTACCGAAAATTTAAAACTTCCAAGAAACAAGAATGTCTAAAATTAAGTTTTACAATCTTTCATGCAGCTAGATACTCTGTTATGTATTTCTAACAATAATATATTAACTATGAATGTGGATAATAAACTGTCTAGCAATCCGTTAACCATTTCGAATGCCTTGAATTCATATTTTTTATCAATAGCTGAAAATATTGTCATAAAAAACTCCACTATAAATACTACCACCGATAACACTGACCCAATGAATTATCTACGTCAAACTTTTGGTCACATTTCATCACAAATGAAGCTCAAGAATACTAGTATGCAAGAAATCAATAAAATAATTAATTCAATAAAATGTAAAGACTCGGCGGGTTACGACAAGATATCTTCAAGAATTTTGAAAAAGAGTGCACCATACATTTCATCTCCTTTAATATATATATATGTAACAAAACTTTATCTACTGGTATTTTCCCAGAAAGACCAAAATTCGCTGAGGTGAAACCATTATTTAAGAAGGGGGATCCTACGGATTATACAGATTATAGACCTATTTCTCTACTGACCTCCTTTGCTAAAGTAATTGAAAAAATTATTTATAAAAGATTGTATTGTTATCTAATTGACAATAATATTTTGGTTAAGGAGCAAATGGGTTTTTGTGAAAAAATGTCCACGGATACTGCCATCTATGCTTTTCTAGACACGGTATTGACTGCACTAAATGGTAAAAATTATGTTGGTGGTTTGTTTTGTGATTTGCAAAAGGCGTTCAACTGCATCAATCATGACATTCTTCTTACTAAAATGAAGTTCTATGGGATAACTGACACAGCTCATAACTTGATAAGATCTTACTTAGCAAACAGATACCAGAGAACGAAAATAAACAAATCATCTTCTACGTGGAAACGCATAAATCATGGTGTCCCTCAAGGATCTGTATTGGGTCCATTGTTATTTCTTATATATATTAACGACTTTCCACTAGCTATAAACAAACTAGCCAGCACTGTACTGTTTGCAGATGATACGAGTATCATTATATCTAATGCGAATCCAGAGGCATTTATGAATAGCACTACTCTAGTCTTGAATGAAATAACGAAGTGGTATCAGAGTAATCTCCTATCATTGAATTGTAATAAAACAACCTTTCTTCAGTTCGTAACAAAAAAAAAAAAATAGGGAAATAGTATTTCAAATTACTGCTGTAAATTCAATAATCTCCAATGTTAATAGTACTAAATTCTTGGGTGTAATGGTTGATAGTACCTTGTCATGGAGTGACTAGATTGTGTCATTAACCTCGAAACTGAACAAAGCTTGTTATGCAATTCAAATGGTCAAATCATGTATGTCACTTGATGTGCTACGGATGATTTACTTTTCCTATGTACATTCTATTATTGCATATGGTATTATTTTTTGGGGTAACTCTCATTCCAGTGTTAGCATTTTTAAAATTCAAAAGAGGATAGTAAGAATGATAAATAACTCTGGCAGGCGCGACTCATGTCGCAAATTATTTAGAGAACTGCAAATACTGCCACTTGCTTCCCATTACATACTTTCGATCCTTGTATGTGTTAACAAGAACAGAGTACTGTTTTTATCTAACTCAGATATTCATAGTATAAACACTCGATATAACCAGAATTTACATATGCCCACAACAAATCTAACAATGGTACAAAAAGGGGTACTGTTTTCCGGGAGTAGGATTTA
>Ga0131853_10005236_pt1 | contig 23393 bp, 28 predicted proteins | sample TergutLab28metaG_FD_92764 | JGI IMG/M metagenome (GOLD analysis project Ga0131853, IMG submission 92764) | Labiotermes labralis P1 segment gut microbial communities from Petit-Saut dam, French Guiana - Lab288 P1 (version 2) (version 2) | ecosystem: Host-associated > Arthropoda: Insects >...
CCCCAACCCATTAAGACCCCCTTTTTTTGAATCTCGGAAAAAATCATAGGCTTTTCCAATTCTGTTGCCGCAGTTGCATTAAGCGGATGCCGCCAATCTGCGCGCCATTTTTCGCTGTCTACCTTTTTTGGCTTTATTTCATTCATTTGAATTCCCCCCAATTAATCCAAATCGTCCACATACAAACGATGTTTGCCGCAGTGCAGACATTCAAACAAATAACCTTTAGCACCTCTTTTCATCGCCTTGCCAAGGGCTTTAAGGTTTTTGATTCTCAAAACCTCGCAGGCTACCCAGTCGTCCTCCACTTCCTCTGCTACACCCAACTCTATTATTTCGTCCCAACTGCTAATGCCTGTTGCAGCTAATGCACAAAAATCGCCGCAGTGAGCCAACCATTGAGGCATAAGAGAATAGTAACTGGGGGTACGCTTGCAAAGTTCGTCCAGTTTCGCCTTATCGGTTATGCCGTCACAAAATTCCGGGTAAATAAAATCACCATTCAATTTTTTTGCAGCGTTGCCGCTGTGTATACAGTCTGGGCAAATGAACAATTCATCTTCCTCGTCATCAATTTCATCCGAAACAAACTTGCCCCTGTATTGAAAATTAGTTGGCTTGCCGCAGCATAAGCAGTCCTCAGCTTCATCATGATGTTGGAATATCCCTAAATGTATTGGAAATGGGTTGTACTTAAACTTCGGTATTTGTTTTGACAGCATATCTGCCTGTTCTTTCGCTATCTGTGTTTCCGTCTCCTGCGCCTTTTCCCCAAGACGGTCTGCTACTTTATTTCCTATCACAATTCCCAGTATTGTTGTAATATCCGGCATATTTTTCATCCTCCAATCGAAGCATCTATGCTTCACTTGCCTCTAGTTAATCACGGTTGCCTAAAATTAACCCCTCGGCAACACCTGTAGCAACGGTTATGCCAAAGGCAATTGCCGCGCCCGCTACTTTGCCGATAATTTCTGCCCTGCGAAGCATCCGCTCCCCAGCTTCACTATCATCTTCATTGTCATTTTCATAATCGTTTAAATCAATGTCAAAATCCGACGGCATTTGCTTTGCCGTTGTTGCAAATTTGTCGCATTTGAGCGTCACCATCGCACCCTCTATCTCAAAGTTTGTTTCAACAGACTCGCTGACATTACCATCATCTTCAACTGTGGCTATATAGATAGTGTCCTCACCATCGGGTTCCCAGCCAAAATATATGACATGGTGGACTTCAAACTCCTCATCCTCGCTATCGCTGACGATAGCTTTGTCTGCAATAACAATCTCACCCGTGCCGTCCTCAAAGTAGCCTGTTAGATAACACAGTGCATCTTGTTTAACAATTTCGGCAAGGTCTTTGTTAGTTGAGGATGTAGTCAGCCACCATCCAAGGAGGGGGCTTGATTCTTTGGCTTTTTTTGATTTACTCTTAAACATAAAGTTTCCACCTCAATTCTCACACTGTCTCAGCACCACAGCTTGGGCAAACATCGGACATCACATTTATCCAGCGTTTTAAGCAGCGTTTTTCTCCCGGGGCGGTGCCTTGAAGCAAACCACCAAGTAAACCGCCCTCTCGTTGGCTGCTGCGGTCTGCCCTGCGGTCTGCTCTGGCCACCGACCTGTCGGATGACTGGCCAATTACTACCTCTCTGATTCGCGCAAGAGCGGCCGTATCTCTTGCTAACGCGCTTCTGACATCATCTAAGGTTACATTATGCCTGATTGCGGTTACTACAGTGGGATTGGTCATTTGCCCAAAGGTGAACCTGTTGGCCTGTTCTATAGGTCGGAAACATTCAAGGCAAACACAGCCGCCCTGCACATCAAAGCCACCGATAGTTCCCGCAAGTCTGGTTTCGCGGATATTTCTGCCGCAAAGACTGCACCCGTCCCCGGATGCCTTGTTATCCAGCCTGTTTTCTGCGCGGTTTCTTGCTCTGTTAGATGCGCCCCCTGAAACTTTCCCTACTATTTCTTGCAACTTAGCTTTGTTCCCTGTAGTTGCGGCTTTTACATCTGCCAAGGTTACAGCCTTTAACGCATTAGTCACGCCTCGGGTGTCCTTATCGTTCACGGTAAGCCCAGAGGCTTGAGATATTGGCCTAAAGCAGTTTTCACAAACCAAACCGCTGCTTACCTCAACCCTGCCATCCATAAAGCGGAGCCTGTTATTGCAAATGCCGCAGGATTCTCCTCTTTGGGAGTTCCTAACCTCATTTCCTGCACCTGAATTTCTTCTTCCAAACATATTAAACCCTTCATTTATAGTGTGTGTTAAAACTAACTATTATTTATTGTCCAGCTTTTTGCCAACAAAGAAGCCAATGCCGCCTAAAATAAGCCCGCCGATTATTAAGCATACCGCCGCAATAATCCCGGCTCCCGCTTCGCTGGGAGCTGCACCTCCCTCTAACATCCCCTGCACAACCCCGACGGCAAATATCCAACCGACAACTGCACCGACAAGAAATCCGATAATTCCAAATAATTTGCTTTTCATAAGAAATACCTTCATTATTTTTTATTTGCATTACATTGCGGCTTTAATTCGAGCTTTTTCTATCTGGCAAGAAAGGAGTTATTTTCCTAGCGAGCGACAATGTATCCAGTGTTTGCAGCCATATCTTGCCCGGCCCTTCCAATGTTGTCAGAATAATCCCCTCGCCAGCAAAAAGTATGTTTTTGAGGCCTTTTACCACCTCAATATTCATTTCTACCGTATGCTCAAAGGCGGCAACATTCCCTGTGCTTACCTTCATTACTTCGCCCTTGCCCAAAGTAATTTCTTTTGCATAGCCATCAATTTCCAAAAAGACAAGACCTTCGCCGCTAAACCCCTGCAAAAACACACCTTCACCGCCGAACAGAGCCGCACCCAAACCAGGAACAGTATAAATGCCAAAATTAACGCTAAGCTCAGCACATAAAAATGCGTTGCGCTGTGCCACATAAGAGCCATTGCTTACATCCAGCGCAATAATCGAGCCAGGGAAAGATGGCGAAGCTGTAAAGGATTGACCATCAGACTCCGCCGTGTATGTTGTCTTAAAAAGTGATTCCCTGGTTACTACGCTCCGCAAAAGCCCTTTGAGTTTCCCGCTGGCACCTGTCCCGATTTCGGTTGACATTGTTACATCCGATGACATCCAAGCTAAACCGCCAGATTGTGTATAGACACTCTCCCCTTCATTTAGTTGAATCGTCACTGCTGGTAGGCTGTCGCCAAAAATTTCATACTTCGTAATCGTTTCTCTCCTTTTATATATTTTCCGCAAACCTTTTGCTGCGGTTGTTTAGCAATTAAAACTAATAACCAAAAACTGCGGCATAGAGCCTACCTAAACGCACCATTGCCAGCCTGTTTGTAAGTGGCTGTGATTCGTTTAGAGCATTCGACCCGCTTTCGTCAAGAATACCTTGAGAATACAACCAATCCAAAATTTCATCATCGGTTGCTCCTGCACCGAACCAATCGGGGTCTGCAAGTTCCGCTATTCTATACATAATAAGTGCGGCCTCTAACTGCGTAATCGTCCCGTTTGGATTAAACCTGCCGCCCTGCGCCTCCATCAGCCCAAAGTAGACCATTAGGAAAAATTCATAACTTGTTGCCCCTCCGTCTATAATCTGTCCGGGGGCATATTCAGGCAGATACATGTAATCTATATCCTCATCATCGTGCATAAACACATAAAGCGTGTTCATAAACTCGGCAAATCTGCCGCGGTTTATAGGCATATCAAGTCGTCTGAGGTCAATGGCATATCCGTTAGCCAGTGCCGTTACTATATCAACTCGTGACCAATCATCAGGTAATGCAGAATCGTCATCTATGATATGCAGTGAAAACTCGCCAGAAACCGTAAGCCCGACAGAATTTGCCGCCGTAATCGTAAATATATGCTCGCCGGGTGCAAGTTCAAATGGCCATACCCATAAAATATCGCCTGCCATAAATAACTCACCGCCTAAAGTCCATTCCACTTCTTCCAAATCCCAAAGCCAGCCGTCTTGCTTGTCATAAATATCCACTTCAAAGACAAACTCATCCGTTACTGTAATTCTTGGGATTTCGGTTTGCCTTGTAACGATGATAGGTGCCTTGTAAGGCACTTGTATCCACGGACTGTAGCCCGTTGCCGTCCTAACACCGTCTGTCACATAGATGTAGAAAAACCCTTCTGATGTGCCGGGAAGCAAAGTCAAGTCCGCTGTAAAGCTGCGCCCAGTAATGTCGGATGCTATGTTTATATAGACATCATCATCGGGGCTGTACCATATTTCAAAGAACAGTTCACCTTCGCCTGTTGCATCCCAAGTGAGGGTTACGGAGTCGCCAAGCTGCTGGTCGTCAGCAAGCCCGGTGAAACTAACCGTTGGTGCTGTTTGCGATAAGGTTACTTCGTGTATTTCATTACTATCGTGGTTTATGACAATCCTTGCGGTGTTCGCTGGGAACTCAAATAAAAGCTCAACAGGAGTTTCCGTTATAGCTACAAAACTTCTTTGACCGTCCTCGGCAGATGTTTCCATTTCAAAATTTATATCAAAAAATTCTTGGGAAATGACATCCCCTGCGGCATCAAGGAAAACTACAGAGTAGCTGCCATGTGTGCCCACATCAAGATAGGTGTTTTCAATTTCAAAGTGATACCAAGGCAAAGGGATAAACGTGCCGTCTGCGTGAATTTCACCCCTTATCTCAATTGCCGTAACTTCCCGTATCTCAGCGGCTCTAAAAGTCGCAATCCTTGAGCTTGCGCTTCTTGAGGCAAAACCAAAAGCCGCGTCATTGACAAGGTGCAAATCAACGCCGGTGAATATCCTGTGTTTATGAATCCATATATCAGATGTAACCCACAGCCTCCACGGGTCGCCCACACCGCCAGATGACATATAGCTTATTGGGTGGTTGAGCAGAGCTTGCCCCGCTACATAAAAGGGACGCTGTTCAAAGAAAATAGGCGAACCTTCACCAAAAAATCCGGGGGCATCCATGCCGCGCATTACAGCGGCTCTGTAACCCACCAATATATTATCCGATTGGTTTATCATATCCCAGCCTGTCATGCCGTAAGGCATCATGTTCACTGCAATACTTGCAGCACCGCCCTCATATTCGTCACCTATGCCAAAAAGGTGGGCAATTTCATGTACGACAGTGGAAATCATCTCTGGGTCAGATTCGCTTGCGATTGCAGTAGGCGGGCCAAAAGTGAAGCCTAAAAATCCGCCCATCGGATGTGCCACAATGCCGACTATTGCATCATAGTCACGGCTTCTTGTCTGTAAGTTGTTTACTGCTGTCCACAATGCACCAAAGTTATCCGGGTTATCTACATCAAGATGTGATAAGTCAAGCTCGGCTCCTAAAACCACATCAAAATCCGCACGGGCTACAGGGAATGTTGCCTCTATTTGTGCGGCGGCAGTCATCCAAGTACCTGACGGGGCTATTACCGTTCCGCTGTAATTGGCAACAACAGGCACAAGCAATACCCTAAATGGGGATGATTGATGGAAATGTGCTACCCTGTACGCCGAAAGTTCGCCGTCAATCCACACTTCGATGGCATACTCACCCACAGCCCAATCACCCACATCCGACATGTTTGTCGGCTGAAAGAGCAAGGTGTAATCGTCAACAATAAAACGCCAGTCAAGCTCAGCCACAAACTCATCGTCTTTGTAAATGGCAAGAAATGGCGAAATACCGGCGTGCAGCAAATCATCGACAGGCACATCAAACATCACGAAGATTGCCGTTTCCCTGCCGCCGACAAAATGGTTTAACAAGAAAAACTCGCCGGTTGTGGTGTCGAGTCCTCTGCTCAATGCTTGGTTGATTTCGATAGCATATATCCTGTCGTCAAGGATATTTTTGTTGTTCGCAAAATCTTCGCTTCTTAGACTGACTGCTTGTACCCCTTGCGGTTGGCTGGATGCGGATGTTTCGCCACCGCCACCCGCCTGCGCATAGCCGTTTCCATCGCCGCTTATGGCAACAGCAGGTATGTATTCACCGCCGCCGCCCATTGAAGCTATTATGATAATCAAAACCAAAACAATAGCTGCGGGGATTATCACTTTCTTTTTTAGTAATTTTTCCTTCATGTGCATTACCTCCGTTTTTTGCCTCTTTGCTTCCGAATAAGTTTATAATTCAATCTTAGCAAATCTGAACGCAAAAAAGGCTTCAATTACCAAAACGTAACGCCGAAGCCTGAATAATTTTTTGAAATTGGGGATTGACAGCCTAAAAAGCCATCAAACTGTAATTATATGGAGTATATTCTAAAAAATATCGGTGCTGTTGGATGCGGTCAACCTGCACACATAATATTTTCGCTCCACGGTGTCTATTGCTACCGCTACTTCATCATTCATCCGTAGCTTATCACGTAGCCCCTTAATACGTACCCGCACAGTGCCGGCGGAACTCATGGCATCAAGCCCCCACACCGCCTCGTAGATTTCTTCTGCCGTTAGCTGTTTGCCTATGTTCTTTAGAAAGTAGGTAAGCAGTGAAAATTCTTTGGGGGTAAGGTCGGCATCTTCGTTAAACAAGTATGCTCGCTTGGTGATATGGTTGACGGTCAGTGGCCCGTATGTTATGACCTCTGCTTCTCGCTCGGCATCTGCTTTGCCTTGCATAGCGGCTTCTTTGACCCGCTCATCCGTCCTTGCTCTTTGGCTTAAAAGTTTGGCTATCCGCATAAGCAGAACATCGCGGTCATAAGGCTTTGCGATATAATCATCACCGCCGTCACTAAGCCCTTTTACCTCATCACTGGATTCGGACAGTGCCGTAAGGAGCAACACAGGCATATCTCTATGCTGCTGTTTTATTTCCTTTAGATAATCAAGACCGCTTCCGTCCGGCAGCATTATGTCAAGCACGATAAGGTCAGGGGTATGTTTGGATAGGCTATCCCTTGCCTCGGCAAGATTCATGGCAATCTGTATCGAATAGCCGCCCACTTCTTCAAGCAACTCCTTATTAAGTTCTTGTATGGCTTCGTTATCCTCAACAAGTAGCAGACTATACATCGTCATCCACCAAACCTTCCCTATTATTTTCCTCGCTATATGCCAGAATTTTGAATGTTGCCCTTGTGCCTTTGCCCAGCACACTCTCTATAGTTATAGTTCCGCCGTGGGTTTCTATGGTCTGTTTGCTTATGGCAAGCCCCATGCCTGTGCTATCTGAACCCGATACTCCCCGCTCGAAAATTTGGGGCAGTAGTTCAGGCGGTATGCCTGTCCCTGTGTCCGTCACAGCGGCATATATCCACTCATCATCACTCTTAATTTCAACAGAAATGTTGCCGTTTTTCGTATGCTTATTTGCGTTGGTCAGCAAGTTGGACATTACACCAATAAGCTCATCTGTGTTTCCGAGTATTTGAGGCAAATCTTCATCTATAGACACAATCAAGACATTTCCTTGCTTTTCTATAAGGCTGCGGTATGCCTCAATGCTCGTTGTAAAGAGCAAGCCTGTATCAAGCGGCTTCATCTTTTCGCTGACTTCTTGCAAGGATGACATTTTTATTGCTCTTTCGGTTAGGCGAGCTATACGATTGACTTCATTTTGCGAGCGGCTTATAGATTGGCTTACCCCCTCATTTTCAAAACTATGCTTTTCAAGCACCCATGCAATACGTTGAATATCGCCCAATATAACCGCAAGGGGTGTTTTTATTTCGTGGCTCATGTTGCCTAAAAATTGGGCTTTCATACGGTTTAGGTTGTCTAGTGCGGCGTTGTCGGACTGTAAGCGCTGTTCTTCGGCTTCATGCTTTTGCCTTTGTTCGTTGGCTAATACAAGTTCTTCTTCTGTGCGGCGAAAGTTCAAAGCGAGAGCCACGGTGTTTATAAGCACAAATATCAATGTAGATATATACATAAGGTTTATATTTGCGAAACGAATGTCAGTGAATCTCAGGAAAACCTCTGCAATACCAAGAACAGTAGTAATTGCGTGTGCAAAGGAAACCATAAAATATTCAGGGCGGAAAAAATCATTATTTTTCTTAATAAGCCATCCCAAGTTGAATATAAGCACAAGAGCGCAAATTAGTATCCACACAAGAGAAAAATTTCTGAACAACGTGTATATGGTTGAGTGTGCAACAAGTATTACAAGGGTATAACTGGCAATATATCCCAAAGTACATATTTTTAGGATTCTATTGATTTGATTTTTGAAAATTGAGTTAATAAATAAGAACGAAGCGGCTGTAAATCCCGAAGTGCAAAGATACTCCAATCTAAGAACGAGGTATGAGGATATATCAGGAAAAAGCATTATTATAATCTTGTGGTCGATAATAAATGTCCTAAATGCAATTACTAAACATGTAATCGCAAACCACAAAAAATGTCTGCGGTCATTAAAAAACAAAAACACACCTAAAAATATTAGGGCAGCCATTATTGTAACGCCTATAATAATGCTAACACGCACATACTGCCTACTGTTCATCGTGTCGATTAAAGATTGCTCTGCCATAAATAGATGGTTAAGCTGCCCTCCGTTAGCATCAACAAAACAGGAACGCCAAATAATAATTTCTGTTGCATCTTGACCGGAGGCAAAATATTCCGTAAAGTATTTTGCTCCCATCGTCATGTTATCAAGGCTGTCACCCGGACTGCCTACGGTCAGGCGGAGTGTTCCGTCTATCCAAAGATACATAGCGTAATACGCACTATAACCTGTTAGGCCATAAACAATGCCTTCCTCAAGATTTATTAGCAGACGATATGTGGAGAAATTTGAATGAGCGGTTTCGTGGTCTACAGGAGAGGATGTAAGCCCATAGAAAAAGTCATCAGGGCTATACAGCGCGCCAGCGTACCGCTCAAATATTTCAGGGCTTAAAACCGCTATGCGTGAAGAAAAATCAAAATCCTCAAGCTGTAATGGATGACTTATATACTCTGTTTCACTGCCCGTGAAAAAGACAACAGAAAAAAACAGCGCAATTGCCAATGTCGAGAACAAAACTACGCTCCATTTGCGGCTTTGTTTTTTGTATAAGCCTGGTAAGCTGCTTTTTGTGGATTGAGGTTGGGTCATCGGCGTTCCTCCGTGCGCTTAATACTTCATCAGTAACCCTTATCAGAGCCGATGTGTTCATGTTAATTAGTTGTTTTCACTTTTGGCTTGCGTCCCGGTTTTTGGTTAATAGTGCGCGTGGGCTTCTCGGCACTTTCAGGAATCGCCCATGCGTGTCCGAACCTCACTACACCGTCAATCATATTTTCGCCGCACCACACCTGCACCATACGGTCTGATACGTTCCATTGCTTGGCTTTTTCTTTGGCGGTCATGTATCCCATCATAAAATATTTTCCTCTGCTTTCTGTGCGGAAAGTGCTGCGAGTACAATATAAAATATTAATTTTATTATATTCGTTTCTTCGCATTTTGTCAAGGGTTACGTAAAAGGCAAGCAGGCAGACGTATATACCTATTCGGTATATTCGCCTGCCTGCTTGTTGGGCTGCTGCCCAAACCCGCTCGGCGGAGCGCGTTGCGCTCCTTGCCGTATTAATTCTAACAACTGCTCATTTATGTTCAATTCTTCTAACACCTCCACCATTTTGAATCACTTTGAATACTTTATTTCATTCCCATTATTAATAAACTTCGTTTTTTATGCCCCTCTTAGTTTTTGGCTTTCTTTTGTTATATTTCGTGATGTTTGTAATTCCTCATAATGTCAATTGTTAAACTAATTAGTTATTTTTGCCTTCCCCCATCTTCTCAAAATGAAATTTTACCGCTCGTGGACTTGTCACTACAAGCCCAAACTTAACTGCATTACGATAAGTAACGCTATCCCGCGCCAAAACATCCAAGGATTTCTCGACCTGCGCTCTAAAGCTTTCGAGACTAGAAGAACCTTTGCGGTGATTACAGCTCCTGCAAGCGGGAAGCATATTGCTTGATACATCCTTGCCGCCTTGTGATAGAGGAATGATGTGGTCTATCTGCATTTCTTTAAAGTTTATTTCGCATCCGCAGTAAGCACATTTGCCTTTTAAGAAATTGTGTATGTGCTGTCTGTCAGCAGGATTTAACCGTCTACGTCTTGGTTTTTGTGTTCATAAGCTAATCTCTTTGTTATATTTTGGCAATAAAAATCCCTCTTGCGTGAGCAGAAGGGACTATGGAACATTTCAATTGCTTTCTTAAAATTTTGTATCAAAATATAGCATTTTGATTTTTATTATGCTATAATTAATGTAACAAGTCTTTTTGTTAGGTAAGTAGAGTAATTTAACTTGAAAATGGGCTTCTGCCATCGCTTTGAATGCGCCTAGTGCCGCGCATTCAAAGCTCGACACAAGACCCTTTTCAACTAAAATGACTATAAATATCAGGCATTTATCATATTGGTAAAATGGGGCAAAGTATGAATCGCACTTTCTCCGTTTATTATTTGAATAATGTAAATGCCTCTTTGACTTTGTCATAGGGGCATTTGTGTTTTTGGAAGTTGGCGGGATTGTGGATACATTTGCTTTATTGGAGCTTGCGCTTCATGAGATAGAAGATGGGATTAAGGATAGTTTGACGGCGGCTAGGCTAGCGCAGATTGTTCCTTTGTCGGCATCGCATTTGCAGCGGCTTTTTCGGCTTGCCTTTGAGAAGCCTTTGGCGGGGTATGTGAGGTCGCGGAAGCTGGCGGCTAGTTTAGAGGATTTGCTACGGACGGATTTGCGGATTATTGATATTGCGCAGGAATATGGTTTTGAGCATGAGCGCACATATATTCGGGCCTTTAAGCGGGAATACGGCATAACGCCTGGTGAGGCGCGTGTTAGTGGCGACATTGTAAAGATTTTGCCGCCTTTGCGCCTGCTTGAGAAAAACAGGATGGGCGATGGTCTGTTTTTTGGACCAGAATTTGTTGTGATACCTACTACGCATATTGTTGGCAGGCGGCATAAAGTGCCGTATGCTGAATCTCTTGAGATGGCACCAAGGGTGGCAAAGGAGTTTTGGCTTAATGATAGGGAAAGCATAGAAAGCCGAAAAGGTGATGATGTTTACATTGGGCTAACGAGGACACCACGAGAAATGTCGGACTACTCGCACTATTTGCCGTCTGTGCCTGTTGTTGGCAAGGGTGGAGATGTGCCTGACGGGCTATATGCGGACACCATTCCTGCGGGCATGTATATAAAGTTTCATTATGTGGGGCAGCATCATTATTTTGACCTTAACATGGATGTTATGAATGATATGTATGAAGCGATTTATGACTATAGCGAAAGCGGTAAGATTGGTGGAGTGATTGATGCTGCTGGTAGCATACATTTTGAAAGGATAGATGAGGCTGACGCAGGTGATAATATTTGCAAACTAGAATGGTTTGCGCCTGTGCCTGAAATTATTTCTGAAAGATGATTAAAAATGTCCATCGGGGATATTACCCCTCTGCTATAATTGCGGAGGGCTTTTTATTGCAATATTTTTTAGGAGGTGACTAACTATGAACAAAATTATACTTGAGGCACATGGGTTGTTTAAAATTATCGGCAAGGCAAGGTTTTGAAAAAGGCTTAATAATGAGGAGATGAAATTATGAATAAAGTGATACTGAAAGCAAACGAAATGTTTAAAAACTGCGGATTTGACTACGCTATATGTGGTGGCTTCGCAATTGATATGTTTGCGGGCAAAGAAATTCGTGAGCATGGGGATTTTGATATTTTGGTATTTAAAGAAGACAAACAGCGCGCTATACAGTTCTTGATAGACGAGGGCTGGACTGTTTTTGGCAGATTTGAAGAAGCGGGAGCGGTGTGGCAGTTTCTGTTTTATAAAATTGATGACATTACGGATAGCTTCTGGGACGATTGTGATAATGTATGGGCGATAATGTCTGGCTGCTTGCCTGATGTACTTCAAAAAATTGAGCGATTGCAGGGGGAAGTCTATACTTACCAGTCCCGAAAGTGGTTGGTAGAAAATGATATTGAATTTATTGAGCTTGCTTTTGATACAGAAGAACGCGATGAATATGTTGTGCGAAAAGCCCCAAGGATTGCTCGTGCTATGGATAAAGCAATTTTGTATCATGATGGTATACCGTATCTTGCGCCAGAAATTATATTATTTTACAAGACGGATAGATATTCTTCCGAAAGTGCGTATGCGAAGCCTAGAACACAAGCTGATTTTGAGGCTATTATGCCCATGCTTTCACAAGAGAGCAAAGAATGGCTGCTGGCTGCTGTAAAAGCTACTTATCCTGATGGATATGGGTGGCTGGAGGGGATAGGTGTATGCCTATGAACAATCTTATAATAGAGGGAAATAATCTTTTTAAAGATTGCAGCTTTCCATATTATGTTTGTGGAGGCTTTGCGCTTGAACTGTTTGTGGGCAAGTCTATGCGTGCGCATGGTGATTTGGATATATCTGTTTTTTATGAAAACAAAAGGGATGTTGCCGCGCTTTTGCATAGTAATGGTTGGGACATTTATAAGAGAGTTTTTGAGCCTGGAAGCCTAGGCGGAATCACCCCTTTGGTTGATGCAAACGACAGCAAGCTGGATGAAGTTAGAACAATATGGGCTATGAAGCAAGGGAGTCATTTGCCGCCCAAACCAAGAAATGATGGAACGTATATCTATGATTTTGAAATTTTGTCGCATGAGCAAAAGGGCTTTAATTTCATAGAAGTGGTTTTGGATTACAATGATGGCGACCACTTTGTTTGTGGCAAAGATAAAAAAATAGCACGCAAGCTTGATAAAGCAATACTTTTTAGCGATGAGGGCGTGCCATATATGGCACCTGAGCTGGTGCTGTTTCTTAAATCACCGCAGGTGTATTCAACGCATGAGATACATAGGAAAAAGACACCAGCGGACTTTAAGGCAGTGTTTCCCCTTTTGCCAGATGAGAGCAAGAAATGGCTTATTGATGCGCTGGATACAACCTATACTGATGGATATGAGTGGCTTGAAGGTTATCTAGTGTAAATACAATTTTTGGAGGAAATAATGATGGAACTGCGAAAAATCACATTTTTGGATGAACAAATGCCAGAGTGCATTGCTCTTGACATAGCACCTGAGCAAAAGAAATTTCTCACAACAAATGCTATATGGCTTGCTTGGGCTTACGAACTCGATTCGCGGGGCGAGGTTATGGAATGCCGCGCTGTATATGTAGAAGGCAAGATGATTGGGCTTATTTCGTATAACTACTTTGTTAATGATGTTGTTTATAAGGAAACCTGCTATCGTATACGCCCTATTATGATTGATAAGAATTATCTTGGTAAAGGCTACGAAAAAGTGGCGATTGAAAAGCTGCTTGAAGAAATAAAGACCAAGCCACATGGCGAGGCGGCGGCTGTTTTTGCCACTTATGACCCAGACGAAGCCGAAATGGCGGCAATTTACAAAGAAGTGGGCTTTGTGCTTACAGACTTGACCTTTTACGAAGAAGGCCCAGATGTCGACGATGTTATTTTGCGTATGGGCATAGTAACATAACTGTATATTAGGAGGATATAATGATTGAATTAAGACCAATATCTATTTTTGATGAGCAAATGCCTGAATGTGTGGCACTTAGGGTTTTGCCTGAGCAAGAAAACTTTGTTGCAAGCAACGCGATTAGCCTTGCCGAAGCCTATGACGTAAACAAAGTACGCGAGCTGACAGGCGATGGTGATATTGCTGTGCCGTATGCCGTATACGAAAATGGCAAAATGGTAGGCTTTGCTATGTATGGCTTCTTTCCGAGGGGCGGCGATGATGACGAAGAATCCTATACTGATAACGAACCATGCTACTATGTTTGGAGACTTTTAGTTGACAAAAATCACCAAGGCAGAGGAATTGGGCGTGAAATGCTAAGGCAAATTATGGATGAAATTAAAACGAAACCACATGGCGAGGCGGAATACTGCTATTCTTCATACAACCCTGATAATATTGCATCAAAAACTACGTTCAAGTCTTATGGATATGAAGAAGATGGGCGTGTATTTGGCGGTGAAGTTGTGGCGCGGTACAAAATGCCATGATATTAAGGAGAGCAGATATATGATAACAGTACAACCTGTAACATGGGATAATTTTAGAGATGTGTTGAATCTAAAAGTGACCAAGAATCAAGAAAGCTATATTTCATCAAATGCTGTTAGCCTTGCAGAGGCGTATCTTGATATGGTGGATGCTGATGGTGACCCGTTTATTGTTTTGGCAATATATAGTGATAACGATGTGGTTGGCTTTGCCATGGCGGGGCATCAGTCAGAAGAGGAAAATGAGTATAAAGATGACGACGAGACTTGCTATTTTATATGCCGCTACATGGTTGATGAAAAGCATCAAGGTAAGGGATTTGGCAGAGCAGCCATGCCAAAGCTCATTGAACATATAAAGACATGGCCGCGCGGTGAGGCTGCATCGGTTTATATTACATATAAGCCTGATAATGATGTAGCCCGCAAGCTTTATGCCAGCTTTGGCTTTATAGAAACTGGTGAGATGCGCCATGGTGAAGTAGTGGCGCGGCTAAAACTATGAAAGATGGTAAAAAATGATTACTATGCAACCCATAACAGAGAGTAATTTTGAAGAGGTGCTGGGTTTAAAAGCATCAGAAGACTTTGTTGCTACAAATGCATATAGCTTGGCGGAGGCATATTGTGACCTTAAAGAAGCTATAGAAAATGGCGAGCAATATCAAAAGCGTTGCCTTAGCATTCCATATGCTATAGCTGACGGCGATACGATGGTTGGCTTTATGAAAATAGGCTTTGAAGATGGCGAGGATATTAACGCTGGCGGCAATATATACTGGCTTGGTAGGTTTATGATTGATGAAAAGCATCAGGGCAAGGGTTATGGCAAGGCGGCCATGGAGATGTTTATTGACTATGTGAAGTCTAAGCCATATGGGCATGAGGCGAAATACATCTATACATCTGTTGTGCCAAATAATGATGTGGCTGCAAAGCTCTATGAGCGAGTGGGCTTTGTGAAAACTGGTGTTGAATTTGATGGTGAAGATTTAATGAAATTGGTTCTTTGAGTTTAGGGGGATATTGATTATGATAATGACATTAGAAGTTGTTACGAAAGATAAAGAACAGACCCTCCTTAATCTGCTTGAAAAATACGAATACGAATTTTCTCAATATCATGGTTGTGATGTGGGGGGATTCTGGGCTTTATGAAGTGGAGATTGATGACGACTATTGGGAAGACAATAAGAAATTTGCCGCATATTTTATAAAGGTTGATGGGAATTTGGCGGGATTTGCTATGATTGCTGATGGCGCATATGAAGATGAGGGCAAGAATGACTATACCATTGACGAGTTCTTTATTATGTATAAATATCGCCGTATGGGCATAGGCAAAAAGGCTACTTTTGAGGTTTTGGACAAGCATAGAGGTAGCTGGCAGTTTACATATCATCCTAATAACGTAACATCTGTTAATTTTTGGGAAAGAGTTATAAATGAGTACACGGGCGGCAAATATGAAATCATCAAGTCTCACCCTCATCCCGACCACCTTTATGAGGGCGGCATAGCGGGGGATGTGATGTATTTTAACAATAAGCAATAGGGAGGTTTGCATGATAAATCTAAAGCCAATTACAACAAAAAATGTCGATGAAATCAGTGAGTTAAAAGCAGATAGAAGCTTGGTTGTAAATAATGAGGGGAGCTTGGCGGATGCCTTTGCCTATTGGGCTGAGTATGGAAAGCCACCCATTGTATATGGAATTTATAATGACGAAACCCCAGTGGGCTTTATCATGGTTTCGTATTATGAAGATGATGATAGAGGCAACAAGGGCATACCATATTACTTTCTGTGGCGTATGATGATTGATGAAAACCACCAAAATAAAGGATATGGGAGAGAGGCTATGAAACTAATCATAGAAGAGGTTAAAACCCTTCCGAAGGGTGAATCCAATGCGTTTTATACCTCCACTAATGGAGAAGCTGCGCTTAAACTCTATGAAAGCTCTGGCTTTGAAAGAACGGGCGTGCTGAGATACGGAGAGGTAGAGCTTAGGTTGACATTATAATAATTTTGAGGAGGAATTGACATGATTAATACAGAAAGATTGATTTTAAGACGTTTTACAGCAGAAGATGTGGAGGCATATGCTGATATTATGACGAATCCTAATGTATACCGCTTTTTGGGTACGGGGCAGGGCTTACCTAGGGAGCGCATGGGGGCTATGATTGATATGCACGAATCATCTTGGGGGCATGGGCTTGGTACATATGCTGTGGTGGAGCGCGAAAGCGGCAAACTGCTGGGACATTGCGGCGTGCGCGGGCTGCCTTGCGGACGTAGGGAGATACTTTATGCCTATGGCGAGGAAGCTTGGGGCAAGGGATATGCTACGGAAGCGGCTAAGGCTGTGCTTGCGGCGCATAATGTGCGCCCGCTTATAGCTGTTAGTTATCCTGAAAATCTTGGGTCTATTGCTGTGCTGAAGAAAGCGGGCTTTAGGCATGCTGGGCAGGAAACAATGTTCGGAAAGGTGCTTGAATCGTTTATTTTGGAGGAATAGGAAAATGTTGGTAATAGAAAAAATGATGCAAGAATGGAAAAATAATTTGTTTAATGAATTTGACTTGCAGCCAGCAATTGACGATATGGGCACAAGCGTGTTGCTTGATGTGCTTTTAGCAAATATTGGCAATATGGATTCATTAACGCGGGAAAATGTTGCGATGGCGGCATGGACACTTTTTGGGTTGGCAGGGACGAGATATTTAAGCGATGAAGAGCTTACTCGCGCATTAAATATAGCACTTTCTGAAACGCATTTGTTTAAAGGTGTTGACAATGGGGAGAGTGACGATGCCTTTATGCGAGGCTTTGCTTCGCTTTGTGTCCGAGGGTTGATAAAAGCAGACCATGGCTATCGCTTTTTATCGCAGGAGCAATACGAGACGGCTTTTGATAAAATGATTGACTATATGATGCGTGAAAAGGATACGCGCAGTTTTGTGTATGGTGGCAAAGGTATAATTCATGCGGTCTCTCATGCGGCATCTGCGCTTATAGATTTTATTGGGCATACGCATTTTGCTATGGTTTCTGAAAAATATACAAGCCGTATTTTGGGTGTTGTGAAGCATCGCTTGGTTTGTGAGGAACGCTTTGCGGCGGTAGATTGGGCGGATAATAAGATAGCGGAGATTATTACAAGCTTGATGGCGCAGGGCATTAGCGAGGATGCCATCAAAACATGGATAGAAGGGCTTATGCCTAAAGTAGATGCGATTCCATATACTGATGCACATTATAGATTTGTAAAAATAGGCACGAATATCGAACATTTTTTGATGTGCCTGTATTTCGCGCTTAAAAAGGCAGAATGCGATGGCTCTCTTGGCGAGTGGATTGTTGAATATATGCCAAAATTAAGAAACAAAGTTTATCACTAATGGAATCTCAAAAGAACTTTGTGGCTACAAATCTTGATAGTCTTGCTGATACCTTTGTGGATTGGAGGCACACAGGTGTTTATCCTATGGCCTACGGAATTTATAATGAAGAGGACAAAAAAGTATTTTTTATGGCGTTTTATGATGGGCAAAAGACAGCAGGGTAAGGGTTACGGCAGAGCCGCCATGGAAAAGATGATTGAGATTCTGCGTGGCAAGCCCCAAGAACCTGCGGGCTTTATGCCAAGTTTGGCTTTGAAGAGACGGGCGAGATAGATGATGGCGAGATTGCTATGTGCATGAAGTTGTAGTAATATATGACATACTGTTGTCAGATTTATCATGATATAATTCACCTAGGATGTCGAATATAACAGCAGGAGTGATGGCGGATGCTATCAAAGAATGATTTGCTAAGCAATCTTGGTAAAGTACATACAACGAAACTAGGCATTGGGAGGATAAAGAAAAACCTAGGCTTAGATGTTGAGGATGTTGTTGTGTGGTGTAGAGAAAAGATTGAAAAGGCAGATGATGTCTTCAGAAAAGGTAAAAACTGGTATGTGAATGCTGACGATTGCGTGATAACCGTTAATGCGCACAGTTTTACGATAATTACAGCACATAAACATAAGTTCGCTCTGAATCAAAAAACCAAAACCATGGATTCGAACAAGGCGAAACGTCTTGTGAAAAATAATATTGATAATGAAGGTGCGGAATTTACATTATAAATGGAGGCTTGAGGCAAATGAAATATGAGGCTTTATGCTTGTCTGTAAAGGATGTTAAAGCATCAAAAAAATTCTATCAGGATTTGATGGGGCTGGAGATTGATTCCGACTGGGGCGTTAATATTTGCTTCAAAGGAGGAATTGCTTTGCAGCAAGACTTTCATGAAATGATTGGTGTGCGGAAAGAAAGTGTTATGACCCATTCCCATAACATGGAATTGGTTTTTGAAACAGAAGATTTTGATGCTTTTGTTGCAAAAGTTGAGAGTTACACCGATGCTAGGCTTGTAAAGGATGGGGTGGTTGAGCAACCCTGGGGGCAAAGGGTTATTCATATTTATGATTTGGATGGGCATATTCTTGAAATTGGAGAAAAGCTGCTGCATGTTATCAGGCGTTTTATGGCTGACGGTATGTCGGTTGAAGAGGTTGCAAAACGCGGCGGCATACCTGTTGCGGACGTAGAAAAATACTTGAATGGAGAATGGTGAATATTATGAATAAAGATGTTGTTAAAAGAGCAAATGAGCTTATAAATTCTATGACAGAGTATAAATTAGGCGACATGGAGGGTTATGCCGCACTTTCCCTTATTGATGATAATGGCTATCCATCTGCTACGACATTTTGCATAACACGTGCTGATGGCATAAACTGGTTGACATTTAATACAGCTACGGATAGACCATATGCTGACCGTATTAGCAAAAATAATAAGGCCTGTGTATGCATTAATTCTAGCGAATACACAATAAATCTTGTTGGTACAGCCGAGGCATGTACCGACATGGAAACCAAAAAAGAAAACTGGCTGCCGTTTTTTGATGGTGGACCGCATTGGAGCGGGGTAGATGACCCAACATTATTAATTTTGCGCTTTACAACAGAACGCTATACCATAACTTTTGCGGATGATGGAAGTTATGCGGCGGGCAATTTGTAATGGTAGTGGGCTAGAAAGAAGGTTATGTGAAATGAAATTGGTTGGCAAAGATAAAATGAAAAATATTGCCCCTTTATTCGGTGGATGGAATGAAGTGGGCATATTGTCATGCCTTCAGGGGCATGTAGGACAGGCTTTTGTTGATAATGAGGATGTACCCAGTGTTGCTATGATTTGTCATTCTGGGTTTTGCTATGTGGCGGGCGATGCGGAATCGCCGCGGGCAAAGGAACTTTTATGGAATATACATAAGGATTGTATGGAATTACAATTGAGGGATGAGGAATGGCAAAGATTAGCAGAACGAGAGTTTGGCAAGAAAATAGAGAAGTTTACTCGCTATAAATTTAAACGGAATGCAGAACTATTTGACCGAGAGAAATTGCAGGGTTACATTGATGCCTTGCCTGATGGTTATGAGATTGCGAAAATAGACGAAAGGATGTTTAAGTGTCTGCGAACCTATGAATGGGCGGAGTATCACTGTGCGCAATTTATATCCTTTGAAGAGCTTCGCAAATACGCCATTGGTTTTGTCGTGCTATATGATGGTGAACCCATTTGCGCCGCTACACCATTTTATTATTGTGATGAGGCTATAGATATTCAGATTGATACGGTGGAGGAGCATCGCCGAAAAGGGATTGCGACTGCTTGCGCTGCTCGCTTGATTTTGGATTGCTTGGATAGATGGATATTTCCTAACTGGAGCGCGGACTGTGCGGAATCTCGCTATTTGGCGGAGAAGTTGGGATATGAGCTTGATAAGGAAGATGTGTCATACGCAATTTGAAGCATGACCGCCCCCGTCTTTGCTCTAAGACGAGCAAAGACACCCCCTCCACGGAGGGGAATTTTTTTGTTAGAAATGAAAAGATGATTAAAATTGTCCATTGCGGTTCAAATTTTGTGGTATAATAACTGTGTTTTGAATTTATGAAAGGAGGTATTGGATTATGGAACCAAACAAAATAGCAGAGAGGTTACACAGAATCTAAAAAATCGATTGAAATTTAAGGAGTTGAATTTTTATGAAATTTACGCAAATGCCATATGAAAGACCAGTTCTTGAGGAACTGAAAGCGGGATTTGAAGGATTGCTAACACGTTTTAAGGCGGCGGGCAGTGCTGATGAATGTTTTGCTGTATACAAAGAATACGAGAAGTTCTCCTCAGAGAAATATGATACGCTTGTAACACTAGCGTTTATACGCAATTCTTTGGATACCACAGATGAGTTTTATGATGGTGAGATAGAGTTTTGGGATGAGGCAGAGCCAGAGATAGAAGAGGTGCTGCAAAAGTTTACATCTGCTATAATAAATTCTCCGTTTAAAAAAGAACTTGAGGCAAAATGGGGTTCTTTGATGTTTAAAAATGCGGAAATAGAGCTAAAGACCTTTTCGCCAGCCATTGTGGAAGATTTGCAAAAGGAAAACGCATTGCGAACAGAGTACGACAAGCTAATAGCATCTGCACAAATTGAGTTTGACGGCAAGATGCTAACGCTGGCTCAGATGGGGCCATATGCGGAAGACCAAGACCGCGAGGTACGCAAGGCTGCTCATGCTGCATCTGCGGCATGGCGCATGAGCAAAATTGATAGGCTTGACGGCATTTTTGATGAAATAGTGAAGCTAAGGACAGGCATGGCGAAGAAGCTAGGCTATGAAAACTTTGTGGAGCTTGGGTATTATCGCATGACACGTAATTGCTATGATAAAGGGATGGTGGCAAAGTTTCGTGACGGTGTAGCAAAGCATATTGTGCCTATTGTTACGGAGCTAAAAAAGGCGCAGGCGGCACGGATTGGTGTAGATACCATAAAGGTCTTTGATTCAGATTTTAAATATCCTGATGGCAATGCAAGACCTAAAGGTACAGCAGATGATATCTTTGCTCATGCTAAAAAGATGTATGGCGAGCTATCTAGCGAAACAGGCAAGTTTTTGGACTTTATGATAGAGAATGAGCTATTTGATGTGCATACACGCCCTGGCAAAGCCGCAGGTGGATATATGGCTACGCTGCCTGCCTATAGGTCACCATTTATCTTTGCTAATTTTAATGGCACATCTGGCGATGTGGATGTATTTACACATGAGGTTGGTCATGCCTATGCCGCCCACCTTGCATGGGATATTGAGCCAGCGGTGTTGCAAGATGGCCCTGCGGAGACAGGCGAGATACATGCTATGGCTATGGAATTTTTGACATGGCCGTGGATGGATGGCTTTTTTGGAGAGCAAACAGATAAATACTACGAAAGTCATTTGTCTGAGGCATTAACATTTTTGCCATATGGCGTGATGGTGGATGAGTATCAGCATGGAATATATGAAAACCCTGATATGACACCTGCTGAGCGTAATAAATACTGGCTTACGCTAGAGGCGAAATATAGACCATGGCTAGACCTAAAGGATACGCCATATCATGGCGAAGGCAGACAATGGCAGAGCCAAGGGCATATTTACTGTTACCCATTCTACTATATTGACTATTGCTTGGCGCAAATAATTGCTCTTGGTTTTTGGGCGGAAAGCCAAAAAGATGCCAAGGCGGCATGGGAAAAATATAGGAAGCTGACTGCTCTTGCTGGCACAAAGACATTTGTGGAACTTGTGGCAGAGGCGGGCTTGCCTACGCCTTTTGAGGCGGATAATATTAAGGTAGTGGCTGATGCGGCTACGGATTGGCTTGGCAAGAGAAAGTAAAGGTGATTTTTGAGAACATATGAGGAGCTGAAGAAATGCCTTATTGAGATAAGGGATAATGACTATAATGTGCCTGATGGCGCGGATGTGGACGGTATATTGGATGATATGCTGAGACATATAGGGCATGCCGATGGCGAGTTTAGGGATAAGTTAATATACAAGACCTTTGTGCAATGGGGTGAGAGTAAAAAGCTTATTTCTGCAGAAAAGATGACACAGATACTGGGCATCTGCCTAAGTGATACGCATTTGTTTTACGGCATAGGCGAAAATGGCACGGATTCTGTGTTTACGCGTTCCTTTTCTTCGCTGGTACTGTCAGTGGCTTTTTGTGTGCATGATGATGTAGAACCATTTCTTGGTGCGCAGGATGTACAGAGCATTAAGGAGACAGTTTTACGATATATAGCGCAAGAAAAGGATTATCGTGGCTATGTGGAGGGCAAAGGCTGGGCGCACGCTGTGGCGCATATTGCGGATGCTTTGTACAATGTTGTGGGATGCGAGATAGACGGCAAATTCTGCAATGACCGCGATAGTGTGCTTGAAATTCTGCAAGGCATCAAGACATTGGTTTGTAATGAAGAGTGTGTATATGGCACAGAGGAAGATGAACGCTTGGCGGCGGCTGTCATGATGGTTATATGGAGCGAGGCTTTGGCGAGTGACGACATAATCGCTTGGATTGATGGCTTTAATATGGCGGATAACGAGTGGTGGAAAGGGTCTGTGCCATCTGACTACTATCCGCACATTAACCGCAAGAATTTCATGAGAAGCCTGTATTTTAAACTATTGGCTGATGGGGATTTTGAGGCGATATGCGAACATATGAAGGGGTTTCTTATAGAAAATGAGGGCTAATCCTAAATTAATACGCTATAGGCACGTGCCTATGCCGTAATGAGCCGCGATATGTTCGTGAAATTTATGTTCAGAGAGGCTAAACATATGAGCAAAGGTAAAATAATAAGACGTAGGCTGTGAAGGGTGTAAATAACGCCACTGGCTGAAAAGTAATATTTTGTCATCATTTCAATCAAATGCGCACTTATGTACCACCACGAGTGTGGTACGTGCGAAAATATTTTTTGATAGGAGCGATAGAATGAAAGAAATAGAATCAAATAAACACGCATGGGGGCAAATTTCCGAAGACCATTATCATGCTTTCAAGAAGGCATTGCTTGAAGGAAGCCACCGACTTAACAAGCATATCCTAAATGAACTTGGTGACTTAACTGGAAAAAGCATAATTCATTTACAGTGCAACACAGGCGCAGACACCATTTTATTAGCAAAGATGGGAGCGAGTGCTGTTGGTGTTGATTTAGTTCCCGATAATATCCTGTACGCTCAAAAACTTGCTGAGGATTTAGGTGTTACTAATGTGAGTTTCATTGAATCCGACATTATGGATTTTATGGAAAAACACAATGAAAAATATGATGTCGTATTCGTTTCAGAAGGGGCAATCGGTTGGCTTCCTGACTTGAACAAATGGAGCAAAACTATCAAA